>OJRX01000566.1_pt1 | contig 46453 bp, 39 predicted proteins | sample 1599301 | NCBI WGS metagenome assembly OJRX01 (sample SAMN04168656, study PRJEB22393) | human gut metagenome | biome: human gut microbiome; feature: stool | host: Homo sapiens | collected 2014-03-17 | reverse complement strand
CTGACGATACAAAAATTTATTATTTTTTATTGTCCTCTTGACGGGGAGCATACCATTTCAGGTGGTGTTTTTTTGTTTCACTGTCTGTATTATAGCGAAGGCGCCTGTCTTTGTCTAATACACAAAAACAAGCGCCTGTTATTGGATTTTCCTATAACCATTAAGAATTATGAAAATGGTTTTTCATTATTTCAGCACCAGCTTCTTGTATTTTGCAAGCTCATTAACATAAAGCTGCGCCAGTTCACTTAACTGAATGCTTTTTCTCTTCACATATCCGATTGTCATGACCTCTGTTTCCTTAAGCGGAACTGCCGCATAGTCACTTCCGTTTAACTCCTCACAAATAATACCTGAACACAAAGTATAACCATTTAAGCCAACCATCAAATTCAGCATACTTGCTCGGTCATCTACCTGAATTGTCTGTTTATACTCGTAGGTACTAAAAACCTCCTCTGCAAAATAGAAGGAATTTGTCTTTCCCTGATCAAATGTAAGACAAGGATACTTTTCAAGCTCCTGTAAGCTAACACTAGACTCTGATGCAATCGGATTTTTCTTCCACACATATACATAAGTATTGCAGTCAAACAGTGGGATAAACTCAAGCTCACTCTCATGAATCAGCTTCATCAAAATCTTCCTATTAAAATCACTCATATAAAGAATACCAATCTCGCTGATAAAATCCTTTACATGCTCAATAACAGTTCCCGTCTTTGTCTCATGAATTGCAAACGCATAATCGTCCATACCAAATTCCTTTACCATCTCAACAAATGCTTTAACGGCAAAGGTATAATGCTGCATGGAAACGGCAAAGCGCTTCTTTGTTTGTGTCTTCTCTACGTATCGCTGCTCCATCAAACGATACTGCTCAACAACTTGTCTGGCGTAGCCTAAAAATTCATTTCCCTCCGTTGTCACAAGGATGCCTCTGTTGGTTCGTCCGAATATACGGATTCCAATCTCTCTCTCAAGTTCCTTTACTGCCTCTGAAAGACTCGGCTGAGAAATAAATAATTTTGCTGCTGCCTGATTCATTGATCCACAGTCCGCGACGGCAATCGCATATCGTAATTGCTGTAATGTCATTGCTACCGTCTCCTATTTTGTATGTTAGTATATGATACAGAAAAAGGCCCTGCTCTCTGCAGGGCCAAAAGGGAATAAAAAGGGGGAGGGATGCCGATTACTTCATCGGCTATGAAAAAGATATATGAATGTCCAGTTGATTTCTCAACTGTGCCTACATAATAACCGATAAATGTGTTCAATTTTTGTCCAAACTTTTAACGATTTGTGAATGGATGGCACTTTTTCCACTTTTTTTTCATTTTCCGCAGAGTTTTACTATTGCAAGCGCAAAAATTTCCGCACTCATCACAAGCTGATCAATAATAACGAACTCATCTGGTCCATGCATATGGTTATCTACAGATGGATCTGCACATCCACATGCCACACCATTTTCAATATGATGCACATAGGTTCCTCCACCTATTGCAAGTGGCTCTCTCACTTCACCAGTCACATCTGTATAAGTCTCAAGTAAGGTTTTTACAAGTTCAGAATCCTTTGGAACATAATGAGGCGGATTCAGCGGTGAATCATTTGGCTCAAAGCCGGCATCTGAAAGCTTCTTTTGAACAACATTCTTTGTATTTTCCTCTGTTGCACTGTTGCATGCACGGCAATCAAAGGTTCCACTCATCTTTGTATCATTTAATTCAAACAAATCAAGTGTCAGGGTTGTCTTTCCTGAAATTTCATCCTCAAGGTTCACGCCAAGTCCTCCTCCGCAGTAATCACCGTGTGGGAACAGAGTAGTTACATTGTGAAGCAATGTCTTTGTCTTGCTTTCTGCAAGCGGTATGGATGAAAGCAGCTTAAGAAGTGCAGTCAATGCATTGTTTCCATCCATTGGACTTGCCGCATGTGCAGATACACCATCTGCATGAATCATAAGAGCACCATCTTCAGCCAAAGAAACAGTAAACTTCACACCTGTCTCATCTTCAGCTTCTTTTACATATTTATTTAGATCATCTGCTGTCATTCCTTCAACAACGGCATCTGCCTTTGCTGGAACAACATTTACCTTAATTCCACTGACAGCACTTCTTACTCTAGGAAGACCTTCCTCTAGTGAAACTTCTGCTGTAAATGTAGTGTGAAGGCTTCCCTTCTCTAAAAATACAAGCGGAAAATCAGCATCCGGTGAAATTGTCATCGGTGCATGAGTATTCTTTCCAAAATAGTAGGCAATATCAGAACTTCCACACTCTTCATCAGATCCTAAAATCAAACGAACATCCTTATCTAACTCAAATCCAAGGTCACGCACTGCCTTCATTGCATAGAATGCCGCAACAGCTGGTCCCTTATCGTCAGATGTTCCGCGTCCGTACATCTTTCCATCCTCAACTATAGGCTCAAACGGTGTTGTCTTTGTCCATCCGTCTCCGCCTGGAACAACATCAAGATGTGCCAGAATATCAAGTCCAAGCTCCTTTCCATTGATTACTGTGTCAATCGCATAATTATCCCAGTTTTTTCCTAAAAAGCCGTGCTTCTCAAAAAGAGACAATCCTGCCAAAAGTGCCTCTGCTGCACCCTCGCCATATGGCTTTCCCGGCAGCGCCTCTGCACGAGCACTGTCTACTTTGATCAATGTCTTAATGTCTTCAACCATCTCGTCGCGATGTACGCTAAGATACTCATGAATCTTTTCCTGTACTGTCATAATCTTTCACCTTTCTATATTTGCTATTGGTAGCGTTATGCTACTATGATACCCCTAGCCGCACAAAATTGCAATGCTATTTTGCATAGCTAGAAATAGTTTCAAAAAAACACTTGCAAACGTTTTATAACCTGCTATAATGTGCTAGAAAAACGTCAAAATCAACTTTAAAAAAGGAGCATAAGAAGTATGGCAAAAAATGCAACAAGGGAGATGACATCTGGAAGCCCGGTCAAATTAATTTTAAGCTTTGCAGTTCCGCTGCTGCTTGGCATGCTGTTTCAGCAATTCTACAGTATGGTTGATACTATTATCGTAGGAAAAAGTTTGGGCGTTGATCAGTTGGCCGGTGTCGGATCCACAGGCGCAATCAACTTTATGATTATAGGATTTTGCAACGGTGTTTGCAGCGGATTTGCTATCCCGATAGCACAAAGCTTTGGAGCAAAAGACTACAAAAGACTGAGAAAGTTTGTTGCAAACGCAGCCTGGCTGTCCATCGCATTCGCAGCTGTTATGACAGTTGTCGTCTGCGTACTATGCAGACAAATTCTTTTCTGGATGGACACACCAGAAAATATTTTTGAATATGCCTATAGCTACATATTTATTATTTTCCTCGGAATACCTGCCACATATCTATATAATCTACTGTCAGGTATTATTCGTTCCCTAGGAGACAGCCGAACACCAGTTATATTTCTGGTTATCTCAGCCATGTTAAATATTATTTTTGACCTGCTGGCAATTCTTGTGCTGCATATGGGAGTGGCAGGTGCTGCATGGGCTACAGTTCTCTCCCAGCTGATTTCTGGTATTCTATGCTTCTTATATATGAGAAAGCAATATGATATTCTCAGATTCGAAAAAGATGAGATCAAATTTGAAGGACGTCAGGCCATTATTCTTTGCAACATGGGCATTCCAATGGGGCTGCAGTACTCCATTACCGCAATCGGAAGTGTTATCTTACAGACTGCAGTAAACTCACTTGGTTCTCAGGCCGTAGCCGCAGTTACAGCTGCCGGCCGTATATCTGGCTTTAGCTGCTGCCCGTTTGATGCACTTGGCTCCACAATGGCAACATATGCCGGTCAAAATGTCGGCGCCGGGAAGCTTGATCGCGTTGGAAAAGGCTTGAAATCCGCAAGCTTCATAGGCGGCATCTATGCCATTATTGCTTTCTTTGTATTATCATTATTTGGAAGACAAATTGCACTTCTGTTTGTATCGGCAGATGAAATTGCCATTCTTGATCATGTTAAGCAGTTTTTAGTTTTCAACACGGCTTTCTATATTCCGCTTTGTCTCGTCAATACCGTGAGATTTTGCATACAGGGAATGGGCTATTCCCGATTGGCAATTTTAGCAGGTGTCTGTGAGATGGTTGGACGAATTATTGCCAGTCTTGTTCTTGTACCACTCATTGGCTTTGTTGGCATATGTATTGCCAGTCCAATTGCATGGATCATGGCAGATCTGTTTCTCGTTCCAGCATACTGTCATACAATAAATCGAATGAAAAAAATATTAGCTTCTTAAATTTAAAGCAGCTAATCAAAAAATACCCCTCGACAGGCTGCTTATGTGTGCAGACTGATCGAAGGGTATTTTTTATTAACGTACTGACTTAAGCAGTGCATTTAGCAAAAAATTATTATTATAAAGAAATGTCAGCAGTGTACTCTGTGTAATCATTGAAAGTGCCTCGCGTCCCCAATCTTGTGCTGCAAACGCCGTCACAACAATTCCGCCGATCCATATTATAATCAACGCAGTACAAAGCCCGCAAATGGCACCTGCAATACAGTCAATCTGATGCAAAACAGGCAGTCTCACAATTCCTGCTAAAACCATTGTTACAATACGAAGCAAAATCCATACAACAACAAAACTGATAATACAGCAAACAGCCTCAAATGCCAAATCTGTGAGCCATCCCGTAATATAGGCTGCTATATTTTGAATGCCACGCTGCTCATAAACTGCCTTGCTGTTGCTTTGCTCTAAAGATTTTGTCAGAACATCCGGCAGATTCAGACTATCAATGACCTTATCTGTCAGCTGCGCCTGTCCTGCCTGAATCTCTTGTGTCTTTTCTTCCACAAATGAGCTAACACTAGTCTCTATTGCTGCATAAATCCCTGTCTGGTCTTTCACAAAATCAGACACAGGCTCGCGGACAAACAGCATGATTACCAAGCTTACAAAAAAGGACGCAAATGAAAGAACTGTTTTTACAAGTCCTCTTTTCGCACCAGCCAGTGTCGCAAGTACAATCAATACGATTACCGCTATCACAAGCCAATTCATAGAATCACACCTTTCTTTTTTCAGCCAACTTCAAAATCCTTATCACGCAAAATCAGACAGCCTCTCTTGTCATATTTGCTCTGGAAGAGCTTGCGCATAGATTTTTTCTCGGCCTTCTCAATTGCATTATTTACAATCATCTCAACAATACGCTTTTTATTGCGCTCCTGATTACCTGCAATTACCTTTAAGCGCTCCATCAGTGCCAGCTCACCTGATTTATCAAACACACTGTCCTCTCTATCTGCATATCCTCTTGCATACTCAAGAAGCTCAGTAACAGAATATGTCTCACGGACAAATTGAGCCGTAACTACCTGTGCAAGCTGCGGGTAATCAATAAGCAGATGACGAATTGAGGCCGGTGTATCGATGAATACAACAAGCAAGCTTCTGTCAGTTGGATCAATGATCTTACAAAATTCATTGATGACACGCTCATTCATGTCTGCCGCATCTTCAATAAGAATTGTCTTTCCAAGCAGCTTGTCAATTGACTTAACAAGTCCCTTCTGATTCAGCTTCTGACCTGTAATTTTCACAACAGATCTCGGAACTGCACGTGAAGAGCGTTCTGCCAGTTCCTCTAAATATTCAAGTGCCAGTTCAATATCATCCTCATCTGGCATCGCCTGAATAGCAAAATGCCATACACGTGACATATCCTCCGGATTGACAATTGGAAGTCCGCTGTTTGCTGTCATATCTGGTTGACGGCTCTCAGCAGATTCTTCCTGAGGCTCTTCCTCTTCTGGTTCTTCCTCGGATTCTTCCTGAGCATCTTCCTCTTCTGGTTCTTCCTCAAATTCTTCTTGAGGTTCTTCCTCTTCTGGTTCTTCCTGAATTTCTTCTTGAATCTCTTCCTGAGGTCCCGCTTCTTCTGGCTCTTTCTCAAGTTCTTCCTGAACTACTTCCTGAGGCTCTTCCTCTTCTGGCTCTTTTTCAGGTTCTTCTTGAACTTCTTCCTCTGGCTCTACTTCCACCGTTTCTGCCACTGGTGCTGCCCACTCAGAAATCTGCGGTTCTTCTTCTGGCTTATATGCTTCAAACCAAACAGCCTCATCAGTGTTTTCACTATCTGAGGTTTTCTCTGAAGTTTCGGTGTTTGCTGTTTCAACGTCTGAGGTTTCGTTTTCTGAAGTCTCGTCATCTAAAACTTCACTTTCTGTAGTTTCGTCCTCTGAAATCTCATCCTGCATATAGGAAATATCCTCAGACACCTGCAGTTTTTCTTTCTCTTCAACATCTGAAGGAATTTCAGAAACCAGCTCCAAATCCTTCTCCCCGGCAAGCTGCTGCACCTGCTGTACCTGCTTTGCCAACTCATCCTGCAGCTCGTTCTGGGCATCCTCCTGCTTTGCACGCTGAATTACTGCCATAATTTCGTTCATGTCACTCGTAACAACACTTTGTCTGGCATGTTCTAATCTTTGTTCCTTCTTTAAGCGTTCTACTGCCTCAAGTTCCTCTTCACGCTGCTTACGAAGCTTTTCTTCACGCTCTAGCAAAGCCTTCTGCTCATCCTCTCGCGCTTTAGCCTCTTTTTTAGCTGCCTCCTGCTCTGCCTGATATGCCTTTTCCTGCTCTTCCTGCCACTTTGAAATTTTTTCCTGTGCGGCAGCTTTTTTAGCCAACTCTGCCTGTGATTCTTTCTTTTCCTGCTCTTCTTGCTTTTTCTGAAGCTTTTCGTTTTCTTCCTGTGCCTTTTTGTCTGCAAACTTCTGAACCTTTTCCTTTTGCGCCGGTGTTAACGGTGCAAACTGACTCTTAAGAGAAAGTGCCTTTTCCACATATTTTCCAAGGCCAAACCAAAGAATAATATCATCACACAGTTGGATACACTTATCCTTCTCATTATTCATCGCATATAAAACAGCCAGCTCATAAGCCCATTTCTCATCAAAATCTTCTCTCTTGTAAGCCTCAAGAATTTTGATTTTTTCATCAAGAGTTGCCTTCTGATAACGTGCCATCTTATATAAAAGAATATATCTTCCCTGATCATTTGGCGCTATGCGACAAAATTCCTCGAAGTAATTTTTCGCATCATCATAACTGTCTGCCTTCAATGCAAGCTCCGTTAGACGATACACGATACGGCGTCCCATCGCTGCATACTCATATGCCTGCTGCAAAATATCGATTGCCTTTTCATACTCTCCTACTGCCGTATAGACATCGGCTGCCAGTGTCAGCATTTTTACGTCGCGGATTTTTGTCCAGTCGATCGTATCGCACAGCTTTGCAGCCTCGCCATACTCTTTTCTGGCTGCAACCTGTCTGATATGCTCTGTTTTTAACTGATATTCGTATTTATCCATTTTGTCACCATTTCCTGCAACTATAATTCCACACGTCCATCAAGTGCACGTGTTAATGTCACTTCATCTATATATTCCAAATCACCGCCTACCGGCACACCACTTGCAATGCGTGTTACCTTAATGCCAGCTGGCTTGATTAATTTGCTTATATACATCGCTGTTGCTTCTCCTTCCAGACTGGAATTTGTCGCAATAATCACCTCTCGCACATCTTCGCGCTGCAGGCGCACCAGCAATTCCTTTATTTTAATGTCTCCCGGTCCTATTCCAAGCATAGGAGAAATTGCCCCGTGAAGAACATGATACACACCATCAAATTTTCCTGTTTTCTCATAAGCTGCCAGATCTCTGGAAGTTTCCACCACCATAATCACTGACTTATCTCTCTTTGCACTGCTACAGATCGGACATAGCTCCTGATCTGTCAATGTGAAGCATTCCTTGCAGTAGCGGATATTGCTGCGCGCATTCACCATCGACTGCGCCAGCTGCTCCACCTGCTCTTTTGGCATATTAATAATATGAAATGCCAGACGCTGAGCTGATTTTGCTCCAATCCCAGGCAGTCTGGACAATTCTTCAATCAATTGATTTACTGTTTTGCTGTAAAAATCCATCAGAACGGAAAGCCTCCGCCAAGACCACCAAGGCTGCCTCCTAAACCACCTGCTAATTTGCCCATTGACTGAGAAGAAGCCTCATCAACCTGACGCATAGCCTCATTTACAGCTGCTACGATCAGATCCTGCAATGTCTCGATATCATCTGGATCAACAGCTTCTTCTGCCAACTCAACATTTGTTACTTCTCTTTTGCCAGAAACAGTAACCTTAACAACACCGCCGCCTACACTTGCAGTAAATTCCTTTTCCTCAAGCTCCTTCTGCTGCTCCTCCATCTGGCGCTGCATTCTCTGTGCCTGCTTCATTAAATTGTTCATATTGCCCGGCATACCGCCTGGGAATCCACCTCTTTTTGCCATGTCTTTACTTTTCCTTTCAACTATAAATTTAATTATTCATCTTCAACACCAATTTCCATATTGATTCCCTCAATATGGCTGCCTCTTGTGATGCGCGGCATCGCCTCACCTGCCTCAAGAAGCTTCGCAGTAATTGAAAATTCCTTCTGATACTGCTTATTTAACATCTGCCGAAGCTCTTCCATACGTTCCTGTCGAAGCATCAGCTCATAGTTAAATTTGTTTGTGAATACAATGCACAGGCCTTTTGCCTTATCATAGCTTATATTGGTTCCCATCAAAATCGAATTCATAAATCCCGACTGCATGTGAGAAAGCTTCTTCCACTCACTGCTTATCTTTTGATAGTCCTCATATTCGGCCTCACTTAATTCAACAGTCTGCGCTGCTTTTTGCATAACAGGCTGCTTTGCATTGCCCTCAAAATAAGAATCAAAAATGCTTCCCGACTGCTGTGGTTCTGTATTTTTCACAAAACTGCCAGAAGCAATTTTCTCCTCAATTTGATCCAGTCTCACACGAAGACTCTCTATATCGTCCTCCATCTGCGGCTGCATCATCTTAATAATTGCCATCTCAATAAGTACTCGTTTTGAGACAGCAAATTTGAGCTGATTTGAAAGCTCAGAACATATCCTGATATTTCTCATCAGCACACTAAGCGCCACCATCTTTGATTCTTCTCGAAGCGCCTCATAATTTTCTTTTGTCATCTCAAGTGCCTGCGCACTCTGGTCTGCTGTCTGCACCAGCATAAGATTTCGCAGATACCAGATAAAGTCTGTGACAAATTGGCTAAGATCGCGCCCCTGTGAACTGATTTCATCCATCAGCTGCACGCATCCCGGCACATCACATCGTATAATCAGGCGAAGCAACTTAGAAAATACCTGTGTATCTACTGCACCGAGTACATCTAGCACCTTCTCATACGTCAGCCTCTGACCATAATAGAATGAAATACATTGTTCCAAAAGACTTAATGCATCTCGCATCGCTCCATCAGCTGCTTTTGCTACGTAGCGAACTGCATCCTCATCTGCCTCGACACCTTCTGCCTTAAGCAGCTTGGAAACCTGATCTGCTATTACATTATTTCCAATTCGCCTGAAATCATATCGCTGACATCTCGACAAAACCGTGATAGGTATTTTATTTACTTCTGTCGTTGCTAAAATAAAAATCACATATGCCGGCGGCTCCTCAAGCGTTTTTAAAAGCGCATTAAAAGCCCCCGCCGACAGCATATGCACCTCATCTATGATATAGACGCGATATTTTCCTTCTGTCGGCGAGTACTGAACCTGATCACGAATCTCTCTGATATTATCGACACCGTTGTTTGATGCCGCATCAATTTCAGCCACATTTACCGAACGTCCCTCAAGGATTGACCGGCACACCGCACATTCATTGCACGGGCTTCCATCCACAGGATGCTCACAGTTGACGGCACGCGCCATGATCTTTGCAATCGTGGTTTTTCCTGTTCCTCTCGTGCCGCAGAACAGATAAGCATGACCTACGCGGTCTGAAATAATCTGATTTTTTAAAGTCCGTACAATGTGCTCCTGCCCTCTTACATCTTCAAATCGGGCAGGACGCCATTTGCGGTATAATGCTGTATATGCCATTTACAATTAATCTCCAAATGAAATTCCCATGAGCTTTGCTTCCTGAACCATCTCATCATCCGGCTGGATCATTTTAAGCTTTCCTGCAACATCTGCTAACGGAATCTTTGCGATATGATTGTTCTTCATACCTACCAGGTAGCCAAACTCTCCGTCTAAGATCATCTTGCCTGCTGCTGCGCCAAGTCTTGTTGAAAGGACACGGTCATAAGGGCACGGACTTCCACCTCTTTGCATATGACCTGGAACTGCTACACGCACCTCCTGTCCAGTCAGCTCAGAAATCTTTGCACCAATCTCGTAAGAGATAGATGGATACTGACGCGTTGCAATATATTTCTTATATTCTTTCTTTGAAAGTGCAGCCTGCTCCTTGGAGATTGCACCCTCAGCAACAGCAATGATTGAGAAACGCTTTCCTTCCTTAGCACGCTTATTTACAGCTGCTGCCACCTTATTGATATCATACGGAATCTCTGGAACAAGAATGATATCTGCTCCGCCTGCAATACCTGCATGAAGCGTAAGCCATCCTACCTTATGACCCATTATCTCCACGATAAAAACACGTCCGTGTGAAGCTGCAGTTGTATGGATACAGTCAATAGTCTGTGTAGCCAGATTGATAGCACTCTGAAAACCAAAGGTAACATCAGTTCCCCACAGATCGTTGTCAATTGTTTTTGGAAGTCCGATGACGTTAAGTCCTTCCTGACGAAGAAGATTTGTCGTCTTCTGGCTGCCATTTCCGCCTAATACTACGAGACAGTCAAGCTTTAGCTTCTTGTAGGTATTCTTCATTGCCTCTACCTTATCAAGACCATTCTCATCCGGGACACGCATCAGCTTAAATGGCTGTCTGCTCGTACCCAAAATCGTACCGCCATTTGTCAGAATTCCTGAAAAATCCTTTGATTTCATAATACGGTAATCCTCATAGATCAGTCCGCGATAACCTTCGATGAAACCAATGATTTCAACATCCTTTCTCTGATTATATAGCGTCTTTGCAACACCTCTCATGGTTGCATTCAAGCTCTGACAATCTCCGCCGCTGGTTAACATTCCAACTCTCATCGTATCTTCCTCCTTATAATTTAGGATTTCAGCTATATCAATGGCAAAACTAACCCATCGTAGTTTTTATTATACAAAAAAAGAGCTGTCGATGCAACAGACAACTCCTAAAAAACTCTTTTTCTTTTGATATATCATTTTTTTGCGCATCCCAGCTTCGAATGCCACCCCCAGACGTTACCTCTGCAGCCTGCTCGGCTCAGGCACCCTCACGGCACACAAGAGATTCTGCTTAATGCTGCTTCGTTCCCGACCTGACATGGTTCACAGAGTCTTGTTGCGTAAGACCCAAACTTCAACGCCACTTACAGAGGGCAGCTCTACAAGTGAAACACCCTCAGCCGGGATATGACCCCCACTATAGCGGATTGAAGGTACAAGGCACCGCTACCGCCCCGGCTGCGCATCCATAATTGTATCGGATATTTCTTCGTTTGTCAAGGGGCGTTTCTTCTTTTTTACCCTGATACGTTTAAAAAACTCTGACAATATCTGCGAGCATTCCTGTTCCAAAACGCCCTTTGTGATCGGAATCTGATGATTAAACTGCTGCATATCAAGCAAATTTATAATGGAACCCGCACACCCTGCCTTTGCATTCATTGCACCTATAACCACACGATCAAGACGTGCCTGCACGGCTGCTCCGGCACACATCTGGCATGGCTCAAGCGTCACGTACATCGTACATCCCTCCAGACGCCAATCTCCTAGCTTTTTCGATGCTTTTTTCATAGCTGCAAGCTCTGCATGACCAAGCACTGAGCTTTCTATGTTTCTTCTGTTATAGCCTCTGGCAATGACTTTTCCATCACAAACGATAACACAGCCAATTGGAACTTCATCAATAGCTGCTGCCTTTTTGGCCTGTGTAAGTGCCTGACGCATAAATTTTCGGTCTTCCTTTTCTCTAAGCCTTGCCTGTTCTTCCAAAAGCTGCTCGTTCTCTGTTGCCATTGTTTTCCCTTTCTTCTGTTTTTGATGTGTTTTTAACCAAATGCAGGATTCACCGTTTTTTGTTGATCTGCAACTGTCATCTTTGCTTCCTTTTTTTCACCCTGATCATCTGCCGGAAATACAATCGGCACACACCAGTAGCCAAAGTCTCCTGCTGACGCTTTTTTTGATTTAACGGAGCGAAAACAATAAAAGCCAAACATCTGCGCCATCAATTCCTCACTCTTTTCATAATTGCCAGGCACCCAAAGCTCATAACGTCCTTGTGTCACTTTTGCAAATACAATATAGCGGTACTTCACAAAACTGTACATCAAAAATCCATTATTGCTTAACATCCAATTTGGACGAGGAAGACGGCCAATATCTGCTGGCATTACCTTTAAACAAACTACTGTATCACCTGGAAGCGTCTCAATATGCTGATACGCTGTACTTAACTGTGCCCAAACAGCATCTGCCTTATCTTGTCCCTGTTCTATTTTGTTTGTTTCTTTGCTATCAGTCTCACAGCAAACTTCCATCGTTTGAAGTTCTTCCTGAGGCTGATTTTCCAAAACCTGTTCATCTTCAGACTGTGCTGTTTGTTTTGCTCGATCCTTCTCAAACAGTGAGAGTCCAAAATACTGGTCATCCCAGACAGTTGCATAAGCGTTTGAAAACGGCTTCTGTCTGCCTGCTACAATTCCGCTAAGCTGCTCAAATTTAATCTCACTTCCTGCAAGATAAACGCCGTTATTGATGTACTGGAGCTGTCCTTTTCCATTTTTTACAACCATACGGCCAAGCGGCACACAATCGCAGCCATCCTTTGTATGATAAAAGCCAAATACATGTAAAATTTCAGCCTGCTCATTATTTTTTACAGACAGGAAAATACGCTGTACATCTCCTCTGATTTCTATCTTTGCAAACCCGCAGTTTTCCTTTTTTTGATCACCCTCATACTCAAAAAGATATGAGAGGAAGCGCTGATACTGTGCCATATTGATACCTTCCTTTCCTTATATGTATTCTAAATAAGTACATATGAAAGAAAGGCATCGTTTAGAACAATTTAATTCGCGCTTTTTGACAATGCATCAGAAAGTGCTGCAAACTGCTCAAGTGTCAGCGTTTCTCCACGCACGTTTGCTGCTAAACCAATGCTTTCAAGCACAGCTGCAAGCTCTTCCTTTGATTTGTTTAAACCGCCTACGTTATATAGGCCATTTACTAGTGTTTTTCTTCTCTGATTAAAGGATGCTCGTATAATGTCAAACATCAGCTTTTCATTTTTTACTGCCACTGGTTTTTTATGACTTGTCAGACGGATAACAGCGCTTCCGACATTTGGTCTTGGCATAAAACAGTTTGGCGGAACATTTGCCACGATATATGGTTCTGCATAAAACTGTACAGCAAGAGACAATGCACCATAATCCTTTCCGCCAGGAAGTGCCTGCATACGCTGTGCGACCTCCTTTTGTACCATAACAGTCACACTCTCCATAGGTACATGACTCTCAAATAATCCCATTAAAATTGGTGTAGTAATATAATACGGAAGATTTGCAACTACCTTGATGCGTTTTCCCTCACACTTTTCTTCCACGAGCTTGTTAATATCAAGCTTAAGAACATCATTATGAATAACCGTAACATTATCATATGGAGACAGCGTGTCCTGTAAAATCGGAATCAGATTGTCATCGATTTCAACTGCAAATACATGTTTTGCAGATTCGCACAGATATTGGGTCAGTGTTCCAATTCCCGGTCCAATCTCAAGTACATAATCCTCTGGGGTGATCTCTGCTGCACGCACAATCTTATCAAGCACATGCGTATCAATCAGAAAGTTCTGACCAAATTTCTTTGCAAAATGAAACTGGTATTTCTGTAATACCTCTATTGTATTCTTTGGATTTCCTAATTCAGCCACAGTTTTCCTCCAATCGGTACAGTCTTTTGGCATTTGCAAGCGTTGTCGTAATAACAGTTTCCTCAGACACCTGCTTGATCTGTGCCAGTTGCTTTACTACTTCTTTTAAATACATTGAATTATTACGTTTTCCGCGATATGGCACAGGTGCCAGATATGGACTATCTGTCTCAAGCACAATCGAAGAAAGCGGAATTTCTGATGCCACCTCTTTAATTACCCTGGCATTTTTAAAGGTAAGCACGCCTCCTATTCCAATGAAAAATCCCATTGAAATATACTCCTTTGCCATAGGCGCTGCATAAGAATAGCAATGAATTACGCCAGTATTTCCTGCCTTAGCAGCCTCTCTCATTATATCCATAGTGTCCTTTGCTGCTTCTCTGCTGTGTATAATAACCGGCAGATCAACCTCTCTTGCAAGTTCAAGCTGGCGTTCAAACCATTTCTTCTGAACTTCTCTCGGTGAGTTGTCCCAATAATAATCAAGTCCGATCTCACCAATTGCCACTACCTTTTTTTCCTGTGCAAGGCTTCGCAGCGTCTCAATATCTTCCTCTGTCATATCAGCTGTGCTGTCTGGATGAACACCAACGGCAGCATATATCTGCGGCCACTTTTTTGAAAGAGCAACCGCACTTTTTGAGGATTTTACAGACGCACCAACGTCCGTGATACAACAAATGCCGGAGGAGAAAATCTCCCCCAGCAATGTATCGCGATCCTCATCAAATGCATCATCATCATAATGCGCATGAGTATCAAAAATCATTTTATATTCCTCTCTGTTACAATCCGAAAAATTTATTCGATTGTCTCTGCAATCTCTGCTGCCGGTGCTTCCTGCACATCAGCTGCTGGTGTATCTGGCTGAGCCGGCGTATCTGGCTGAGCTGGTGTATCTGGCTGAGCCGGTGTATCTGGCTGAGCCGGTGTATCTGGCTGAGCTGGTGTATCTGGCTGGGCCGGTGTATCTGGCTGGGCCGGTGTATCTGGCTGAGCCGGTGTATCTGGCTGAGCCGGTGTATCTGGCTCTGTCGGCACTGTATCTGGCTGCGCTGGTGTATCTGGCTCTGTTGGCTGCGTTGGTGCCGGCTTTGGCTGTGTCGGCTGCGTCGGTGCCGGCTTTGGCTGCGTTGGCTGCGTCGGTGCCGGCTTTGGCTGCGTCGGCTGCGGCTTTGGCTGTGTCGGCTGCGGCTTTGGCTGTGTTGGCTGTGGCTTTGGCTGCGTCGGTGCCGGTGACGTAGATGGCTGTGTTTGTACTGCTGTTGTAGTTGTCGTTGTCTCCTCTGCAGTAGTTGCCTTTGTTTTTTCTTCAGTCGTTTTTTCTTCTGTTGTTTCTGCCTCAGTACTTGTTTCTGCCTCAGAAGAAGTTTCCTTTTCTGTACTTGTCTCTTCCTCTGTAGAAGTCTCTTGCTCTGTTGTCTCCTGCGCAGTGCTTGTCTGCTCCTCAGTTGTCTGAACAATTGTCTGTGGAAGCTTCTTTTTATCCTGCTTTGTTGCAGTAAGCATCTTTGCTGTCGCAATGCCCACAACCACAATACCAACAAGACAAATTAAAATCATTCCTCCAAGGATTTTATTTGCAATCGACTTTTTCTTTACCGGCTTCTCATCTGATTGGTCTGAAAAATAGGCTTCATTATTTTCATTATCATATGGACCACTTTCCGCCTCATATCCATCATCATACTGTTCTTCCTCGTAAGAACCATCATCGTACTCATCATCCTGATAAGTATCATCATACTGTTCCTCCTCGTAAGAACCATCATCCTGATAATCACTATCATCGTACTCATCTGATGACAGCTCATCATACTCCTGTAAATCTCTGCGCTTAAAAACAGTGCCTACGCTAGTAGCCACCAGACTCTTGCCACAAATCGGGCATACTCTGGTTCCTTCCTCAAGCTTCGCACCACATTTTGGACATATCATCCTCTGATTCCTTTCTGATTATCCTTATTTTGTAATTTCTGCAAATTCATCAGCTTTTCACTGTTCCAGCTGATTTAATGCATTCTCCACGCGTGCATAGCATGCCTGCACATCTGGCCACATAACCTTTGCCTGCTCCATATCACCTGCTCTTAAAGCCTCTGTGATCTCATAGCTTACTTCAAACAACGACTTAAAACCCAGGTTTGCACAAATTCCTTTAAGTGTATGTGCCGCACGAAATGCAGTCTCAACGTCACCTGCATCCATCGCCTGTGTTAACTGACTCATGCTTGGATCCTTCTTAAACATTAATGCAAATTTTTGTATTCTTGCTTCGTTCATGAGGCGCTTGAGAACGTCTTCATAATCTCCACCCATTGCCTCATAGCACTCTTTTATTGTCATGCTCTCTCCAATCTATTAATGTAACTATAGTTTCCATTTTCATTTTGTATTCTACTCTATCATTTATAAAATTTCAACCTGTTTTCGTTGCTTCCTACAAATAATTAAGTTTCAACAATTTTACTTGGATTATCTCTCATAATACGACTTGTGTAAAGTCGCCCCATATGCTTCTTTAAATATTCACAGCATTCCTCCATATGAGAGGCACGTCCCCTCAAATTGTGGGCATCGCTTGCAACATAATGAAGCATATCCTCCTGCATTAGCTTTTTACAAAAACGCTGTGCACCAAGTCCATTTCTTCCAATCACAGCATCTGCATTGACCTGCATCTCGCACCCCATTTCGATAAGATCTGCGATAAAATCAAAATCTTTTCTCAGCGCACGATAACGCTCAATATGGGCAATAATCGGATAATAGCCTGCTGTCAAAAGAGCATCAGCTCTCTCTTTTATAAAAGCTCTTGTACTGCTGCTTGAAAACTCAGTAAGTACATAGCGTGAATCTGCAAGTGTTGGACGAAGATCTCTATCTAATGTCTCCACCATCTCCATATTGGCATGAAATTCACAGCCCAAATACAGACGGATATTCCTATTTCTTGTTTCATCAACAAGCGTATCATACGCGCTCCAAATATCCTCCATATCAGGTTCAAACATTTCTTTTCGAAAATGTGGTGTCAAAATAATTGTCTCAACACCAGCGTCTATTTCCTTTTCAATCATTGAAAGGGCCATGTCCATATCCTTCGCTCCATCGTCCACCCCTGGCAGAATATGGCAGTGAATATCGTACAAATCTCTCATAAATCTCTTTCCTTATCTATTACTTTCCCTTACATTTCAACGTTATTCTAGCATTTGTTAAGTGTCCTTGTCAACCGCTGAAAATTAGAAGAAATCATTCTTATAAAAGGGTCGGAATAAGGTGATAAATGTGCCAAAAGTGATTGTTTTTTACACATGACTTTTGTATAATAATGCTGTAATTTGAGACTGGCAAAAATCGGCAGGCCAAATAATAAAAACAAATGAATGGAGGTTTCATTATGTTAGTAAACACAAAAGCGAGAGTCGGTGTATTTTCTATCGCATTAGGCGCATACCTTCCGCAGTTCCCATCATTAGTACCGGAGTTCGAGTCACAGTATGCAGCATTCAAAAAAACTCTTCCAGATACCGTAGAGGTTATTGACGGCGGAATGGTTACCACAAAGGAGCAGGCTATGGAAGCCGGAGATAAGTTCCGTGCAGCAGATGTTGATCTGGTATTTCTCCAGATGCTGACCTACGCTACCTCCTACAACATGCTTCCAGCAATCCGTGATCTTGATGTTCCGGTTGTTTTAGTAAATGTTCAGAAGTTAAAGGCATTAGATTATGAGCATACCGATATCGCATCCTGGCTCGGTGAAGGCTATGCATGCGGCGCTGTAGGTGAGGCAGTTGCAGACCTTGAAAGAGCTGGAAAACGACATGCTGTTATCACTGGTGTTGTTGAGGGCGGTGATCCTGGTGTTCAGGCAGAAATCGAAGACTGGTGTAAAGCAGCTCAGGTAAGAAGAAGATTCCGTGACACAAATATTGCACAGATTGGAAGACCATATCCTGGTATGATGGATCTTTACATTGATGAGACAAATCTGTATAACAGAATGTTCTTATACACAAAGCAGTTTGACTGGGAAAAAATGTGGGCTATCGCAGATGATATTACTGATGAGGATGCGATCCGCGCAAAGGCTCAGGATATTCTGGATACCTTCGAGATTGAGGGCGGCGGCACCATTGAGAAGGTTTGGGATATGGCAAAATATGTTGTTGCTTTTGAGAAGTGGGTTAAGGATGAGCACCTTGGACTGATCGCATCTCACTATGACGGATTTGCACAGGGCAAGGCTGGTGTTCTTGACAGTATGCTTATTCCAGCATTCTCTATGTTAATCAAGCAGGGAACTGCATGTGCCGTAGAGGGTGACATGAAGGTTGCCATGGCAATGAGTATCTTAAAAACAATTTCTGGAACAGGACAGCTTTCTGAAATGTACTCCATCGACTTTAACGATGACATCTGTATCATTGGTCACTCTGGAAGCGGCGATGCTGATATCTCTGCAAAGAAGCCAACCATGAAGATCGTTAAGGTATTCCACGGAAAGACAGGCGGCGGCTATCTGACACAGTTCTATCCATATACTGGTCCTGTTACCTACCTGGCAATCACACAAGATGCTGATGGTCACTTCAAGTTTGTTGTAGCAGAAGGTGTAAACGAGGACGGACCGATCCTTTCCTTTGGTGATACTAACATGAGAACACGCTTCACCTGCGGTGCAAGAGAATTTGTAAATCGTTGGAGCGAGGCTGGCCCAACTCATCATATGGCAGCAGCAACTGGAAGACATATTGATACCATCTTGAAGGTAGCAAAGATCTTAAATGTTCCTGTTGAAATTGTAACTAGATAATTACAATTCAAAGATACCAGGGTCAAAAGCTCCAAAAGCCGTTCGTGCTTGCACGATTAGGTTTTTGAGCTTGGGACCCGCAAAAACATGAGGATGCAGCGATTTTCAAGGAAAATCAGCGAATCCGAATGTTTTTAGAATTGCGAAAGTTGCATAGCAACGGAGCAATTCGTGGATATCAGTTGGGGGCAAAATACCTTTTGATCCCAACATCATTTTTAAATTTACACTTGCATTTTTTGCAATACAAGAATATAATGAAACCCGTAACGGGGAGCTTGCCGTTTTGCAGGCTGAGAGTAGACGAAATGCGTCTTGACCCATAACCTGATTTGGATAATGCCAACGTAGGGATATACTATACGTGTTTTTCTTGTACAAAAAAAACATGCGGATATGTCTTTTACAGGCATATCCGCATTTTTGGTATAGTGGAATTTTTTCTGCTATTCCTTATAAAAAGGAGCGAGAATATGCTGAAAGAATGTTTCGACAACGTAAGAAAATCAGTACCGCTTGTACACAACATCACAAACTATGTGACTGTCAATGATGTAGCCAATATCATTTTGGCATGCGGTGCAAGCCCAATCATGTCCGATGAACCAGATGATGTTACGGACATTACCTCCATATGCAGCAGCTTAAACATCAACATTGGTACGCTGCATAAATCCAGCATTGAAGCAATGTATCTGGCTGGAAAAAGAGCAAACGAACTTGGTCATCCTATCCTTTTAGATCCAGTAGGTGCTGGTGCTTCTGCACTTCGCACAAATACTGCCGTTGGTCTTATGGAACAATTGCAGCTGACTGTAATCCGCGGAAACATCTCCGAAATCAAGACACTTGCCAATGGAAATGGCACAACAAAGGGTGTTGACGCTGATGTTACTGATAAAGTCACAGATGATACCTTGGATGAGGCTATTCTATTTGTTAAAAAATTCGCTGCGCAAAGCAAAGCAATTATCGCTGTTACAGGTGCTATTGACCTTGTCAGCGATGGTACACGCTGCTACGTGATTAGAAATGGCCGTCCAGAGATGGGACAGATTACCGGAACTGGCTGTCAGCTTTCTGGTCTTATGACCGCCTTTGTCGCTGCTAATCCATCTAATCAGCTTGACGCCGCTGCTGCTGCTGTCTGTGCAATGGGTCTTGCAGGTGAGATCGGCTACAGCCACATGAAAGACGGCGATGGCAACTCAACTTACCGAAACCGCATTATTGATGCTATTTACAACATGGACGGCGAATCATTAGAGAAGGGAGCTAAATATGAAGTGCGCTGATAAAGACCTTCTTCTATATGCTGTCACTGATCGCTACTGGCTTGGCGAGCGAACTCTTCACGATGTCGTTAAGGAAAGTCTTGACGGCGGCGTTACATTTGTACAGCTTCGCGAAAAGCATTTAGACCAGACTCATTTTCTTGAGGAAGCAAAAGATTTAAAGATGCTTTGCAAAGCATACAATGTTCCTTTTGTGATTAATGACAACGTTGATATCGCACTTGAAATGGATGCTGACGGCGTGCATGTCGGACAAAGCGATATGGAAGCTGGCGATGTACGTGCCAAGCTTGGTCCTGACAAAATTATCGGCGTGTCAGCGCAGACAGTTGAGCAGGCAATTCTGGCAGAAAAACGGGGAGCTGATTATCTTGGTGTTGGCGCTGTTTTTCCTACCAGTTCCAAGGATGATGCAACAGAAGTTTCTTATGAGACATTAAAAGCTATCTGTGAGGCAGTCTCCATTCCCGTCATTGCAATTGGCGGCATTACAAAGGACAATGTGGCAGAATTATCTGGCAGCGGCATCTGCGGAATTGCCGTTATCAGTGCCATTTACGGTCAAAAAAATATAAAGGATGCAGCTGCGAACCTTAAAATGGCAGTACAAAAAATAATCGATTAACACTATTATGCGGTCTGTTGGGGGCACCACCTCAGATCGCAATACAAAACGTTAATGAAAAAGGAGAATTTTATTATGAAAACAGCATTAACGATCGCAGGAAGTGACTCCTGCGGAGGCGCCGGCATTCAGGCAGATATCAAAACAATGATGGCAAATGGCGTATACGCTATGAGTGCCATCACTGCTTTGACTGCACAAAATACAACCGGCGTGACTTCTATTTTAAATGCAGATTCTAAATTTTTAGGAGAAGAGCTTGACGCAGTTTTTACTGACATTTATCCAGATGCTGTAAAAATTGGCATGGTTTCAGAAAGTGATCTGATCCACATAATTGCATCAAAGCTTCGCCAATACAATGCCAAAAACATTGTTGTAGATCCTGTTATGGTAGCTACAAGCGGCGCAAAGCTTATAAGCGACGATGCCATTGATACGCTAAAGCAGGAATTATTTTCACTGGCTGATGTGCTTACACCAAATATTCCAGAGGCCGAGGTTCTGACTGGACGAACCATCTCTAATGCCGAGGAAATGATTGATGCAGCGAAGATGATTTCAGAAACATACAACTGCGCAGTTTTATGCAAGGGTGGCCACACCATAAATGATGCCAACGATCTCTTATATGCAAACAATACTTATCGCTGGTTTTACGGAAAGCGTATTCAAAATCCTAATACACATGGCACTGGATGCACATTGTCCTCGGCAATCGCATCAAATCTTGCAAAGGGTTTTGATCTTGAGACATCTGTATGCCGTGCAAAGGACTATATCTCTGGCGCATTATCTGCAATGCTTGATCTTGGAAAGGGAAGCGGTCCTATGGATCACGGCTTTGCAATCGATAATATTTACACCAAGGAGGCTGACATCTAATTATGGAAAAGAAAACTTCTTTATTTGAAAATGGTTTAATCTGGTTTGGTGCCGGTGTTTCGATTGCAGAAATTCTGACAGGTACATACTTCGCTCCTCTTGGCATGGCAAAGGGTCTCGCTGCAATTTTAATTGGTCATGTAATTGGATGTGTTTTATTATTTTTATCAGGTGTTATTGGCGGAAGACTCCAAAAAAGTGCAATGGAAACAGTAAAAGACAGTTTCGGCATTCATGGTGGTCAGCTATTTGCAATTTTAAATGTACTTCAGCTTGCCGGATGGACTGCAATTATGATTTATGACGGTGCACTTGCTGCACAGGGAATTTTCCAGGCTGGTCAGTGGATCTGGTGTCTTTTGATTGGCGTTTTAATTATTGTCTGGATCCTGATTGGAATCACCAATCTTGGAAAATTTAATACAGTCGCAATGGCTGCCCTCTTTATTCTGACACTTATTTTAGCAAAAGTAATTTTCTTTAACGGGACTGCCTCCGTAGTTCAGGATGAAGCAATGTCATTTGGCGCTGCTGTAGAACTTGCTGTCGCAATGCCTCTTTCTTGGCTTCCGCTTATCAGTGACTACACACGCGAAGCAAAACAGCCTGTTAAAGCAACTGCTGTCAGCGCGATTGTATATGGTATCGTAAGCTGCTTTATGTATCTGATCGGTATGGGCGCTTCTATTTTTACTGGTGAGAGCGACATTGCTCAGATTATGGTAAAAGCCGGACTTGGCGCTGCTGGTCTTCTGATTGTTGTATTTTCTACTGTAACAACAACATTTCTTGATGCCTACTCAGCAGGTATTTCAAGTGAATCTATTGTATCTGGAATAAAGGGAAATTATGTAGCTATTGCCATAACTATTATCGGAACTATCGCGGCTATTGTATACCCGATGGATGATATCACTAATTTCCTCTATCTGATCGGATCTGTTTTTGCTCCGATGATTGCTATTCAGATTGCAGACTTCTACATTTTAAAGAGAAAATCTACTGATAAACCGTTTCAGTGGCGTAATTTGTTTATATGGCTGATTGGTTTTATCATGTACCGTATTCTTATGCGTATAGACATCGTGTGCGGAAATACACTGCCTGATATGCTACTTACAATCGCACTTTGCCTGATTGCTGCAAAAATAGTAAAAGAAAAAAATTAAAATTTTAGGGAGGCAATTATGAATCGAAATTATAATGCACTCATTTTAAAATCAGTTAAAATCACTGCTGGCGCAATTTTAGCCATTCTTTTTGCCTCCTGTCTAAACTTAAAGTACAGCGCTACAGCTGGCATTATCACAATTTTAAGCATTCAAAATACCAAAAAGGAAACCATACAGACTGCACTTGCAAGAGGCGAAGCCTTTTGCTGTGCACTGTTAGTTTCCTTTTTATGTTATAATTTTTTCGACTATACAACAGCAGCTTTTGGCATCTATCTGTTAGTATTCACAACACTTTGCCTCGCAATGAAGTGGTCATCAGCAATCGCCATGGACTCTGTTCTCATTACACATTTTTTAGCTGAAAAAACAATGAATATTCCAATGATTGCAAATGAGATCAGTCTGTTTTTAATCGGTGCTGGAATTGGAGTCCTTCTTAATCTTAGTCTTCGTCCAAAGGAAAATGAATGGAAAGATAAAATGGCAGAAGCAGATGAGTCCATTCGTTCCATTATTAAAAGAATGGCAGAACGTATCAGAACGCTAGATCGTACAAACTACGATGGTTCCTGCTTTCTTTTGCTTGACAAACAGCTTGATTCTGCAAAAAGCCTTGCACTCACAAACATGGATAACACACTTGGCACACCGTCCTGCGCCGAACTTGACTATGTACAAATGCGCGATTTTCAAAGTCAAGTGCTTCGTCAAATATATAACAGCATTCAAATGATTGCATATCTTCCAGACCAGGCTCCAATCATAGCTGATTTTTTTGAAAGAATCAGTCAGGAATATGCAAAAACAAATGATGTGAAATCACTTCTTGATACACTTCATGAATTGATTCTTTCCATGAAAAATGAAAAACTCCCCACAAAACGCGAGGAGTTTGAAAGCCGAGCTGTTCTTTTCTATATTTTAAAGCAGCTTGAAGAATTTCTTATTTTAAAACGAAATTTTGTCGAGCGCTGGCACTAATTTTTATCATCCGGAATCAGCCATAACCGTTTTGCAGCCGTCTTTGCTTCACTTCTTCGGCTTACATCAAGCTTTGTCAAAATATGGCTCACATGTGTTTTAACAGTTGGAAGCTTTATATCCATAATTTGCCCAATCTGTGCATTGCTTTTGTCTGCACAGATAAGACGAAGAATCTGAAGCTCTGTTGCTGTAAGTTCATTTTCCATTGACAGATGCGGCTGCAAAAAATCAGGATAAAATGATGCCTCTACTCTTACATCTTTTATCAGTCGCGCAAACCATTCATCATCATTTTTATACTCTGTCTGTTCAAGCAGTGAAAGCACTGCGGCTCCATATACACTTATAGTTCGTATAAAACCAAACTCCTGCGCCGCATCAAGCGCTGACTTTAATTTTTCCTTCCAAATAGAATCTTTTTTTCTGTACAGTGCAATCGCCTCTAGCACATTAATATGAATCCCATCTATATACCTTGAACAATCCTTGCAATATGACTCCAATGGTGCAAGTGTCAAAAGTGCTGCATCTGGCATTCCGAGTGCAAGCTCTGCCATCGCCTGTGTAAGATATTGATAACGCTTTAAAACATTTAAATGAAGCGGATCCTTCGGTGCCTGCTCACGATACCAAACCTGCACGCGCTCAAAATCATCCATATGAAGCCAAATACGGCAGATTACTGAATCTATATTATGGAAGAAACGCGTATGACCATTTTCCTCAAAACGCTCTCGAGCCATCTGTACTGTTCGAAGCGCATCCTCTGCACGTCCTAATGCAATCTGGCTGCGCGCCAATAAACCAACCATTGCAAACTCAATATCCGGAGTTCCCTTTTTTTGCACCTCTCCAAGCTGAGAAACAAGCAAAAGAATACGCCCAGAAATATCCTCGCCCTTTTCAAATTTACTCTCTGCAATTGCACAGTCTGCCAGACCTACTCCGTCCTTTCCCAAAACAGCCTCTACTGGAATGCGCATTGTCTGATAAAGAAGATCATCTATTTTGCTCCACGGTGAAAAATCCTTACCTCCATTCATAATACTTGGAAGCGTGCTTGTCACTGAAAATGGCGGAAGTTTCACTTCTCTATTAGTAATCAATCTAAATACAGATGGAATAATCTGAATCATTTTGTCAGTTTTTCTCTGAGGAAGTGAAATATCCAGCCATGCAATTCGACTTTTGATCTGACGAAGCACAGCATCCTGCTTTTTACACTTTGCTGCAAATTGTTCCAGCTCATGATACCAGCGCTCCGAATTCTCATAATCTGTATTCAGCGCGCAAAGCATACTCATTCCCTGCATCAGTGACGGTGATTCTAAGATTTCTGACTCTGGCAAACTGCGGTAATATTTTTCCATCTCGCTGTAATGTCCCATTCCAGGATGACTCTCTCCGTTTCGAATCAGAATTTCCGACACCTTTGAGTGATCTTTTCCCCTACTGTAGCAATCAAGCGCCTTTTCATAATCTCCTTTTAACTCATAATACATGCCGCCTCTCACAAGCACCGCGTTTTTCTTTTGCGAACTATATTTGCGCTCAAGCTCCCATAAAAGGAAATCACGAAATTGCGGCCAGAAACGAAATTGACGAATCCCATCATAAAGAAGCATTGTTGTATTTTTCTGAATCCAGTCTAACAGTTCGCTGGTACTAGGATCACCGCTGACCATTCTCGCTAGCTCATAATCAAAATTATCAAATGACGCCAATTCAAGCAGGAGACGGCGTATTGGCAAATCAAAGCGATGGTAAATTGCCGCTTCAAAGTAAAGAAACACCTCATGATATGCTTCCTTTACAATATCTGAATTAAATACACGCTGACTATCCGCATGATTGATACATTGAAGTGTAACAACAACACCTAAAGGATATCCTATTGACTCTTTAAGCATTTCATTAATTTCACTGTCTGTCAGCTTAATATTATATTCAAAAAGCATCTTCCGAATATCATCTCTGTCAAATAAAAGATCTCTCGCACCAATAACCATCATATCACCAGTATACTGAAATGCCCTAAACACACCTGGCACACCACCGCGCAACAGCAGCACAAACTTTTTTTGCGGATTATCACGAATTAATTCATTTAATTTTTGTAAATCTTCATCCTCCTGAAATTGCTGAAGATCATCAATCACCACAATGTCGCGATTTAATTTGATCTCTGGCAGTATTCCATCTGTCTCCAAGCCACTTATCAGTTCAAATTTTTTTCCACGCAGAAGTTCAAAAGCCACCGTGCTTTTTCCAAATCCACATGGTGCACCAAAGTACAAAATGCGTCCATGATCCATAAACTCATCAAATTTAGTTTTTATTGTCTTTTTTATAATCACATATCTATCCACAGAATCCTCCTCTCTTTTTAGTTAATAGTTACGGTTTTTATAGCCAACTTTAATTTAAATTATACCGCTTTTACAAAAAAAGTAAATCATCCTAAAGTATTAAAAATGACAAAAAGGCTGATCCACTTTCGCGAATCAGCCTCCTGGGTGTGTGTCAAATATGGGAAACCAGCGTAATTACTCTGCAAGCTCAGTAGAAATTTCCTCGGAAGGCTCCTCATAAGATGCAATGCTGGTGTAGTACAGCGAAGCAACATTTTTCACAACATCGCGAAGTGATACAAAGCTTTCAGGTGATGTAAACTCAGCAAATTCTCCATCAGTAATGGAAGCAATACCAAGCTGAACACCAATTGCATCCTCACCTTCTGCCGTTGCTGAAAGATCAAGCAGTACTGCAGATACGCCATCTGCGGAATCAATAGAAAGTGTACCCTCAAAAGCAGCATACTCTAATGCTGATGAAATAAGCTCAGCAAATGAAATATCAGAAGACTCATCTGATCCCATAGAAAACTCTTCCTCAACACCAGCAAGTAACGCATCTACCAGTTCAGAAACAAGTGCAACACTATCTTCCTCTGAAAGCTCAGGATCAGCTTCTCTAAACCCCTCTGCTGCTGCCAGTATGTAATCAGAAACAAATTCAAGTCCTTCTATGTCTTCTTCTGCGGATTCACCATCTGTTCCTTCTACAGATGCCATTGCCTCATCAATACTCTGAGCGATTGTAAGAAGAGTATCATTGTTTATTGCGATCTGAACACCAGTATCAGTTTCAACAGTCTCTAAATCTGCCAGATTATCAGTAATTGCTGTCAAAATTGTATCAAGCTGACCATCATCTGATGCTGTCGGAGCAGGTATTTCAAGCCAAGACTCTGTAATTCCTACCATAGAAAGCATCTCAGTCATACTGTCATCTGCTGTAAGCTCACTATATATGTTTACAATCTCTTCTACATTTAAATAAACATCCTCACCACATACACGAAGCACATCATCAAAACCATAAACAACAGGTTCTTCTGTGCCCATCATTGATGCTGGGAGAGTCACTGATACAGAAAAAGAGCTGTCTCCGCTTTCATTATAAACAGCTGTGATGTCAGCGCTTAATGTTTCTCCACCCTGTGTAAGTGAAAGTGAAATCATATCGCCATAAGTTACAGGTGTCTCTACAGCCTCGTCAGCAAAGATCACACCTGCCGGGCTCATTGCAATAATACCACTCATCATCGTTGCTAACGTTTTTCTCATCTTCATAAAGAAATCCTCCAATCAAATTAACTAGTACTAGTTATTTTTTGTTTTTACTGTACTTTCCATTATAGAGAACTTCTAAAAAATGTAAATCATACCAAAGTATGATATCACATTTTTTCCAAAAACGCATATTGACTCATATACAATTCCTTATAATAGCCATCCTTTGCCATCAGCTCATCATGCGTACCCTTCTCCAAAATATTTCCCTGGTCAATATACATGATACAGCTTGAGCTTTTAATAGTTGACAGACGATGGGCAATGATAAAGGAAGTTCTTCCCTTTAATAATTCCTGAAGACCCTGCTGTAAAAGTAACTCTGTCTCTGTATCTATGCTTGATGTTGCCTCATCGAGAATCAAAATTTTAGGATCGGCAAGCAGCGCTCTCGCGAAGGAAATAAGTTGTCTTTGGCCTGCCGACAGACGGCTTCCGCGCTCATTTACCTGAGTCTGGTAGCCATTTTCCATACTCATAATAAAGTCATGCGCACAAACTGTCTTCGCTGCTCTTATTACATCTTCATCGCTTGCTTCCCTGTTTCCATATCGGATGTTATCCATTATTGTTCCTGAGAAAATAAAGCTGTCCTGCATCATAACGCCCATCTGTTTTCTCAGTGATTTGATCGTAACACTGTTAATATCAATTCCATCAATTAAAATCTTTCCAGAATCAATATTGTAGAAGCGGCTTATAAGATTTACAATTGTTGATTTTCCTGCTCCTGTCGGACCTACGATTGCAAAACTATCTCCTATGTTTGCCTTAAAATTTACATCATTTAAGATACGCACACCTGGCTCATAAGAAAATACAACATGAGAGAACTCTACCTCACCCTTAATCGGAGGCATTTCCACGGCGCCAGGAGCATCCTTTACGTTAACTGGCTCATCAATAGTCTCAAAAATACGCTCCAGATATGAGATTGCCGTCAAGAGTGAGTTATAAAAGGAAGCCAGCGTATTGATCGGATTCCAGAACTGGCTGATATAAATTGTAAGTGCCGTCAGAGCACCGACACTAATTATATCATTTCCGCCCATAATCCAGTGAATACCAACCCAATATACAGCTGCCGTCGCAAGGATTGATATAAACTGAACAGTCGGTCCAATCATAAAGTTATACTTGATAACGCTCATCCATGCCTTTCGATAGCTTCCGCTTAAATTATTGAATATGCCAAGATTCTTATCTTCTCTTACAAATGCCTGTGTAACACGCACACCATTGATGCTCTCTGCAATATAGGCATTCAAATTTGACTGCTTATTGCTTGCAAGCTGCCATCCGCGGCGCTGCTTTTTCTTTACAAAAAGCACAATTGCAATAAGAATAGGAAGACCACACATACAAATCAAAGTAAGCGGCACACTATAATAAAACATAAAGCCTACAATAAAAAATAATGAACAGCAGTCTGTGATGGTATTTACGATACCGTTTGACAGAAGATCACTTATGTTATTTACATAGTTGACAATACGCACCTGAATCTTTCCATGCGGACGGCTGTCATAATAAGAAAATGGCAGCTCCTCCAGATGAATAAACAATTCTCTTCTTAGCTCATGAATGATGCCCTGACCAATCTGAGATGTCCACTTAATCTTGATACGAAGTATGTAAGCTGTTGCCAAAATTATCAAAGCTGCAAGCGCCGCCATCAAAAGGATTCCCTTTTTGTCGTGATTCGGAATGTAAATATCCATTACGCGCTGCATCAGCACAGGAATAACCATGCCAAGCGCTGAGGAAAACAGCATAAGCATTATTGTCATAATCAGCTTTTTTCGATAACGGCCTACATAACTAAATAATCGCTTAATCTGATTCATGTCAAATTTAGTTTCGAGTGTCTCATCCACGTCATATTTATTTCGTGCCATTATGCCTCACCCCTTCCCTTTTCTGCGCGAACCTTCTTAAAGCGGTCAAACTCACCATATTGATGATGAAATACAGTTGAATAATAGCCCTTTTTAGCAAGCAGCTGTTCATGTGTTCCTCTCTCGACAAGGCGGCCATTATCAAGTACAAGAATCTGATCTGCATGTATAATAGAAGATATACGATGAGCAATGATAAATACAGTACGCTCATCCGAGATTTTCTTTAATTCATTCTGAATCATACTCTCCGTTTCCATATCAATTGCAGAGGTTGTATCATCAAGAATAATTATTGACGGATCCTTTAAAATTGCGCGTGCAAGCGAAATTCGCTGTTTCTGTCCACCAGACAGACCTACACCGCGCTCACCAATAATCGTATCATATCCTTCTGGCATCTCCCTGATAAATTCGTCAGCATTTGCAATCTTTGCAGCTGCCTGCACCTGCTCAAACGTACAGTCTGGATTTCCATAAGCGATATTTCCCTCAATTGTATCTGAGAACAAAAAGACATCCTGCATCGCAATTCCGATATTTCCGCGAAGCGTCTGGAGATTCAAATTTCTAACATCAATATCATCGACAAGCACGCGTCCCTGATTCACATCATAAAAACGGCAAATCAAATTGACAAGTGATGACTTTCCAGAACCAGTCGCACCAATGATACCAACTGTCTGACCTGGCTCTACGTGAAAACTGATATCCTTTAACACAGTATCATCATTTGTATAATAATTTACATGATCAAAGGTAACACTGCCCTTTAGCTTTCTCTTTTCTACAACATGCTCTGGCTGCTTGATATCTGGCTCAGTTGTATAAACCTTATAGATTTTTTCAATTGCAGTAAGAAAACGCTGCAAATCATTAATTATCCATCCTGCCTGACGAAGCGGACTGTTAAGCATCCATAAATAACCGTTAACAGTTACCATGTTTCCTATAGTCATCTCGCCGTCAATTACCATAAAACCACCCATGATCATAAGGATAATAGTAAGACACTGGGAAAGGACCTCAAACATCGGAATATATTTCATCCAGATCGATGCGGCATTTAACTGTGCATCACGATATCCATCATTCTCGCGGTCGAACTTTTCAAGCTCATAATCTTCCTTTGCAAATGCCTTTACAACACGGTTTCCTGCGATTGTCTCCTGTGCAAATGCATTCAAACTAGAGAAACAGTCACGCACCCTGTCAAAGGCCGGCTTAATATGACGTCTCTGGCTCAGTGTCACTGCCAATGTAAACGGAAGTACAATCAGCATACAAAGTGCCATTTTAACATTAACAGAAAAGATCATCACAAGTGCCATCAAAAATACAAGGATATTCTCAAAGCTAAAATAAATAACATGAGAAACCATGTGACGCACTGCATCCATATCTCCTGTCTGTCTGGACATAAGGTCTCCTGTGCGGTTTTTGTTGAAGAAGTTAAAATCTTCCTTCATCAGCTTACGATATGCTTCTTCCCTCATGTCGTAGACAAGTCCCTGACTGGATGACTCAAAACACATTAAAAATGTGAAGCGCAGCAGCGATCGAACAAGCGTCACTCCAATCATAATAAGCAGCAAAATACCAAGCTTTTCATAATGCTGTCCCTCAATAACTTCATCCACAATCATACCAGAAATCTGTGGGTTGATCAAAACAAGCAGTGATGTGATAAACACTAAGATCAAGCCTACGATCATTCTTACGCGGTATTTTTTTAAAAAAGATAAAAACCAGCGTATGTATCCCATATTTCTCTCCTCCTTTTTGTAGTTTGTGCCTTCATGTTACTCTAATATTTTTAAAATAAAATGTACTTTTCTTGAAAATTGATGTATAATAATCAAATCAAGCTTTATCGTTTTTAGGCATTTTTATTTTTAAGGAGGTTTACTTTACTGTGTGTGATACGTACGACATTACTTACTCTGACTTAAATCCAACTTTATATTTCGCCGGTAAGCGCACGGTGACAGAATCGAATTTTTCTCATACGCATGATGCACCCGAACTCTTTATAGTGTTATCTGGTGATCTGGCAATCTGGATGGATGGAACTACCACTCCACTTACAGCCGGTGATATTGTCTGTGTACCGTCGCACATGCCGCACCGTACACTGCCGACAGTGCATGATAACCCTGCAATTTTATTCTTTACTTCATTTTCAAACTTTCACTTTAAGGGAATGGAACCAAACCGTCTTGATTTTCCTGGCGGCTCATCTGTGCTTCACACGGACGGTCTTGTCCGTCAGGATATCACAAATCTGTGTCTTCGTATGATATCTGAGCGCTACAGCAATCAGGTCGGTCAGTACTTTATGCAAAAGGCATATTTGACACAGCTTCTTATGACAATCATCCGTCAGATCACTGTTCCGCCAAAACAAAGCTGTTCTCCTGTCACTTTTGAGACACACCATAAAACATATGTGGTGAGCGAGATCCGCCAATATCTGAGCAGTCATTATGCTGAAAAGATTTCACTTGATCTGATTGCCCGGAATATGTATTTAAGCTCTGCTTACATATCAAAAATTTTCAAAGAAGAGACTGGTGAAGCTCCAATCAACTATCTGATTAAAATGCGCTTAGAGCGCGCCCGCATTCAGCTTGAATCTGATAACGGACAAAGCATAAAAGCCATCTCAAACAGCGTTGGCTACGATGATGTTTACTATTTTAGTAAGCTTTTCAAGAAATATTATGGCATGTCTCCAGTTCACTACAGGAGTAAATACAAAAAAGTAGTGTAAATAAAGACCAGGGGGTTGCCCCCTGGTCTTGTTTTTTTATAATCCAATCCAGCTTCTTAATACTCTAAAGTTTGCCGGTCCCTGATTAAAGAGAAGGTCTAACAGATTAGCTTCACTATAGTTTTCACCCTGATTGGTAGCCATTGTTGACTCAAGCTCTGTGATCTGCAAATAGTCAATCGCTGCAGCTGCATATTTTCCAGGATTCTTTAAAACCATCTGATACACACTAGAACCGTAGCTGCTTCCGCCTGCTTCTCCAAAATAAGTTGTGCAAAGATCTGTTACCTCTGCTTCACCCCAGCCGCCTGCATGTACTGAAATATCAGCAACACCATACAGTGCATACGTCATTCTCGTCGACGCAATCAGGTAATTTCTTAAATTATCATCTAATCGATCATCATTTAAATAAGCTCGAATAATACCGAACTCAGTCCAACCATTTACAAAGCCATTGCATACAAGATTTTTCTTAAGCGCGCTTGAAGATGCGCTGACTGTATCATATGCGTATGCATCATCAGGTGCCTGCTTTGTAAAGCTTGCTGCGCCTACCTGAAGCGTTGAATCAACACCCATTAAGTCATTCATAACCTGATAATTACTGTTTGCTTCATTTGCCAATGTCTCACGGAAATCGCCCCAGGCTCCATCTACACCACTATACTTTTGCAGCAGATAATTGTAGTAATCACCACCGCCCTCAACACTGCAAAGTGCAGCATCAGCAGCGGCGGCTGCCACACTGTCATACTGCTCGCCATCCATCTCAACATTCAACGCGTCAAGCAATGCATCATATGTCTTTGCCTGTACCTCTGTCAGATGTGTTCTGTCATACGTCTGCAGCTCCGCAAGTGTTCTTGTAAGATTCTCACTCTCACGCTTTAAATAATTGCTATTTTGTGCTACAGCCTCATTCAGATTGGTGATAAATTCATCAAAGTCAGACTGCTCTATCGCATAATTGCTGTCATCTTCCTCATTGCCAGCCTGAGAATTATCACTTTCTGCTCCAGTCTGCGCCTCTTCTGACTGCTGTTTGTCTGCATCTGTCTGCTCACCAGTCTGTGCTTCACCATTTACATCGCCTGTTTCCTTTGGCTCATTAGAAGTTCCTTTTGTTTCAGCTTCTTTTGTTTCATTTTCTTTCGTTCCAGCTTCCTTTGTGCCCTGCTCTGCCACGCTCTTTGTCTGGCCTAGTGACATCGCAATACCGCCTGCTGTCAATCCGGCAACCAAGACTACTACCATTAAAACTGGCAGCCACAAACGCATCATCATGATTCTGTGCTTCTGCTTTCTAATCCTTTTTCTATCTTCTGAATTCATACAACAATCCAGCCTTTCTCTTTTTCTAAATTCTTTACTGTGCTGCTTTTACCTGACACAAAGCGACACAGTAACCTATAATCACAGTATAGCATGATTTTTCAATACAGACAATTGCTTTTCTCACGTTTTTCTTGCAATCTTTCGTTCCTGGTGGTATCATAAATTATATCTGTGCTGCATTTTCCAGCCCTTTGTAAATTCGGGCTGTACAAATAGCATCACTGTGAAAAAACAGACCGCTTTTGCGGCAGAAAGTGAGAAAAACACCATGAAGAAACCGTATTACATCACAACGGCCATTGCTTACACTTCCGGCAAGCCGCACATTGGAAACACCTACGAGATCGTGCTGGCAGATTCCATTGCCAGATTCAAGCGAATGCAGGGCTATGATGTGCGCTTTCAGACAGGTACGGATGAGCATGGTCAGAAGATCGAGTTGAAAGCTGCTGAGGCTGGAAAAACACCAAAGCAGTTTGTTGATGAGGTGGCAGGCGAGATCAAGAAGACCTTTGACCTGATGAACACATCCTATGATAAATTTATCCGTACTACTGACGACTACCATGAAAAGCAAGTTCAGAAGATCTTTAAGAAGCTTTATGACAAGGGTGATATCTACAAGAGTGAGTACGAAGGTATGTACTGTACTCCGTGTGAATCCTTCTTCACAGCTTCTCAGTTAGTTGACGGCAAATGCCCGGACTGCGGACGCCCATGTACACCAGCTAAGGAAGAAGCTTATTTCTTCCGTATGAGCAAGTATGCAGATAAGCTTATTTCTTATATTAATGAGCATCCAGATTTCATCCAGCCAGAATCCAGAAAGAATGAGATGATGAACAACTTCCTTCTTCCGGGACTTCAGGATCTGTGCGTTTCCCGTACCTCCTTTAAGTGGGGCATTCCGGTAGACTTCGATCCAAAGCATGTTGTTTACGTATGGATTGATGCACTTAGCAACTATATCACTGGACTTGGCTTTGATCTTGACGGAAACAGTGATCCGATGTTTGAAAAGTATTGGCCAGCTGACCTTCATCTGATTGGAAAGGATATTCTTCGTTTCCACACCATCTACTGGCCAATCATGCTGATGGCTCTTGATCTGCCGCTTCCAAAGCAGGTATTTGGTCATCCGTGGCTGCTTCAGGGCGATGGCAAGATGAGTAAGTCAAAGGGAAATGTAATCTATGCAGACGAGCTTGTTCATTTCTTTGGTGTTGATGCTGTTCGTTATTTTGTTCTCCATGAGATGCCATTTGAAAACGATGGTGTAATCTCTTGGGATCTGATGATTGAGCGTATGAACTCTGACCTTGCAAATACACTCGGTAATCTTGTAAATCGTACCATTTCTATGACAAATAAGTATTTTGGCGGTGTTGCCGTAAACTATGGCGTAAGCGATCCTGTTGATGAATCCTTATTTGAGGTTGTTACCTCCACCGCTTCTAAAGTTACAGCCCGCATGGATAAGCTTCGCGTTGCTGATGCAATTACAGATATCTTTACTCTGTTCAAGCGCTGCAACAAGTATATTGATGAGACAGCTCCGTGGGTACTGGCAAAGGATGAATCAAAGAAAGAACGTCTGTCTACCGTTATGTACAACTTGATCGACAGCATCTTAATCGGTGCTTCCTTACTTGAGCCATTCATGCCAGAGACTGCAAAGAAGATTGCTGATTCCTTAAATGCACCGCTTCGCACAATGGATCAGGTTTCCACAATGGGCACCTACCCATCTGGAAATAAGGTAACAGATCAGCCGCAGATTCTTTTTGCACGTGTTGATGCAGAAAAGATGATGGAAGAAGTTAATGCACTTATGGAGTCCAAGAAGGCTGCTGTCAAGGAGGCTTCCGAAGAAACTGCTGAAGATGAAAAAGAAGATGAGGCTGTTATCGACATCGAGCCAAAGGAAGAAATCACATACGAAGATTTCTCAAAAATGCAGTTCCAGGTAGGTGAGATTATCTCCTGCGAGGCAGTAAAGAAGTCCAAAAAGCTTCTGTGCTCTCAGGTAAAGATAGGATCTCAGGTAAAGCAGATTGTTTCCGGTATCAAAGCTCACTACACACCAGAAGAAATGGTTGGCAAGAAGGTTATGGTTCTTGTAAACTTAAAGCCGGCAAAGCTTGCAGGTGTTTTATCTGAAGGTATGCTGTTATGTGCAGAGGATGCAGATGGAAATCTTGCACTAATGACACCAGAAAAGAAAATGCCAGCTGGCGCTGAGATTTGCTAAATCAGTTCACACGTCACACTAGATTTGACAAATTCCATGCTTGCATGAAAATTTGTCAAATTGGTGGGACGAAGGGAACTGAAAACCAAGCCAGGGGGACCTGTCCCCCGGCTTTTTTTGTATTACAAGCAAGTTTATCGCAAGGGCACCTCGATGAATGACTTTGTCGGCACCCACTACATAACGTGATATCCTGTAAATAATAACTCACAATTACCACATTTTCAAATATTCATACAGTTCATCAACCGTCTCAAATCCCATTTTTCTATACATTTCTTTCGGTGTATCGTCTGCATCTGCATGCAGGAACATTTCTTCCTTAAACTGAGATGCAATGTGTTTCATAAGTGTGGTCGCCACGTAACGCTTGCGAAATGCTTCCCTTACAACAAGAGCATCCATCACCACATAGCCATCTATCGCATATGCATAGCAGGCACCTGCCGGTTTTCCATCCAGATATGCCACATAATAATGAAATCCCGGTATCTCCATCGCCTTTTTTACGTAACGCGCATCACGTCTTCTGATAAAATCTTCGCCGTAGTCTGAAGCAAAAGTTTCGATATCAATTTTAAGCAAATCGGCTAATACATCACCGGAAGCACTGTCATATATTATTACGTCATGGTTGCTCTTCCATCTTGCCATATTTTCTTTCTTATTTCTAAGAAGCATTGTTTCTGTGCAGCATTCTTCCAAAGAAAAACGTTTGATCAGAACCTCATCTAACTTTTCTCTTGTATCGATCTTTAGAAAGCCTCTGCCGAGTTGGCGCTGGTATGCAATTGCTTGCTCTAGTTCTTTGCCTGTTGGATCATCTAATAATGGCACAAACTGGTTGTGATCATACATATCATATAGATCATCATCCTGCCATTTTTCCATATGCTCAGAAAATGCACGTTTTTGTGAAAACAGTTGTTTAAATGACTGCTCTGCCTTTCTAATACATAAGCAAAGCTTTCCCTGCTCTAATCTCATTGAACACCCTCCTTATTCTTCTTAATAAACTCGATAAATGCCTCTGCCGCATGGGACAAGGTACGGTCTTTCTTCCAAATCAACGCATAAAATGCCTTCGCATCTGGGTGATTGATTTGTCTAATACAGACCTCGCGGTCTCGTACAAGTGACGATATCGACTCTGGATAAATCGCAATTCCAACTCCATTTTTGCTGAGTTCATAGGCATTCATCATATGCGCCACTCTGCCGCGAATAATAGGCATACTCTGCGGATCTGAAAACCATCCATGAATCTCACCCTGACGCGATTCACGTGACGGGATCAAAAGATCATATGGAAGCAGTTCATTCGGATTGATCGGTTCATTTGTCTCTGAATAAAGCGGATGACCTTTCGGAATCATCGCCACCCACGGTTCTTCATATACCTCTAGCACATGAAACTCCTCCGTGTTAAATGGCGCCGTGATCATCGCCACCTCGCATAAGCCCTTCGTGACACGATTATTTACATCATCTGTATTTCCATTCCACAAAATATACTGCACATGCGGATGCATCTTCTGAAACTCTGAAATCCAATGTGCAAAAAGATGAGGACCACATCCCTCAACTGAGGCAATGTAAAGTGTTCCCTGCAAGCCCTCTTTTCGGATTCTCACTTCTTCCTCAGAACGGTTCACCAGATCAAGAATCTGCGATGCGTACTGCAAAAACAATTCTCCTTCTTCCGTGAGTTTTACCTTGTGCGGTGAGCGCTCAAATAATTTTGTGCCAAGCTCCTCCTCTAAATCCTGAATCTGACGGCTGAGCGGTGGTTGGGCAATCGCAAGTTTTTCAGCTGCCCTGGTAAAATTTTTCTCCTCTGCCACTGCCTTAAAATACCGAATATGACGAAGCTCCATCGAATCACCTGCCTTTCCAAACAAATTTGCTTTGATGGGAATTCCTTGATGAAAATTCCTTAATATGATATTTTACATGATAGCATGTATAGCCACCTCGTTACAATACCTATAGAGTATTGTTATACATTTATTATATGTATTTCACATTTTCATTGCCGTGTGCTACTATAAAACCATCAAAAAGAGATCCGGCCGGTCTCCAAAAAAGAACCAACTCATTACTTCACTAGTATAGAGTTAATGAAAGAAAGAGAGGTATTTATTATGAAGAAGATTTTAGATAAGGTCAGCGAATTTTTTAAGGAATATTATGTAAGCTTTGGTGAGAGAATCTGATGCGAACATATTGCGAAAATGATATAGAACATTTATAGGGTGCCGCCTTTGAACACACTGCAAACTGGTTCAAGCGCGACACCCTTTTTGTTAATCATTCGTTATCCGTTTTCTGTTACTTTATTTTCTTATTTTATTACTAAGCCAGGGGGACAATAAAAAAGCCACCGCCCTGTCCCTCTACTCCCTGTACCACCTGAGGCACTAATTGAGTCATTGTACCTGTCCCATATGGCACACTCACATTTCTAATTGCTTTACCACCTTTTCAAAATCATAAAACAAATCAATATATTTTTCTACAATTGTATTACAGTGTGTTTTTACTATCTCACAATCATAGTCATGTGTTAATTCATTTCTTACTTTTAACATGTCCATCCATGCTTCATCTGAAATTAAATTTGCCTTGAATGCTTCTCTAAGTACTTCTCTTGGCGAACCAGATACAAAACCAGTAATCGCATAGTATTGTATCAATATATCCTTCATGACCTTCCATGCCAAATCAAATGTAATACTGAATTTTGCACTAGTTCCACTCAACACAAATGAATCTGTAAAATCTCGTTGTCTCGCCTCTGCCAGTGCATCTAATGATTTACAAAATGATAAAAATCTCCTATAAAATTTTTCGTCCATACTTTCTAACATCCTCCATCAACAATTCATTTCTACATGTATCCATATTCAACACATCCACACTATAAAGTGTCGGAAGATCCTCTATTTTCTCCACTAATAAATCAAAATCATTAACTCCAGATACCGCTATATCAATATCACTGCGTTCTCTTGCTGTCCCTTTCGCTCTTGAACCGTATAGAACCACTTCTTTTGCTTGAAATTCATTACATATTTTTATTATTGCCTGTATAATCTCTTCGACTTTCAAAAAAGTCACCTCGCTTCCTAATTTTAATGTTCTTCTAACCACTTTTTGACTATTTTTGATACCTTTATGTTACTATAGCTTTTCTCTTTTATCAAGTAGAACCATTGGGGGATTGCCCCTAGGGTGAGTCAGTAGGTATCTTTACGAAGAATATCGAGGTATTCGGTATAAGAATATATTTTGGCTTTTCCAAATTTGTCTGTTTGCTTCAAGATTCCATAATCAACCAAAATAGAAACCACCTTCGCCACAGTGTTATATGACATGTCAAGAGTCGCAGCGGTTTTCTGAATATCAATGATCGGATTGGATTCTAAATAAGAAAACACTTTAAGAACGCTAGTACGCTGCCTTTTTGTAAGAGTGTCAAATAATTTTGTACTTTTATCATGTAGTGCAGTAAGTAGATCGATTGTATGAATTGCATCCTCCGCAGAATCTGCAAATGCCTGAAGGAAAAATGAAATCCACTGTTCATAATCACCAGTACGTCGTACCTGTGTCATACGGTCATAGTATTCGATACGGTTCATCTTGAGGTAATAAGAAATATAAAGTGCTGGAGTAGACAGAATGCCTTTTTCCATTAAGAAGAGCGTAATAAGAAGTCGTCCAACACGTCCATTACCGTCAAGGAAGGGGTGCGTGGTTTCAAACTGATAGTGGATCAAAGCGGCCTGAATCAACGGGTCAAGAGGATCATCACTATTGATATATTTTTCGAGGTCGGACATGGCTGTTAGCATATCTTCCGGATTTGGCGGAATATAACGAGCGTTTTTGAGAGTACTTCCCTGACCGCCAATCCAGTTTTGTGAATAGCGGAATTCGCCAGGATTTTTTTCCTGTCCTCGTACGCTTTCCAAAAGAACTGCATGAGTTTCTTTGATCAGACGATTGCACAAAGGTAGCGTTTTTAGCCGCTCAAGAGCAAATTCATTCGCACGGATATAGTTCACAACATCGGAGACATCCCGATTTGTGTTGTCTTCAATCAGAGGATTCAAGATATCCTCAAGAGTACACTGTGTGCCTTCAATCTGTGAGGAAAGAAGTGCTTCTTTACGGACGTACATGGAAATAAAAAGTTCCATGTTTGGTATACGGGAGGATAATCCTTCAAGTGTTGCTATTTTTTTGTTTGCATCAATAAGTTTCGTGAGGAGCTCACCAGATACCTCAATAGGAGGATTCGGTGGAAGCGGGGCTGGCCGAAAGGATTCATAAGCCATTTCGCCTGACAGATTACTCACGAATGTTCCAGCTCGGTTTGTCATAATTTTTTCCTTTCCTCCGGAAAACGGAGATTGAAATTTCTAGGTCTATTTTAGCATAAAAAATTCACAAAATCAACTTATTATGAAAATGCACAGCAAAAGAAATTTCAACAAAATGAATATTTGTGAAAATTCTTGTTGAAAATTGTCGTAGAAATTTCAAGAAACCATAAGTGACAGGTAGGATGGCCGATTAGTGTCCCTAGTGGCTCAAGTTTGCAAACCTTTGTTCTTTTCCCCTACTCGACTGCATTCTAGTAAAGACACAAAAAAGCCCGAAAGCTCTTTTCTTGAACTTTCAGACTTTTTTAATATCATGATGTTTTTAGAGACACATATCGAACCAGTAGTGACACATTTTGAGCCACCGTCCCTGTCCCTCTGGTCATATTTTTAACTACCACTCTAGCTTATTTGACTAGCGCATTAATCTTCTTCTCTATTTTCTGTACCAATATAATATTTTCCTTCTTTTATAATTTTTAGTATTTCTTTCATATCATCCTCAATCCATATTTTTCCCTCTTCCATTGTATACATTGTTAGATACAGTGAAAGCTTATTAAAATCACAAAATTTTTTTGATAATCTTGGAAAGATACATTTATTTTGTATTTCTACAAACATATACTCTCCTCCCATATATACTTTTTCACTATCAATTTCTTTTCCATCCTTTAACAAGACAAAACTACAATAGTATTGATATCCTGCTCGAAACTCAACTCTTTCGTTAAATATTTCATCTGGATCATATATATTATTTTCCCAATATTGTTCTAGTTTTATATTGATTCCATATACTTCTAGTTTTTTCTCCCACATCTTCATATTTTGTTTGAATTGTTCCCAGATATTTGCTTCATTACTTATAATATTTGTTATTTCCTCTGTCGAAAACTTTTTCATATAGCCACTTCCTTCTTTATTAATGCTCTACACAGAACAAATTTCCTAGCACCTATTATGTATAAGATACTATAAAATTTGTTATTTTTTCTTAAAAAACCATAGGTGACAGGTACGTTGGCTGAATTAGTTTTGTGTGGTGGCTCAAGTTCACGAACTTTCAGACTTTTTTACAGGGGACACATTTTGAGCCACCGTCCCTGTCACCATGGCTCGTTTTGTAATAAATATCGTAGGCAGTGCCGTCCATCGCCGACATACGGCTGATCTGATCCTTACTGTTATGATGGAAGGCATTGTTTTCTCTTGTCTTTTTGGCTGTGTTTAAGTTTCCCTTACTGTCATACGTATAACTCCAGCTGTCGTCCTTCATGAACTGAACATCTGTAAAATAGCCCGGATTCATCTGGTTGTCATACATGATGTAAAGATGAACCGCGGTATACTGCTTGTGTGTCACCGAATCCTCATCATCAGTAGATATTACACCACAAACATACTGCCAGCCGCTTCGATATGGATCAAAGTCTACATTTTCCCACTTATGGGTTCCGTCGGCATAGATGACTGCTGCCGCGATACGAAACGTCTTTCCCGGAATGGCATCCGCCTTTGCAAAACAACCGAAACGGAATACGTCACCTTCGCCGCCTTTCGCATAGATTCCCTGAAGCACACGCTTTTCCTTATCGGGTTCTCCTGTGATTATTTGCGAACAGTTCCTTGCCTTCTACCTGGAACACTTATCGTCCAATGTACTCAGTTAAAAAGTCACTTTTAATGGTTCCTCTGTCTCTCCCCCTTTTATGTCCAAAATCAATTTACCACTTGATTCCTCTGTTTTGTGTCTTAGTAGTCTCACATTTCTCCTGGCCATTGTGGAGAACTCCACAGTCTACGCCACAACTCAATGTTTTCTTGTCCCACATAAATACCTTCTTCCTTAGATGGTATCGTTCGAGGATAATTATCATCTCCATATTTCTTTGTGTTAAAATTTTTTCTATTTTGAATATATACATATCCATTTATCAATCCACATGGATGCACATCTCCATCCTTTACCTTGTAATCACAAATAAATGTTTTTAACTTAGGTAATTTCTTAATAAACTGGATATCTGCAATTGTATTTGTACCTAATAATCTTAAAAACTCCAAGTTTTCCAATTCATTTAAAATAGAAAAATCTTCAATATGTCCACAATGATCAATTTCTAACATTCTTAGTGTTTTTTTCGCATGCCTCAGACTTGAAATATCTGTAAGTGCCCGATTATATCCCAAATACACACATTGTAGTTTAGAAAGATTTTCACACCCAGCAAGTGTTTTTATTTTTGAACGAGTAATTGATAACGTATCCAATTTTTTCATTTGTGAAAATTCTATTATATTCTCTTTTGTGTAAGTGCTTAATCCAAGTGTTCTTATATTCATCATTGTCATCAAATTTTTTGTAAACCTATATTTTCCAGAATATACTTGCAAATTAGGGAACCTTTGTAAGTCTACTTTTAATTTAGATTCAATCTGCATAAATGGGTCTCGCGCTCCGATATCTTCAATTACTAATTTTTTCAAATTAAAAAGATCATAAATTTGCGCATAATCATATTTTTTCTCATACCAACAATAAAAAGAATTTTCTCGTTTTTTAATCAATGTATCATATCGTTCAAACCCCACAGCTAATGTAAGTGTTATTTTATCTATGCTTGGACATTGAGATAAAAAACTCAAATTATCCATCCCAGAAATATTTACACTTTCTATATTTTTCTTCTGAATATACTCAATTAAACTCTCAAGTTTAAAATTTTCAACTACCAACGTCTCTGGTTCACCTTTTCCATTTCGAATAAAACATTTGCCATCAATATATGCAATACTCCGATCTCCCGTAGATATTTCTAATTTATCAAAGATGCCCATTTTCAATCTCCCTTCTACCATTCTTATTATACATAAAAATCCAATGAAATCGGCCGTATTTTTTACAGCCGATTTCTGCAAAATTCCTATGTTAAAAACCAAATACATCTAAAAATAATTTTCCAAATATTTTCTTTCCTGGACTCCAAATCAAATTATAAGTGCTAGATTTCAGAATACTTTGAGCTAACGTTTCTCCTTTGCTTCTTACAACTATTCCTCGCTCAAGCATTCTCATATATTCATCTAAAAATGCTTGTGCTGTATTTGAAGCCTTTTTCCATTGGATTGAAACAACTGGATCTGCATATTTTGTTGCATGTCCCACTGCTGAAGCAATTGATCTGCCAAATTCTCCTTTTCCAACATAATTCTTTCCACTTTCAAATATAATTTCATAAGACCCAATTGCTTTGCGAATGTCATTTGCTTTATCTGCTGCTTTATATACTGCTTTTGCTCCATCAGAAACTTTTCCTACCTCACTTGCCTTCGCAATCGCTTTAACTGCTTTTCCACCACCAGTAGCTCCTGGAACAATTGTACATACTAAATCAAGTCCAAGACTTCCCCAAACCAATAGATCTGTTGGTGCAATTATAATTTCTGCAACATCCGTTCCAACCGATATAATATCAAATATAGTTTCCCAAAAATATCCCTGTAAATCTCGTCTTACTACCGGATTGTTATCACAATATACATATAGATTCTTATGATACAACTCCTGTGGCTTCGCAAAGATCACATCCGTGTCATCCGCATTCACAAATCTTCCGACTTCCGGATCGTAATATCTGCTTCCCAGACAATACAGTCCAGTCTCTGGATCATAGACATACTTACGATAACAAAACGGATTCAATGTTGCAAGAGAAACTCCACTGGTATCTTCTGATGAAGTAACCTTGCCCCAGCTGTTATACTGGTATCTTACCACTACCTTATTGCTGCTGTCAATCAGTCCCACAACATCTCCAAGACCATTATACAGATAGAAATAGTCTGTCTTTCCATTTAGTCGAAGCAGGAATGGCTTGCCTTCGGCATCGTACACAAACTGTACCGTAGTCTTAGTAGTACCTGTACTTCCGGTTGTGGTTTTCACCAGACCACTCAATGTACTTCCATTATAATAATACTTTGTTTCGGTATTACCGCTTGTCTTTTTGACGCGCTTTCCATCACTGTCATAAGCAAAGTCCACGGTTCCCCATGACAGACTTACCTTCTTTAATCGTCGTCCTTCTCCCCAGGTTAACGGAACGCCTCGTAATAAGGTCGGATTTCCACCATCATCATAGGCATAACGGTAGCCATTCCATGATACCAGCTGATCCTTCCAGCCATCGGTGCGAACATTGGGGTCAGGTACCATAAATTTTGGGCTCCATTGGAGAGCACATCGCACTGCGTCAAAACTGACTTCCAGTTTTTCTGAAGTTATGATATAATCTTCAATGGACTGGATAATATTTTTGTAGATGTCAATTCGGTTCTTAGAGAAGCATCCAAAAGTGTAATTAAAGTTCGTTACAAAACGCACAATTATCTTAATAAATACATTTCAAGATGTTTTGTCAAGTATTTTTCAATAAGTTGTATGTGACTATGATACTTTTCCAACAATTCATCCTTAAGTTGATCACAGTAACGTTGGACGAGGTTGTTCAGGTATTAAAAATAGTGTAGCGCTTGACACTACCATCAAAACACAGGAGGATTTTATTATGAAACCTTTTTTAGGAATTGACTTAACCACAAATTCAAAAAATGAACAAACAATCGGCAATGAATTTCTTATAAAAAAAACACCTACTGAATTAACACAAAAAATCCAAATGCAAGCAAATAAGATGGACACTACAATGCATAAATCACATATTTCTTCTGTGCTTCAATTCTTTCAATACGGCTCTATCGCCTTCTTCTTTATAACCATTTCTGCTACATTGAGATCAGAGCTCTCTTTCGCAGAAAAATATCATAATGCCCCTTGGCTTTATTGGAGCGCTACTATTTGTGGAATTATTGGATTTACACTTAGCATTTTAGACAAGCGAAAGCGTAATCAATCTCTACCATCAAGCGAGCGATTACTTATAGAATTTAGGAATAATATAAATGATATCTACAAATTTCTTTCTATTCCTGACTCCGCAGAAGAGATTGATATTCTTTCCTTTACTTATACCACGAAGAACGGTAAAGTAAAACTGGTAAAAAACACATTACCAGTTTACCAATTTTCTAATTGCATTTTTAAGATTTATTCTGATACTAATAATCTATATTTAACATGTCTAAAAGGGACATATGCCTTTCCTTTATCTTCACTCACAGCAATTCAAATTATAAAAAAAAGGATTCGTATTATGGAATGGCATAAAGAAATTCCTTACAACAAAGGGGTTTATAAGCAATTTCACTTATCATCTGATTATTATGGTTGCATTCACTGTAACAGCTATTATATTTTAGAATTAGCGCATTGCGGAATTTCCTACGGAATTTATATTCCCTGCTATGAGATTTCCATTCTTGAAAAATTTACAGGATTAAAAGCGCAATAGATTTAGCTTTTTCTGAAAAGTCATTTTACGCCTTCCAGATTTTGTAATGTCAAACTGCTCACATTCTTTGATTTGCAAAAAATAGTGATAAAATTTTTTTAATTCAAAAAGCAGTACAAGCCTTACTTATATTATCCAAGTAAGGCTTGCATTTCTATGCATTACTATTTTTTATTCTACCAATGCTCGTTTAAATTTTTGATACCCCCATCTACCTAATGATCCAGTTCCTGAAGATGCAGCTGTGCGAGCAACACTAATATAAAATGCCCTTCTAACCGCTGCTTTCTTTGCTGCATATTGTGCCATTTTCTTTGCAGAATGAGTTGTTGCCATTACTTGTGTTGCTCGTTTATTTACTCCATACAATCGAGTTCCATTTGCTCCATCACCACCTACTAATCCACAAACTGCACCAATGCCAACATTCACTACAGTATCTACTGGGTTAATTCTTTTTCCACTATTTTCCTGATTTAAAGCATAACTAATACCACTAATAGCTGCATTTCCTATAGCCTGCCCTACCTTTCCAACTGCAGTTGCTGCTAATGCTCCACTTACTGCTGCTGCAACATAATCAACTCTTGTTGATCGAAATGCAAATACATCTGCTCCCGTTTTTCCTTCAGCTATATTGGTTACAACATCATTTGCATACTGTATTGCCATACCTATAACTGCTCCAACTGCCATAGTCACTAGTAATCCCCACAGATTTCCACCTTGATCTTCTCTTACTACCGGATTATTATCACAATACACATATAGATTCTTATGATACAGCTCCTGTGGCTTCGCAAAGATCACATCCGTGTCATCCGCATTCACAAACCTTCCAACTTCCGGATCGTAATAGCGGCTTCCCAGACAATACAGTCCTGTCTCTGGATCGTAGACATATTTTCGGTAGCGGAATGGATTCAGCGTTGCAAGGGACACGCCACTTGTATCCTGTGTGGACGTTACCTTACCCCAGCTGTTGTACTGGTATCTTACCACTA
>OJRX01000538.1_pt1 | contig 47885 bp, 45 predicted proteins | sample 1599301 | NCBI WGS metagenome assembly OJRX01 (sample SAMN04168656, study PRJEB22393) | human gut metagenome | biome: human gut microbiome; feature: stool | host: Homo sapiens | collected 2014-03-17 | reverse complement strand
GCTGCTACAATGGTCTTTTGTTAGGCGGCGGTTCCTATACGCTGTGCCGTCTGATCCTTGGAAATATTGCAAAACGCGCAAAGGATAAAAAGGACTTTTTCGAAAATCAGCTGCCATATGTAATGGAGCGCATGGCACTTTATATGGATGAGCGTATTCGTTTTGAGGTGGAGGATAGCGGCTTTTTTGAGAGCAACTTCCTTGCAAAAGAAGGCTTTATTCACAGAGATCGTTTCACAGCTATGTTTGGTATGGTCGGCATGGCAGAGTGTGTCAATATTCTGATGGAGCTTGAAGGCAAAAAGGCACGTTTTGGTCACGATAAGGAGGCAGATGACCTCGGTGTTGAGATCATGGAGGCAATCAATGCATTTAATAATGCACATGTAAATCCATACTGTGAGGCAACAGGCGGTCATTTCCTTTTACATGCACAGGTCGGCATCGCACAGGATAAGAACATCACTCCTGGAACTAGAATCCCGATTGGTGAGGAACCGAAGGAACTGATTGATCAGCTGCGCCACTGCAGCCGCTTCCACAAGTACTTCCCATCTGGTACAGGCGACATCTTCCCAGTAGATGTGACAGTACACAAGAATCCGCAGTTTGTGCTCGACATCGTAAAGGGTGCATTCCAGGCTGATCTTCGTTACCTGTCCTTCTATGAGAGTGACGGCGATGTAATTCGTGTCACCGGATACTTAGCAAAGCGTTCCGAGATTGAAAAGTATCAAAAGGGTGAGAGTGTGCTGCAAAATACAACGCAGCTTGCAACAGGTGCAACTGAAAATGGTCATGTTCAGGAAAGAAGGATTCGGTAATGATCACGGCGCCGGTCAATAAAATTATTCCATTTAGCAGCGTAGATGGTCCGGGAAATCGCACGGCCGTATTTTTTCAGGGCTGTAACTGGGACTGTCGTTATTGTCATAATCCAGAGACAAGAAATATGTGCACAGGCTGTATGGCCTGTGTGCAGGTCTGTTCTGTGGGAGCGCTTCAAAATGAAAATGGAAAGGTGCGTTTCTTTCCAGAGCGCTGTGTAGGATGCGACACTTGCATCAAAACATGCCGTTTTGGAAGCAGCCCCCGTATATGCAATTTGACACCAGAACAGACCTTTGAACAGATAAAAAAGCAGATTCCATTTATAAGCGGTGTCACTGTTTCTGGAGGAGAGTGCAGTCTGTATTGTGAGTTTGTTGAATCATTATTTAAGCTTTGCAAAGAAGTTGGTTTAAATACGATGATGGACAGCAACGGCAGCACACCGTTTGCAGGAAAAGACGATCTGCTAGCGGTTACAGACGGTGTCATGCTGGACATTAAAGCATTTAGTGAGGATGATCACGTAAAAGTCACAGCAATGCCAAATAAAAACACACTTGAGAATGCGGTATTTTTAGCAAAACTAGGAAAACTTTTTGAAATTCGTACCGTCATTGTACCAGGTCTGTTTGATATTGAAAATACAATTATTAAAGCTGGAGAATTGTTAAGGCCATATCAGAGTATTCATCCAGTGCGCTACAAACTCATCTCATACCGTCCTTTTGGCGTCAGGGAAGAGTATCGGATTTATGAAAGTCCGTCAAAAGAGTATATGGAACAGCTAGAAGAACTTGCACATAATAGCGGTTTTATTGATGTTGTTACCACATAAAGAAAAAGCATAGACAAAGGAGCAATTTTGAGTGCTTATAATATGACGAAGGAGGAGGAAGAGATGGAGAGAATCAGTCATATGGACGTGACGAAGCCAGCCATCGAAATGCGTGAGATAGTCAAGAAATTTGGCGATTTTACAGCGAATGACCATGTTAATCTGCTCGTTCACAAGGGTGAGGTTCATGCAATCCTTGGTGAGAACGGAGCAGGAAAGAGTACACTTATGAATGTACTCTATGGTCTGTATCAGCCAACATCCGGACAGATTTTTGTTGGCGGAAAAGAGGAAGTGATTCACAGTCCAAGCCGCGCTATTGAACTTGGAATTGGTATGGTTCATCAGCACTTTATGCTTGTACAGCCATTTTCTGTCACAGAAAACATTATCCTTGGAATGGAGCCTATGAAGGGTCTTAGTGTTGATTTAAAGACAGCCCGAAAAAGAGTAGAAGAAATTTCAAAGCGCTACAATATGCAGGTAGATCCGGATGCAAAGATCGAAGATATTTCTGTTGGTATGCAGCAGCGTGTTGAGATTTTAAAGGTTCTCTATCGTGGTGCAGACATTCTGATTTTGGATGAGCCGACTGCGTCGCTGACACCGCAGGAGATCACAGAGCTTATGGAAATTATTTCTAATCTGACAGCTGATGGAAAATCCGTTATTTTGATTACTCATAAGCTAAAAGAGATCACAAGCTGTGCTGATTATTGTACAATTATCCGTCAGGGAAAATATATTGATACAGTCAAAGTCAGTGATGTTAATGAAAATGATCTTGCAGCCATGATGGTAGGCCGTAAGGTTGAGTTTAAGGTAGAAAAGAAGGATATCAAGCCGGGAGAGGTTGTTCTTGAAGTGAAGGATATTCATGGAAAGGATTACCGTGGTGTTGAGATTTTAAAGGGGCTTAATCTGTCAGTTAGAAGAGGTGAGATTGTAGGTCTTGCCGGTGTCGATGGAAATGGACAGACAGAGCTTGTTGAAATTTTGACAGGATTGAAAAAGGGCGATTCCGGTGAAGTCCTCATTAACGGCAAGAATGTTTTCAACAAAAAACCAAAGGAAATCTTTGAGAGCGGCATCACAAGTATTCCAGCTGACCGCCAAAAGCATGGTCTGGTTCTGGAGTTTTCTGTTGCTGAAAATCTGATTTTGCAAAATTACATGAAGGAGCCGTACTCAAAGAAAGGTGTCTTAAAAAAGGATGCCATTATGGCTCATGCAAAGGATCTTGTAGAGAAGTTTGATATTCGTCCGGCAGGAAGTGAGTCTCGTCCGGCAGGAACGCTTTCAGGCGGAAATCAGCAAAAGGTTATTATTGCAAGAGAGATCACAAATGATAAGGATCTTCTGATTGCTGTTAACCCGACGCGTGGTCTTGATGTTGGTGCTATTGAGTTTGTACATCGCTACTTAGTTGAGCAGCGAAATAAAAATAAGGCTGTGCTTCTTGTTTCCTTTGAGCTGGATGAGATTATGAGTGTATCTGATCGTATTGAGGTTATCTTTGACGGACAGATTACAGGAAGTATGCCGGCTGCAGGTGCAGATGAGAAGACCCTTGGAATTATGATGGCAGGAGGAAAGCAGCATGAAGCATAAGAAGAGCATATTAGAAGGAAATATTATCTACACGCTGTTTGCAATCCTGATCGGATTTTTAACAGGTGCAATTATTCTGGCAATTGCAGGAATGAATCCAGGCGTTATTTACGCAAAGCTGTTTACTGGAATCTTCGCAAAACCAAAATTTTTGGCGTGGTCAGTTGTCTATGCAACACCTTTAATTTTTACAGGTCTGAGTGTAGCTTTCTCTTTCCGTACAGGTGTATTTAATATTGGTGCAGAGGGTCAGTTTGTAGTGGGAAGTCTTGCAGCGACTGTAATCGGAATGTTTTGTCCGCTGCCAGCAATAATTACAGTTCCGCTTTGTCTGATTGCAGCAGCTGCAGCAGGTGCTGTGTGGTCTGCATTTTGTGGTCTGTTAAAGGTGAAAAAGGGAATCAATGAGGTACTTTCCTTTATCATGATGAACTGGATTGCCTATTATCTTTCCAACTATATTGTAAATCTTCCTGGAATTAAGGCACCGTCAAAGGAAGCAACCATTGATATTTTGGACAATGCCAAGATGTTGCTGCCGCTGTCAGTGCGTCAGATGACAGGCTGTACAACAATAAATTATGGAATTATTATTGCAATTGTTGTAGCCGTGATTATATGGTATATCATCAATAAGACAACGCTTGGATATGAACTTAGAAGCGTTGGATTTAACAGTCACGCAGCCGAGTACGGCGGTATTAATTCTAGTGCATCAGTTATGAAGGCACTAGCTATCTCTGGTGCATTAGCAGGTCTTGGCGGTGCGGTACAGATTCTTGGAAATGCAATGCATATCGCACAGTTTGCTGGACAGGAAGGCTTTGGTTTCCAGGGAATTACAGTTGCGTTAATTGCAAGCTCTAACCCGATTGGCTGTATCTTTGCTGGACTTTTCTACGGTGCAATGAAGTATGGTGGTTCTAAGTTAAACCTTGTTGGTGCACCAAAGGAGGTTCTTGATATTATCATGGGTGCGATCGTTTTAATTATTGCGATCACACATGTATTCAAGGCATTTGCTCAGAAGAAGATGCAGAAGGGAGGAAAGTAAGATGAATGAATTTATAAAAGATCTCGGACTTTTGATCAACGCGATGCTGATCGCAACGCCTCCGCTTCTGTATGCGGCGCTTGGTTCTTGTATTTCAGAGCGAAGCGGTGTTGTAAATATTGGTATTGAGGGAATGATGACAGTAGGTGCATTTACAGGTGCAGCACTTTGCTATTTTGTTCCAGGAGCACCATGGTTAGCCTTTGTTTTAGCAGGAGTGGCAGGAGCACTTGTTGCAGTGATTCATGCATTTGCCTGCATCACCTGCAACGCAGATCAGACAATTTCTGGTACTGCAATTAACTTCTTGGCACCTGGTATTGCAATTTTTATTTGTCGTGTGTTATTCGCAGACAGTACTGATACACCGGCAATTACTGATGACGCAAGCCGTCTTCCGAAGCTTCTTGACGGTGTATTCCCGGCAGGTTCCTTCTGGAATAATGTATTAAATATCCATGTGGCAGGCTACATTTGTTTTATCTGCGTGGCGGTTGTCTGGTTCTTATTCTACAAGACAAAGTTTGGCCTTCGTCTTCGCGCAGTTGGTGAGCATCCACAGGCTTGTGATACCCTTGGAATCAACGTAACAAAGACACGTTATATTGCTGTTATTCTATCAGGATTTTTCTCTGGTCTCGGCGGTGCTTATATTACGATGGCAACTACAAACCAGTTTAAGCCGGCAGTTATCGTAGGTCAGGGCTTTATGGCAATTTCTGCTGTTATCTTTGGTAAGTTTACACCTCACGGAGCCATGCTTGCATGTATGCTGTTTGGTCTTTGCAGCGGTGTAAAGGTTCTGGCAGGAACAAGCAATATTGTTTCTCCGAACTTAATTTCAATGATTCCATATATTGTAACAATTCTGGCACTTGTACTGTTTGTCGGAAAGGCAAGAGTTCCAGCTGCAAATGGAAAACCGTATATAAAATCTAAGTAATAGGAATAAGTATATGAATATTGATGCAGAAGTTTTAATTAAGGAAGCAATTGAGGCCAGAAAAATGGCCTATACGCCGTATTCTCATTTTAAAGTAGGCGCTGCGCTTCTTACAGTTGATGGAAAAATTTATCGTGGCTGCAATATTGAAAATGCAGGCTATACACCGAGCAACTGTGCGGAGCGTACTGCATTCTTTAAAGCTGTCAGCGAGGGAGAACGCTCTTTTGCGGCAATCGCAATTGTAGCAGGTCCAGAGAATGGCGATCTTGTGCTGACTGCACCATGTGGTGTATGCCGTCAGGTTATGATGGAATTTTGTGATTATGAGACCTTCCCAATTATTCTGGGAACCTCACCGAAAGATTATAAAATCATGACCTTAAAAGAAATTCTTCCGCTTGGTTTTGGACCGAAGAATTTAAACATTGAGCTTTGACAAATAAAAAAATTGAAAAATGCTGACCTAGGTGAAAGACTTTAGGTTGGCATTTTTTATTGATTTTTATAACTTATTCAATGAAATTGGTAAAATTGAATTGAATTGTTTGAAATTTTGTGCTATGATAGGTGCAGAAATCACATAGAAAAGGCTGCATGGCAGCGAAAGAGAGGTAACAAATGGCAGAAGAAAAGATGCAGGCAGCAAAGGTTCTGCTTAAAAATCCATACAGACAGGTAATACTTCAGGATTATAATAAGACATTAGAAAGTCATAAATTCCGTAAAAAGGCAGAAGAAATTGAAAATGAGCTTTCATGGTTTACAGGAAAAAGTAGCCAGTACAGAGTAGAGGATCGTCAGGGCTTCTTTAAACATTTTCAGGAGCATTATGCAGGCAAAAAGCATGCACCATTAGCACCTATGTATCGCCCGCTTAGCTCCTACAAGTTTGGCGAGGAACCGCAGATTGTTTATTTCATGATGCTTTTTGTAAAGAAGGATGAGGATTTAAAGCAGTTCCAGAATGATCATCCGAATCGTCAGGAGGTGCTTTCTAGTGATGTGCTTCGTATTCGCTATCTGAAGCTTCGCAATGAATATCGTCTGCTTGGAGCTTTGCTTGACAGCTTAGATAAGGGTGTTGGCGCAATTGAGGTAACTATTGCAGAGCATTTTGTAACTGATTATACTCAGAATATGGATAAGTTAAGCATATCCCAGTTAAACAGCCGTTTCTTCCGCTCATTACGTGCACAAAAGACTGATCAGAGTTTTGCACTGTTAGAGCTTTTAAAGGAGAAGGATGCACCGGATACAGATTATATGGAGCTGCTTGCAACATATAATGCAAGAGACTTTGAAAAGTTAGTTGAGCTCGCAGATAAGTTCCCGAAGGAAAACAGAAACTATCAGCCAGTTATGGTACTTCGCACAGAGGCACAGGCTCGTCTTGGAAATATTCAGGGATTTATTGACAGCTTTAAGGCAGTTGATGATGAGGTAGTTGATACAGTTCATTTCCTGTTCTTATTGCAGGAACTGATCACTCATGCAGATTATAAGGAACTGGATAATGATGAATTTGATCTTTCTATTCAGGAGCTGTTAAAGAGCAAATTTAAGCAGGTAGAATCCTCCACATTTGCAGGTCCGGTTAGCAGAAACTTTGTAAACTTCCTGCTTGAAGGTCTTCCGATTGCAGAAGAGCTTGCAGCAATTAAGAAGGAAAAGGGTGAGGATGCAATTCCACAGGATCGCTTAGATCGTCTGTATCAGCTGCAGATGGCGCTCGATCTTTATCCAAATGAGGATGTGAGCAGCTTAATTGATATTGAAACTATTGAGGAAAATGGATCTGCAAAGAGCAGAGAGAAGATTGGCCGTCTGGCACTGAGTCTGCTTCTTGAGAAGAGCCAGGATAAGAGCTTTGATAATATTTATCTTGCATTCCAGGCACTGGCACGCATGGGACTTCAGAAGGCATTTGTAAGCAATGTTGAGAACAATTTGCCAGCGCTTGTTCAGTTTGGAAGAAGTGGACAAAGAAGAGCATTTGATCTTATTAAGGCCGCTTATATTGCAAAGAAAGGTGCAGGTCTTGATACAGCAGAGCTTGAGAAGATTCTGACAGAAAATAATATTAGTCTTGAGACTGAAGAGAAATAAATCCGCAGCTATGCTGCCGGAATGCAAAAAGGGGCAGCTGCTTTTTGAGCAGCCGCTCTTTTTGTTACCATGATCTATGGATAAACGCCTTTTGATTCGTTCCCGGGTACGGCAAAAGACGATATGAAGACAGTATGTACAGAATATCTTGTTTTATTCTGTTTGACACGAGATTTTCACCGGCATTTGTGCCTGAAATAAAAGGCACAGGAAGATATGAGGATTTAAGAATGGAAGAACGATATTTGCAGCTTTTGGCAAGAGAATACCCAAACCGTCAGGCGGCGCTGTGCGAAATCGCAAATTTGACAGCAATGAGCAGCCTGCCAAAAGGAACAGAATATTTTTTTAGTGATCTACATGGGGAGCATAAGGGCTTTTCAGAGTTGATGAACGGTGCATCAGGAGTAATTCGTGAGAAGATTCGTATTCAATTTCAGGATGTACTGACTAATCCACAGCAAAATCAGCTTGCCAATTTGATTTATGATCCAGTTAAGGTACTTAGTTTAATGCATGAATATGGCAGAGATACAAATGAATGGATGAAGAATACTATTTTTTATCTGACGCAGCTGTGCCGCAGTGTCAGTGCTAAATATTCACGTGTGCATGTGAGAAGCAAAATTCCGCATGAGTATGATTACCTTATGGAAGAACTTTTATATCCAGGTCAGGACGAGGGCCGTTTAGAATATGGAAGCAGCATTATTGAGGCAGTTGTGTCAAGTGGGCTTGCAGATACGTTTATTCCCCAGTTTTGCAAGTTGATCCGCAGTCTGACAATGGATTGGATTCATGTAATTGGTGATATTTTTGACAGAGGACCACGCCCAGACAGGATCATGGAGGAATTAATTGAATATGGTGATGTTGATATTCAGTGGGGAAATCATGATATTTCATGGATGGGTGCTGCATGCGGAAACCGCGTATTAATTGCAAATGTTGTGCGCATGGGAATTAGCTATAACAATTTCGACTGCCTTGAAGATGGTTATGGAATTAATTTGCGTCCTTTATCAGATTTTGCATCAGAGGTTTACCATGATGATTTATGCGAGTGCTTTTTGCCAAAGGTATTAGATGAAAATGTCTATGATAAGGTGGCAAAGAGTCTGTCAGCTAAGATGCATAAAGCGATGGCTGTTATTCAGCTAAAACTTATTGGCCAGATGGTGCACCGTCATCCAGAATATCATATGGAAGATAGAAATTTGCTTGAACATATTGATTACGAGAAGGGATTATATAAGTATAATGGAATCACGTGTCCGTTAACTGATACGAATTTTCCAACGGTTGATCCCAAAAATCCGCTTGAGCTTACACAAAAGGAAGCACAGCTTATGGATGTGTTAGCTGCATCATTTGCACACAGCGAAGCTTTGCAGCGTCATGTGCGTTTTCTTTACAGCAGCGGAAGCATGTATTTATGTATGAATGGAAATCTGTTATTTCATGGCTGTATTCCGATGAATGAAGATGGAAGCTTTGAAAGAGTCGAGGTGGATGGAGAAAAATATGCCGGCAGGGCGCTGCTTGATCGTCTTGAGCGAGCAGCAAGAGAAGCCTATTTTCTCCCTAAGGATCATCCGGATAAGCAAAAGAATGTTGACAAAATGTGGCTTTTATGGTGCAGTGCACAGTCACCTTTATTTGGTAAGAGCCGAATGTCTGCATTTGAACGATATTTTACAAAAGAGAAAGTACTGCATGAGGAGGTATATAATAGCTATTACCGTCTGAGTGCAGATCCACATGTGTGCGATCAGATTTTAAAGGAATTTGGCGTAGATCCTGTACATGGTCATATCATAAATGGTCATGTTCCAGTTCGTCAAAAAGACGGTGAAAATCCTGTTAAGGCAGATGGAAAGCTATATGTAATTGATGGAGGACTGTCAAAAGCTTATCAGGCAAAAACTGGTATTGCTGGTTATACGCTGATTTTTAATTCACATTATCTTGCGCTGGCGCAGCATCATGATTATATTTCACATCCATTGTCCAAACCAGAATCAGATGAAATGCCAACTCTTCAGATTACACAGAAAATGGACAAAAGAATACTTGTGTCAGACACAGACGCGGGTAAGAAGCTCTCTCAAAGAATGGATGAACTGCGCCTTCTTGTAAAGGCATATGAAAATGGCAGTATAGTAGAACGAGCCATTGGTTCATATCCTAAAACGATTCAGAGCCTTCATATGGAAACTATGGAAATTGTACGATAACGTTAAAACAAACACGAATATTCATAGAGATATTGACGAAAAACATAAAAAGGTGTATGATATATCTGTCTATTCGTAATTTCAGAAAAGGTTTTGTAGGAACCGGAAAGGTAAGGAAAGTTATGAAGTACAAGATTATGGAATACGATGATGTGCTGAAGCTTTATGAGGCTGACCTAGATCTGCGCGTCAATGATTATCATAAAAAAAGGGAGGAACTTATTGGCGCAAATGGATCAATTGTGGATTTTGCCAATGGACATGAATACTTTGGTATACACAGAACATCAGAGGGCTGGGTTTACCGTGAGTGGGCACCTGGCGCTTCCAAGATGTATTTGGCAGGTGAGTTCAATGGTTGGAATCACAGAAAGCATCCAATGGAGCGTTTAGAAAACGGCGTTTTCGAGATAAAGCTTTCTAAAGATACGCTGTGGAATGGATGTAAGGTCTTAGCAATTGTAGAGCATGATGGTCAGGAGCTTGAGAGAATCCCGCTGTATGCACGCAGAGTTGTTCAGGATCCTACAACCTATCTTTGGAGTGCAGAGGTTTATGATCCAGAGACACCATTTGCATGGACGGATCAGGATTTCCATAGTGAACTTCCGCCGTATATTTATGAGTGTCATGTTGGTATGGCTCAGGAGGAGAGAAAAGTTGGTTCTTATCTTGAATTTGCAGATAAGATACTTCCGCGTATTCAAAACCTTGGATATAATACTATTCAGATTATGGCCATTATGGAGCATCCTTACTACGGTTCATTTGGTTATCAGATCGGCAGCTTTTTCGCACCAGCTTCTCGAAGCGGTATGCCAGAAGATTTGAAATATCTTGTAAATAAAGCACATAGCATGGGTATTCGTGTGCTGCTCGATGTTGTACATTCTCATGCGGCAAAAAATACACGTGAGGGAATCAACGAGTTCGATGGAACAGATTACCAGTTCTTCCACAGCGGTGCAAGAGGATATCATCAGGCTTGGGATACCAGACTGTTTAATTATGGAAAGAATGAAGTTATTCATTTCCTGCTTTCAAATTTAAAGTACTGGATGAAGGAATTCCATTTTGATGGTTTCCGTTTTGATGGTGTTACAAGTATGCTTTATCTTGATCATGGTCTTGGAACAAGCTTCGACAACTATGACAAGTATTTTTCCATGAATACAGATATTGAAGCAATTACTTATCTTACATTGGCAAATGAGCTTATTCATGAGGTAAATCCAAATGCAATGAGTATTGCAGAGGATATGTCTGGTATGCCGGGCATGTGTATTCCGATTGAAGAGGGCGGTATTGGTTTTGATTATCGTCTTGCAATGGGTCTTCCTGATATGTGGATTAAGTTCTTAAAGGAATACAAGGATGAAGATTGGGATATGTGGAAGCTTTGGCATGAGCTTACCAGCCACAGACCACATGAGAAGGTAATTGCTTATGCAGAGTCTCATGATCAGGCACTTGTTGGTGACAAGACAATCATGTTCCGTCTGTGTGATAAGGAAATGTATTGGTCTATGGAGAAGAATACCCAGAACTACATCATCGACAGAGGTGTGGCACTGCACAAGATGATTCGTTTTATTACGATGACACTTGGCGGCGAGGGCTATTTAAACTTCATGGGCAATGAATTTGGTCATCCAGAGTGGATTGATTTCCCGAGAGAGGGCAATGGCTGGAGCTATCATTACTGCAGACGTCAGTGGAGCTTAGTTGACAATCCAAACTTAAAGTACTGCTGGCTGAATGATTTTGATAAGGCAATGATTTCATTCACAAAAGAGCATCATATCCTAGAAGATGAGAACCCATACAATATGTGGGTACATCAGCAGGATGATATGATGATTTATGAGAAGGGAAATGTTGTATTTGCATTTAACTTCCATCCAAATCGTTCCTTTGAGGGATATTTTGTTCCAGTATCTAAGGCTGGAAAGTATCATGCTGTATTGACATCAGATGAGAGCAGATTTGGCGGTCAGGATCGTATCGCTAAGGACGTTGTCTATAATACGGTTGAACTTCCAGATGGAAGAACAGGTTTCTTTGCTTATCTGCCAAGCCGTACAGCAGCAGCATTTTGCAGAATCGAGGATGCAGAATCAAAAAAAGAGACTGCCGCAGCTAAGGATGCGGCAGAAAAGCCAAAGAGAGGCCGTCCGAGAAAAGCAAAGACAGAAGAACTCACAGAGGCAGCAAAGACAACAGAAAAGCCTGCCAGATCAAGAAGAGTAAAAAAGGAAGCTGCAGAAGAAGTACCAGCTGAGAAGCCAAAGAGAGGTCGTCCGAGAAAGGTAAAGGAACAAGAACCAGAAGAGACGCCAAAAAAAGAGGCAGCAGAGGTACCAACAGAAAAACCAAAGAGAGGCCGTCCGAGAAAAAAGCCAGTTGAGGCAGCGGCACCTGAAAAATAATTATTATATGAATATATGAAAAAGAGGAACTGTTTTTTTGCAGTTCCTCTTTTTTAGATGACTTATCGTTCTGCTTCCATCCAGCCATTAAATTTCATGATCTTAGCTTTTTGCAGTCGTTCATCCTGACTGTCACAGCAGCGATATTCTCGTGGTGACATGCCGATCATACGGCTGAAATAACGGTTAAAGCTGGAAATTGAGTGGAAACCAACATCTTCCGATATATTTAATATAGAGTTTTCAGTTGAGCGAAGCAGGTAGCACGCCTTGTTGATACGTACTGTATTTAAATATTCGAGTGGGCTGCGGCCCATCGCAAGATTAAAGATACGTCTGAAATGTGTTGGACTTAATCCGCAGAGCTCTGCTAAGTAATCCATAGAAAAGCTTATCATATAATTTTGCTTGATATACTCCAGGGCCGGGACGATCGAGAGCGTAGAGGCACTGTCTAACATTTCAGGTGCAGTTTCCTGCTTAGGAAGAAAATTAACAGCGTCAATCAGCAGTGAAAGAAAATCAGAACGAACCTTTAAGTGGTGGTTTGATGGCTTTTCCTGCATTGAATAGCAGATCTGGTTAAAATAAAATGAAACAGAAGGGCTTTGACCTGCCGGAATTAAAAAAGCAGAATTGATTTTTCTTAGCAATTCTGATGTCTGCTTGGCATAGCCGCCCGTAAGCGGGTCAAGAAGTTCCTGTGGGTCAACAAACAGGTATGTCCAAAGACTTTGCGTACCAGGTGCACTATATGTTGTGTGAGGAATGTTTCGCGCAATTATGGTAATATCGCCAGCTGAAAAATGACAGCTTTCTTTTTGTATGATCAGTGTGCCCTCACCTTCGTGACAAAGACCAATTTCGAGGCAGTTATGAAAGTGAAGATTGGCACTTGGAACGTCAGAAATCCACCACTGGTTTCCTGTCAGCAGCAGAATAGGAAATTCAACACGAAGCGGATAATTACGAAACTCAGTAATAATATTTTTTTGTTTTGCCATAGTATACTCCATTAATGATAATGATTTTGTATAAAATCATCTGTTAGTGTTACTTATATTTTAAAGTAACCTGTCATCTTTGTCAAATTAAAAAGCTGACAACGGTTATGAATACACAAAATATATGAAAAGGGTTGAAATTGCATAGTATATGAAATGGTTTGATTAGAAAAAATGATAGAGTGTGCTACAATGAAGAGAATCAAGTGTGACATATTGCACTATAAAAAGAGAAAGGAGGAGACAAACTATGGCAAAAGCTACAATCGGCAAGGGCGTAAAGACAAAAACGACCTGGGCAAATGCTTTGAAACGGGACTGGCAGTTATATCTGCTTTTGATGATTCCGGTTGCTTTAGTTGTGATCTTCAATTATGCATCATATGGCGGCATCCGTATGGTATTCATGGACTACAAACCTGCGAAAGGTTATGCCGGCAGTAAATGGGTAGGTTGGGCAACATTCCAGAAGGTATTTAAGGATAAAGATTTTATCCGTGCGTTAAAGAGTTCTATCGTATTTAACCTCTTGGATCTGGCAGTTGGTTTTCCAATGCCAATCATTCTGGCATTGATTTTAAATGAACTTCGTTTTCCACGTTTTAAGAAGGTTACGCAGACTATTCTTTATCTGCCTCATTTCCTTTCTTGGGTTATCGTCGGAAGCGTTGCTTATCAGATGTTCCGTCCAACCACTGGTATGGTAAACGTATTCTTAATGAATGCAGGCATTATCCAGAATGGTATTCCATTTTTGACTGAAAAATGGCACTGGGCAGTAACCTACCTGTTAATTGGTGTATGGCAGGGAATGGGCTGGGGCACCATTATTTATCTGGCAGCAATCACTGGTATCAGCGGTGAGCTTTATGAGGCAGCCATGATCGACGGTGCAAACCGTTGGCAGCGTATGTGGAACATTACGCTTCCTGGTATCAGAGGAACTGTTGTTACATTGCTTATCATGAATCTTGGTAAGGTTATGGGAAGTAACTACGAGCGTCTGGATCAGTTCGGAAATACGCAGGTTAAGGATTTCTCTTATCAGCTTGCTATCTATATTTACGATAAAGGTCTTGCAAGTGCAAAGTTTAGTATGGCAACTGCAGTTGGTATCTTCCAGTCTCTGGTAGGACTTGTACTTGTTTTGTTATCTGACCGCATTGCAAAGATGCTTGGTGAGGAAGGATTATTATAAGGAGGGTGAATTGTCATGGCAAAGAAAAAGAAAGAAAATGACATTGTTACCGATGGTAGCAGAGCCATAACTAAATTTCATGTCAGCGACGTCGTGATGGTGGTCATCCTTGTGATCCTGTGTGCGACTTGTGTAGTTCCGTTTATTCACTTGCTGGCAAAGTCTGTTTCAAGTAATACAGCAGTTCTGGCAAAGAGAGTCAGCTTTTGGCCGATTGGTTTTAATCTGGATGCATATACATCTATTTTTGAGGATGGTTCGATGGTTCGTTCCTTCCTGTACAGTGTAGTAGTTACATTGGTGTTTACATTAATGGGTATGATCGCTTGTACATGTGCAGCTTATCCGCTGTCAAGAAAGAGATTAAAGGGAAGAACATTCTTTACCTTTATCCTGATGTTTCCTATGTATTTTAGTGCAGGTTTGATTCCTACATATCTTCTGTATTCTGATTTACATATGCTTGATACTGTGTGGGTATTGATCTTACCATTAATTTATGCACCATACAACATGCTGATTATGAAAACCTACTTCCAGTCCAATATTCCGGACAGCTTGGAGGAGGCAGCATTTCTTGACGGTGCAACGAACTTCCAGATCATCTGGAAAATTGTACTTCCGCTGTCAAAGCCAATTTTGGCAACTCTGTCATTGTTCTATGCAGTAGGACGTTGGAACTCTTATGCAGATAATAAATACTATATCCGTTCTGAGGGTTTAAAGATGGTTCAGTATAAGCTGTCACAGCTTGTATCTTCTGCATCAGAGGCACAGACAGCACAGCTTTCTGGTGAGGTTGTCGTTACAAGTACACCAGAAGTACTTCAGGCAGCATGTATCATGTTCGTAACTATTCCGATCATTTGTGTATATCCGTTCTTACAGAAATACTTTGTAAAGGGTGTTATGATCGGAGCTGTAAAGGGCTGATTGGGATTTAAAAAGATTTTATTACAAATCGTTACGTGAATTAGAAAAATGACATCAAAGGAATTTGGCAACAAGGGGCAATAAGATACGATATAACGTCGTTGTCTGCTGAAGGCAGCGGCAAAATATATAACGATCTTTATATAAGGAGGAATTTTACTATGAAAAAGAATCTTCGCAAGGTATTCGCCGTATCAATGGCAGGTGCTATGGTAGCAGGATGTATTCCGGCTATGGCAGACGAGGCAGCTTCTACCACAAATTGGGAGCCATTTGCAGAAACTGTAACTCTGAGAGTTCCAGTTTATGACAGAGGTGCAGAAGGTGTTCCGGATGTTTCCAACAACTATTGGACCGGCTGGATTCAGGAGAATTTTGGAGATCAGTACAACATTAAGGTTGAGTATGTTCCGATTACAAGAAGTGATGTTATGACATCATATGCACTGCTTGCAGCAGATCAGAACCTGCCGACAATCCTGATGGAGTATGATTATCCGAAGGTAGCTCAGTGGGCAGATGATGGTTATCTGGCAACATTTAGCATGGACGATTTCAAGGAGGTAGCTCCTACCTATTATGCATCCATGGAAGAGGGCGGACGTCTGATGTACAGCACACTTGGCGGTGAGACATACTTTGCACTTGCTGAGAGACCATATTATGATACCGTTTATTCTTTCCAGACATTTGTTCGTATGGACTGGTTGGAGCAGGTAGGATATGATCATGTACCGACTAAGCGTTCAGAGTATCTTGATGCTATGAACAAGATCATGGAGGCAGGTCTTTGTGAGCATCCAGGCGGCGGTGCAATGCTGACTGGTGTTGGATCTGACCAGAATCAGGCATACAGAACTTATCCTTGCAACGAGGAAGAGTGGGCTATGTATGGCGATTACAACATTCCAGCACTTGGATGGGAGCCAAACTATAACCTGTTAAAGAGAGCAAATGAGGATTACAATTCTGGTATCACTGATCCAGAGTATTACATCATCGACTCTGAGACAGCAAAGGCAAACTTTGTAAATGGCAAGAGCTACAGCTACAGCGGATATGTAAGTGCAAGCACAGATTTCCTGAATGCATTCTATGATCAGAATCCAGATGGAAAGTTAGCAATCACTCCGATCAGCAGTGAAGTAGATGAGTCTGGTGAAGATGGAATCGTAACAGTTCCAGCATGGAGAGCAGAGAACCCATTTGGTATGATCGTTGGATTCTCCAACACTGCAACTGATGATGAGTTAAAGGCTGCATGGATGTACATGGAGTGGTTAAGTCAGCCAGAAAACCTGTACACCTTCCAGTGGGGTATTGAGGGCGAGAACTACAACTTAGACGAAGATGGCAACCCAGTTACCGTTAGTGATTACAATGGTGATTACAAGCAGGGCTTCAACAACAGCAAGGATTACTGGTGTATCGTAAAGGAAAAGAGAACATTTGATACTGTTGAAGAGAATATCAAGGCTGATACTCCGCAGGATCTGCCGCAGAACTTCACAGATGATATCATTAAGTATTACTATGATCGTCTTGCAATCGCTGATCAGTATGGTTTAAGTGACTGCCAGTTCTCAGTAGTAATCGCTGCACAGTCCGAGTATCAGAACACCTTAGGTGAGCTGTACAAGGAGTTCAGAGATGCGCTGACCATGTGTAAGCCAGAAGAATTTGATGCAATGTATGAGGATTATGCACAGCAGTATGCAGATCAGGGATATCAGGAAGTTGTTGATGAGAGACTTGAAGCATTCCAGGCAGGAAACAGCACAAGACTTCCAGAGAACCAGAAGGCAGCTGACGCTGAATAATTCTGAAAAGTTATTCAAAAATAAATTAAAAGTGAAATAAAAAAGAATCACTCGCTACTGATTTTATGATCGGCAGCGGGTGATTTTTTACTGTGAAATAATCGGCACAAACTTCGCGCGGTTGCGAAGCGGATGATTCAGGCTGATTGCACCAGTCCGCCGCCAAGAACAAGAACATCGCAGCTAAGCTTTTCTGTGATACCTGTTTCATTGGCATATGGCCAAGAAGTGGTATGTATCATAACGCTTGTTCCCCCTTAAATCAGAATTGAAATTCATATTTTGAAAATGCAGTACAAAGACGAATGCCAGACTCCGCATCTTCCTTTGAGATAACGCTGCTGCTGCAGTGAGCGTAACGAGTGACAACAGAAATACCGCCGGCACGGACGCCAAAGTTTGAAAGATTCATACTGGAGGCATCGCAGCCGCCTTTATCAATGACTTCATACCGAAATGGAATATCTTTATGACGGCAGCACTGCTCCATGGCAGCAATGACATCCTCATCACACAGAACAGATGGATCTGCGACCTTGATACCGATTCCTTCGCCGATTGCATTGCTTCCAGTCAGATCACACGGATAATCATGTGCCGGGGTAACGTCAACAGCGATGCCAATATCAGGTTTAATAAAGGCAGCAGTTGTCTTAGAGCCGCGGCAGCCAACCTCCTCCTGAACGGTAAATACATAATAAATGTCATTAGGATAAGTTCCGTCATTTTCACGAAGTGCTTCAATTAACTGAAAGCAGCCAACTCTATCATCAAATGTCTTTGAGCAGACAAGATCATTTGCAAGAGGAAGATATTCGCCGCAATAGCCGCATACAGAACCAACATGGACGTATTTTAGTGCATCCTCCTTGGATTTGGCACCGATATCAATAAATAGTGAATTAGGATCATTGTGTGCTTCCTCAATATTTTTCATGCTACTGACAACACCATAGATTCCATTTCTAAAAACGACTCTCGTGTTGTAGGCAGAGGCAGTCCAGTTCCAACCGACATTGCATACTAAAAGACGTCCATCATCCTCAATTTTCTTTACCATGAAGCCAATTTCATCCATGTGAGCAGCAAACATGATTTTCTTAGAGTGTGGTCCGCCTTTGCCCTTTTTAACGGCAATCAGACTGCCGAGCGGATCAACAATCAGTTCATCTGCGTATGGACGCACCTCCTGTTCAATCAATTCACGTACTTTTTTTTCGTATCCGGCGATGCCCTGAGTTTGGGTTAAGCGGATTAGAAGTTCTTCATTTCGCATCGCAAATACCTCCCTATTTTTGACTGCATAATTAATGATACAAATATTTGTGCAAGCCTATGAAGATTTTATCACCTTAAAAAATGGAATGCAATACGTGATTACCGAGTTTGATTTTTTTTATAAATTAGTGCAAGCCCCTTAAGCATTAAGTCAGGATCGTATGAAATTGATTCCTCGCAGTACGTAAGGATTGCTGGTGCGATACCACCTGTGGCTACTACAATAGCATTTTCGCCAATTTCTTTTTTGATGCGGCGAATCATGCCGTCAATCATTGCAGCGTTGCCAAAAAGGGAACCGCTTTTCATGCAGTCAATTGTATTGCTGCCTATCACGTGCTTTGGCGCCTCTAAACTGATAAAAGGAAGCTGAGATGTCTGAGATGATAGCGAGTTTAGTGCGACAGCGGCACCAGGGGCAATTGCACCGCCTATATACTGGCGCTTATCATTTATAACAGAAAAAGTCGTTGCAGTTCCCATATCAATAATAATAGAAGGAACTGGATAAGCAGCTATAGCGGCAACGGCTGTTACCACAAGATCGCTGCCAAGCTGGGTTGGATTGTCAATACGAATAGAAAGACCTGTTTTTACGCCAGGTCCGACGATCAGCGGTTCTTTAGGAATTAATTTTGTCAGCGCGGTCTTTATAATATTCGATAAAGGAGGAACAACAGATGAGATAATGCTGCCTTCCACCTGTGCGCGAGAAATAGAGTGAAGTTCAAAAATGAGCTTAAAATCAATGGCATATTCAAGCTCTGTCTTATCGGTACGTGTAGAGAGGCGTTCTGTAAATAAAACGTGATCAGCTTCAATTCCTCCAACTACAATATTTGTATTTCCAATATCAACTGCAATAATCATAACAATCTGCCTTTCTGTGAGAACAACATTATGCAGAAAGAATATCATGATAAAACAGGAAAAACAAGTATCATTTTGGGTATAATAAAGAAAAAAGGAGCTGTTTTCATGAAAAATATTAAAAGAAAAACAAAGCCTGATTGGAATAAGCTGACAGCAGAAGATCTGCAAAAGCTTGAAATTGCAGAGGAGATAGGTGTGATTGACAAAATCTATTCAGGCGGATATGGAAATCTTACATCAAAAGAATCGGGAAAAATCGGAGGAATTCTTGCTGCCAGAAACAAAGCAAAGAAGAAATAAAGAAACAGGTTGAAAGAAAGTGTGGAATCCATTATACTAAAAGTATAGAGATTATTATGAAGAAATGGAGGATTCAAAATGGATCACGCAAAGCTGTTAAATAAAGTAGACCACACATTGTTGGCACAGGGAGCAACATGGGAGGAAATTCGTCAGATTTGTGACGATGCTATCCGTTTTAAGACAGCATCCGTATGTATTCCGCCGTCCTACGTAAAGCAGGCAAAGGGTTATGTAGGCGATAGAATGAAGATTTGTACTGTAATCGGTTTCCCGAATGGCTATAACACTACGGCTGTAAAGGAGTTCGAGACAAGAGATGCAATCGCAAATGGTGCAGATGAGATTGATATGGTAATCAATATTGGATGGGTAAAGGACGGCAGATATGATCTTGTTGAAGAGGAAATCCGCTGCATTAAGGCTGCATGCGGTGACAAGATTTTAAAGGTTATTATTGAAACTTGTCTTTTGACAGATACAGAGAAGATTCGTATGTGCGAAGTAGTAACTGCGGCAAAGGCAGATTTTATTAAGACTTCTACTGGATTTTCCAAGGCAGGTGCAACATTTGATGATATCGCACTTTTTGCTTCACATGTAGGTGAGAATGTGCAGATTAAGGCAGCCGGCGGAATTTCATCCTTTGCAGATGCAGATGAGTTTGTAAAACTTGGCGCTGACAGACTTGGAACAAGCCGTCTTGTAAAGATTGAAAAACAGCAGTAAATAAGATTGACAAAGACTACTGTAAGGACGTATACTAGCAATGTTGAAAAAATGGATTATGATGCGCTTATTAGCATCATGCAGAGGAGGAGAGGTTATGAAAAACAACAGCATTAAAACCGTTGTTGCCGTTGGAATTGGCGCAGCATTGTTTTTTGTACTGGGACGTTTTGTGGCAATTCCAAGCCCGGTTCCAAACACAAATATCAGCTTGCAGTACTTGCATTGTTAGCAGCAATGTACGGACCAGTAGCAGGCGGTCTGATCGGATTTATCGGACATGCACTGATCGATTTATCATGGGGCGGCAGCCCATGGTGGAGCTGGGTAATCACATCCGCATTTGTCGGCGTTGTGATTGGTATGTTTGCAAAGAAACTCAATGTACAGGAAGGTGTATTTGATAAGACAAAGACAGCTATCTTCGCAATCGCTAATGTGGCAGCACATGTGATTGGCTGGGTAGTCGTAGCGCCAGTACTTGATATTTTAATTTACGCAGAGCCTGTAAAAAAGGTATTTGCGCAGGGCGTATTTGCTGCAATCTCCAATAGTATCACAGGAGTGATTGTTGGCGGACTGTTAATTGTGGCATATACAAAGACCATTGCAAAGAAAGGTTCTCTCGATAGAGAATAAAACTTTGACAAAGCCTTCTCATTTAGCTGAAAAATTTTCGGCTTGTGAAAAGGCTTTGATTTTTATTGTTTTTATGAGGTATTTACATGACGAAGAAAAAGTCCCCTGTTATTTCATTTGAAGATTTTTCATTCCAATATCGGGCACAGAAAAAGCCGACACTGACAGGGATCAATCTGAATATTTATCCGGGAGAAAAGGTACTGATCGCAGGACCTTCCGGCAGCGGAAAGAGTACGCTGGCAGGCTGCATCAACGGGTTAAACCCATTTTCTAATCCTGGTGAGAGTACAGGCAAGCTGATTGTAGATGGCGTAGATGCGATGCACAGCAGCATTTTTGAATTGTCAGCTCATGTAGGAACAGTGCTGCAGGATCCGGATGGACAATTTATCGGTCTGACGGTGGGCGAGGATATTGCGTTTGCATTGGAGAACAGCTGTACACCTCAAGACAAAATGCATGAAATTACAAAGCATGCGGCAGAGTTAGTTGGAATTGAGAATCATTTAGATTACGCACCGCATGAGTTATCAGGTGGACAAAAGCAGCGAGTCAGTCTTGCTGGTGTTATGGTTGATGATGTGAAGATTCTTCTTTTTGATGAGCCGCTTGCTAATCTCGACCCAGCTGCAGGAAAACAGGCAATTGAACTGATTGATGAGATTCAGAAAAAGACGGATACAACTGTTTTAATCATTGAGCATCGTCTAGAGGATGTACTTTGGAGAAATGTGGATCGTATTGTGCTTGTAAATGAAGGTACAATTCTTGCTGATCTGACGCCAGATGAATTGCTTTCAACAAATCTGCTTGGAGATAATGGTATTCGCGAGCCACTCTATATAACTGCTATGCGTTATGCAGGAATAGATATTACAAAAGAAAAAAAGCCGGCTCATGTGGATTATGTTGTTTTAGATGAGCAGGATAAAGAAAAGCTAAGAAACTGGTTTTTCGCGCAGGCATTATCATACAAGGAACCAGAAAAAGAGACACTTTTGGAAGTGAAAAATTTAAGCTTTGGCTATAATAAGGGGCAGCAGACGCTGAAAAATGTCAGTCTGTCTGTAAAAAAAGGCGAGATGGTAAGCATTGTGGGACGAAACGGTGCCGGAAAATCAACCTTTTCAAAACTAGTATGCGGTTTTGAGGATCCTAATCAGGGAGAAATATTTTTTGAAGGACAAGATCTTTTGAAGGAAAATATCAGAAGCCGTGCCAAAAAGATTGGATATGTCATGCAAAATCCTAATCAGATGATTTCTAAAACAATGATTTACGATGAAGTAGCGCTTGCGCTTCAAAAGTCTGGAAAATCTGAGGAGGAAATTCGCAGGAAGGTCGAAGATACTTTAAAAGTTTGTGGTCTGTATCCGTTCCGTAACTGGCCAATTTCGGCACTTAGTTTTGGACAGAAAAAGCGTGTGACCATCGCAAGTGTTCTAGTGCAGGATCCGAAACTGATTATTCTAGATGAGCCAACGGCAGGACAGGATTTTAAACATTATACGGAAATTATGGAATTTTTGCGTGGATTAAATGAGAAAGGCGTTACTGTTATCATGATTACACATGATATGCATCTGATGTTAGAGTACACACCAAGAGCGCTTGTATTTTCTGATGGACAGCTGATTGCCGATTGCAGAGCATCACAGGTGCTGTGTGATCCATCACTTGTAGCGCGCGCCGCATTAAAGGAAACGAGCCTTTTTACGCTGGCAAATCGCTGTGAAATCACGCCGCCGGAAAGCTTTGTAGATAGATTTATTCATGAAGACAGGGAGGTTCGCAGCCATGGCCGCTAAAACGGTATTAAATTATCTAGAACGCGACAGTGTGATTCATAAAATGACGGGAACGACAAAGCTAGCGTTTTTCCTGCTCTTTACCTTTGCCAGCATGATTACATACAACACCTGGGTATTGCTCGGATTGTTTGCTGTAAGTCTTGCTGCATTTAGGCTAAGCCATATTAAGTACCGCGAAGTGCGCTTTATGATGATTTTCATGCTTGTATTTTTGGTACTCAATAATTTATTTATTTTCTTATTTGACCCGAATCAGGGAACAACTCTTTATGGCACCAGACATGTACTGTTTCATTTGTTCTGGCGCTATGATGTGACAGCAGAGCAGTTATTTTACATGGTAAATATTTCGCTGAAATATTTTGTGGCGCTGCCAGTTGCAATTCTTTTTATCTCAGCAACTAACCCAAGTGAGTTTGCTGCCAGTTTAAACAGCATCGGAATTTCCTATAAAGTAGGCTATTCTGTTGCAATTGCACTTCGATATATTCCTGATATTCAGAGAGATTATCACAGCATAAGTCAGGCGCAGCAGGCAAGAGGAGTGGAGCTTGGCAAAAACGAACATTTCTTTGCTCGACTGAAAAACTCAGTCAATATTTTATTGCCGCTTATATTAACAAGCTTAAACCGAATCGACACGATCTCCAATGCAATGGAGCTGCGTGGCTTTGGTAAAAATAAAAAGCGCACATGGTATACAAAAAGACCATTTGCACGAAGAGATTTTATCGCAATTGCAATTGGTGCAGTGCTGCTTGCCATAAGCTTATTCGTGACAATCCGGTTTGGAAGGTTTTATAATCCATTTGTGGGTTAATTGATTTTAACACTAATTATTAATGTGAGTTTAAGTAGAGAGGAGAACAATAAATGGAAGTATTCGAATGCATCAAAACAAGAAGAAGTGTAAGAAGATTTGAAGATCGCCCAGTAGAGCGTGAGACGATTCAAAAAATCGTAGATGCTGCAATTTGGGCACCATCATGGAAAAATTCTCAGACACCGCGCTATACTGTGGTAGACAAACGAGAAATCATTGATGATATCGCAGAAAATGGCTGCTGCGACTTTGCCTTTAATACAAAGACACTTAAGCAGACACCAGTATTGATTGTGGTATCGTATGTAAAGGGCATCTGCGGTTTTGAAAAGGATGGCTCCTACAGCACCGACAAAAAAGAAGGTTGGCAGATGTTTGACGCTGGAGTAGCAGCACAAACATTCGCACTCGCTGCTCATGCACAGGGAGTTGGAACGGTTATGCTTGGTATCTATGACGCAGCGTATATTCAGGAAAAGCTTGGCATTCCACAGACAGAGGAAGTTGCCGTGTTACTTGCTGCTGGATATGAAAAATTTACACCAGATGCACCGACAAGAAAGACGGCAGAGGACGTGCTTCGCTTCGTGTAAATGATCTCAATTAATTTGTTGCTTTTTCTAATGGAGTTTGATGTGACATTTCGATAAATAAAAAATTCAACGGCCTTTGCTCAAATAAACAGCAGACCGTTGAATTTTTTTATTTTACTATCTGACGGACATCATCAAAAAGCTGCAGATCATTTGCTGTAAGCTTTAAATTTGTTTCATATTTGCGTCCGTCGGCTGTTGTAATAGTAATTTCGGCAATAGTGCCTTCCTGCATTACGTTACCGTCAGAGACAGCACGTAAAAAAAGCGGAAACTTCGGGTGGGCTGCTGCAAAGCGGTCCCAGGAAGCCTTTAACTGAAATATTTTAGCTGGGTTCATTTCAAAAATCCTTTCTGTACTTTTGTATTTTGCATAGATATTTTAATTACTGCATTATACATGATGCTACAGAAAGGATTTTATCATATGAGCAGAGGCATCGTCAAGGGCTGCACTTAGCAACGGTTTTTATTATCAAATGCCGGATTGTAGGCATAAACATTTTTCGGAAGGCCCTCTTGAACATGGACGAGTGCTTCACCGAAACGCTGGAAGTGGACAATTTCGCGCTGGCGCAGAAAACGAATAGGATCACAAATTTCCGGATCGCTTATTAAGCGCAGGATATTATCGTAGGTGGAGCGTGCTTTTTGTTCAGCAGCGAGATCTTCCGTCAGATCAGTGATGGGGTCACCCTTGACCTGAAAAACGCAGGCATTAAATGGGATACCGCCAGCAGCCTGAGGCCAGATGCCGAGCGTATGATCAACATAATATTTATCAAAACCAGAAGCCTTAATTTCTTCTACAGAAAGATTTTTTGTCAGCTGATAGATAATCGCGCAGACGATTTCGAGATGAGCAAGTTCCTCTGTTCCAATATCATTTAACAGTCCCTTTGTCATACCGTCTGGCATTGTATAGCGCTGTGAAAGATAGCGCTGGGAGGCAGCGAGTTCTCCGTCAGGTCCGCCAAACTGAGAGATAATTACCTGGGCAAGCTTGGCATTTGTCTGTGTGATATTAACAGGATATTGAAGACGCTTTTCATAAACCCACATTAGCAGTTACCTCCTTCCCATGGCCATGGTTCATCAGTCCAGCTCCAACCGCGGTCAGATACGGCATCAGTACGAAAAAGCGGTTTGCCAGCAGCAGCATACTGTTTTCGTGCCTGATTATATTGTGCGGCGTTTTCCTGATATAGACGACGTGCATGAGGACAGTCAGGATGAGTATCCAAAAAGAGAGCAGCATCATCGCAGACAAAACCATGCATATAGACATTACGGTTATTCATACGCGCCTCCTTTCATGCGCTTAGAAAAGCAGCAGGTGGATGTGAAGGGATAATCGAGGGCGGCAAAGACTGTTCCAACGTTCAGAGCCTTTTGCGGCGGATAAATATCGCCAAAGGTCTGTACCGTCACATAAGAGATTCCGACAGGGCGGCTTGGAATGTTTACTTCAACAGGAGAAGTGCGATTTTCGCAAGAGCAGTTTGCTGCCATTCTATGATAATTCCCGCGTTGGATGCAGGTTCTATTTCCATTGTAGTCCATAGAGACTCCTTTGCGTGCTTTGTACTTGATATAAGATATGACAAAAAAAGACTGCGTGACAAAAAAATCAATAGAAATGCTTGATTGTTACTCGCATTTGCGATAGAATAATACAACATATGTGCAAAATAGGGATTTGCACTTATCAGAACAATTAAGAATTAAAGCTAGAAGAAATACTGGCAGAAAAAACAAGAAAACGAGAAGGAGGAGAAAAGGTTGAAGGAGCGGATCGAACAGTTGGCAGCCGGAGAGGTGCTGGTAAAAAAGCCAGAGCTGGATTTTTCGCCGGCATATCTGGAGGGAAGAGTGGAAGCCGGTACTGTGCAGAATAAAGAACTTGTGATCCGGGTACGAAACAGAGTACCCTTTAAAGGCTTTTTCTACTCAACAAATGAAAGAGTAAAAATAGAAACAAAGCAGGCGGCTGGTCAGAGTGCAGCTGTCTTGTTTGAGATTAACACAATTGATTTAAAATCAGGCGATGAGATTACTGGTGCAGTCGTTGTGGTTGGCAATGCAGGTGAGCAAAAGATTGAGTACCATTATAGTGTAGGTGAAGCGTCAGGCCAAAAGGCAATGCCAAATACACTTACAGAATTTGGTGCTTTTTATCTGGAAAATCCGTCACAGGCACGTCACCTATTTGTATCAGACAAATTTAAAGAGCTTGATTTTATGAAGGATCAGGTACAGCGCACAGCTCTCTACGAAGGACTTCTTGAAGGAAGTTCTGAGCATCAGGCATTGGAAGCCTTTGCTGTTGCTATGGAGTTAAAGAAGCCGGTGCAGCTTACAGTACAGGCCAAGACGCTGTCATTTACCGAGGAGGAGCTACCGCAGGATGGCATTGAGCTTGTGGTGACAGCAAGTACATGGGGATGGTTTGCGGCACAAATCAAGACAGATGTGCCATGGCTTATTTTTCCTCAAAAAAAGATTACATCGCGCGATTTTTCAAATCAGCAAGGTGTACTGACAGCATTTGCAGATGTAGCAAAGATGCATAATGGGCGTAATACAGCGCATGTGCAGATCGAAACACCAATGCAGACACTAGAAGTTTGTATTCAGGTCAATCGTGATTATAAAGGAAAAAACACAAAGAATGCACTGCGTTCAGATGGCAGACCGCCAAAGGCAGTTGTACGTTATCTGTATCATCTTCTGCTTGCATATTTAAATGAGAGCCACGAAGAAACAGAGATTTTTTCACAGATGGATCAGTGTCTGGAAGAAAATATGAAGAAATATCCGGCTAGTTCAGGTCTTTTCCTGTACCGTGTATGGCTGCTTGCTAAGCAGGAACGTATAGATGAAGCAAAGAAGCTTCTTGCCTGGTATAGTTCAAATTTGACACGCATCAGCACAAAACGTCAGCAGGAAGAATATCTTATGACGCTTTATTTACAGTGGGAGCTTACAAAGAAGGAGCATGATAAAAAGGAGGCAGCGTCAGCTGCACTTGAATTGCAAAAGCAGACAGATAGTCTTGTCGCTTCTCTTGTATGGCTTATGACAGAGCGTGATTTAAGTGATGCTGAAAAGCTAAGACAGTGTGAACGTTTGTATCGCATTTACGGTGCAAAGCCTATTATCTATGCGTATGCAGCAAAAATCTGCAGGGAAAATCCAGATGAAATCAGACGTACAGGAGAATTTTGGATTCAGCTTTTATCATATATGATTCGCTATTCATGTCTGACTGCGGCACTTGCAAAGCAGTATTTAACACTTCCTCTTGCAGGTATTGAAAATGCGCAGCTTTTATATCATGTAATGAAGCGAATGTATCGCAGCTGCAAAGATAGGCAGGTACTGACATTGATTTGTTCAGCACTGATTCGCATGGGAAAAACTTCACCTGCATATGCTTATTGGTTTGAGCTAGGCATTGCACAGGAGATCAATCTGACAGGACTTAATGATGCGTTTATGACTTCAATATGTGATCAGATTTTAGATCGCGAACTTCCAAATAGCATTCTTTTATATTATTCATTTAAGAATGATTTGGATAATCATACAAGATTGAATCTGTATACATATATTTTGGAGCATTTTCCAAAGGAATCTGATATGTATCAGGCATATGAGCCGCAGATGGATGAGTTTGCGATTCGCCAGCTCTTAGATGGACGCATCAATGCGAAGCTTGTACCGCTTTATGACAACTGGCTTAGTCCAAGCCTTATTGATGAAAATCTAGGTCATGTGCTTACAACACTTTTATTTTCAAAACAGATTACAACAACACTTCCTTACGCAAAAAAGGTTGTTGTACATTATGCGCAGCTTCGCCCAGAGCAGAGTGTGCGCATAAACGGTGGCGAGGTTTGCATTCCTGTTTATGCTAATGATGCAGCGATTCTTTTTGAGGATGCATATGGAAACAGATATGCTGATCCAGATATGAAAACAGTACTTCTTATGTATCGTGAGGAACTAGCTGCTGTCTGCAGACAAAAAGTTCCAGAGCAGCTTATGCTTATGATTAAGGAGTCTGATGATTTTTATACAAAGCCTTTTGCAAATCAGGAAAATCTGCAGCTTGCAAAGCAGCTTCTTGAAAAAGCAGAGGTTACACGTTCCTTTAAGCATGTGCTGACAGAGCGTATGGTTGAGTATTGCTATTTCCATGAGGAACAGACAAGAGAGCTTGACGCATGGCTGGTATCACTTAATCCTGGTGAGCTGACGAAAAAGACACGTGTTTATCTGATTGAGCTATGTATAATTCGCGGCTACAGCAAGGAAGCATTTGAATATGTCAGCGCATATGGAAGTGACGGCATTAGTCCAGATCTCTTATTAAAGATGACAGTGCGCCGTATTACAGAGACATTATACGAGTACAGCGAAACTCTTATAACGCTTTGTGTGCGTCTTCTTCAGGCAGAGCAGGTTCATGAGACACTTCTTCGTTATCTTTGTATGCATTATGTTGGACCAACACAGGATATGTATAATCTTTTATGCGCAGCATATGATGCAAAGGCAGACAGTAAAGATCTGGCAGCGCGTGTTGTAACACAGATGCTTTTTACAGGCAAAATTGATCATTTAGAGGAAGCTTATGAGATTAGCAAGAAGTCACATTGTGTATCTGGAAAGCTTGACCGCGCAGTGCTTGTGGTACGCTGCCACGAAAGCTTGATGAAGGAAAGTGTGCTTTCACAGGAAATTCAGGATACATTAGAGCAGCTTTTAATAGAGCAGCAGGATCTTCCAGAAGTTTTTTCACTTGCTATTCTGCAGCAGTACAGCAGACAAAAAGAGCTGTCAGAAAAAAGCAGACACTTATGTGAGCAGTTATTATATGCCTATTGTGCAAAGGGTATTTATATGAAATGCTTCCATGGTCTTAAAGATATAATTGAGCTGCCGCATCAGATGGAAGGACGCATTATTGTGCAGTGGAATGGTACACCAGACTGTCATGTATGGCTGCGCGGCGAGCTGATTCCAAGAGGAAAGAAGGTTACATATGAGATGCAGGAAATTTATCCGGGTATCTATACAGCTGGTGTGTTCCTCTTCCCAGATGAGATGGTGCAGATAAGTGTGCGCTGTGGTGATGGCGATGAGGAAAAAGAGGTTAAGGAAGTACTTCTTGATCCATCCTCGTGCTATTGCAGAGAGGGCAGCATTTACGGCGAGATTCAGAAGCTGATTGAACTTGAACGAAAGGAAAATTACGACCAGTGGAAGGCAGAATGCGCCAAAGCGATTCGAAACCGTGAGGCAGCCAAGGAACTGTATGTGTTATTATAAAAGGACGAAAGATTATGGAAAAACTGATATTAGGTTTTGATTTATGCGATGATGTGACAAAAATAAGCCGGTACCGTCTTGATAACATGAACCCGGCAGACATAAGCTTTCCTCAGGCGGATAATCGTACAGTCATTCAGACGGCGCTCGGACGAAAGAAGGGACAGGACGGATGGCTTGTAGGAAAAGAAGCCTATGAAGCTGTGCTTGAGGGCGGAGGAGCTGTAGTTGATAAGCTTTTGACGCTGCTGACAAAAAAAAGCAGCGTAGCAGTTGGCGACAGGCGATATCAGCCAGAGCAGCTGTTAGGAAGCTATATAGGAACGCTTCTTGAAACTGTTTATGAGCAGTGCGGCACGCGAAGCGTTGCCAGACTTGTCTTTACGCTTGAAAAGACTGATCCGGCAGTTATGGACAGCATTATCCATTGTATGGACAGTCTTGGAATACCAAGAGAAAATGTCAGCATCATCAATCACACAGAGGCTTATTTGTATTTTGTGCTGCGCCAGCCAAAGGCAAATTTTGATAATAGAGCTTTACTTTTAGACTGGTCTGGAACTCAGCTTAGCAGCTATGAATTAAATTTGATTCGCAGTGTAAATCCGCCTGTAATTAAGGCAACAAGACAGGTGCTTGAAACTAGTCTGTCGCAGGATATGATGAGCAATGAGACTCATCGCAGGATGGTAGATTCAACAATTAGAGAGCATCTTGAGCGAATAATTGATCACCGTGGTGTAAGCTCTTTGTTTGTCAGCGGCAAGGCAATGGAAAACTGCCAGGAATGGGGAAAAAGCTTTTTAAATGCGCTTGCAGTCGGAAAAAAGGTGCGAAAAGGTATCTTTTATGAGAGCAACGTGTTCGCAAAGGGAGCTGTGATCAATGCAAACAATGAGCTGCACGGCAGAAATTCATATCCATACACAATTATATGTGAGGGACGTGTCGGTGCTTCAATGTGGATGGATACAAGTGTGCACGGCAGCAAGAAGGTTTTGATGCTTGCAAAAGAAGGCAGTAACTGGTATGATTGCCGTACAACAGCCGACCTTATTTTGGATGAGGCGTCCTCAATTCGCCTGAAGATAAAAAAGACAGGTGAAAAGCTGACTGTATTTGAAAACATCAGCCTGGATGCATTTCCAAAGAGGCCAAACAAGACAACAAGAGTTCGTCTAATTTTGACATTTACATCTGAGCATACAGCAATGGTGCGTGTGCAGGATCTTGGATTTGGCGAATTTTTCCCGTCATCAGGTATTGTTGTCAAAAAAGAAATTAAAATAGATTAAGGAGGCATCGGGAATGGAACAATATATTCAGTGCGGTGACATTGCCGAGAATCCGCTCTACGTAAAGGAACTAGGCATCCATATTTACACAGCGGAAGAATTCTGCTATTATATATTCAACAATACGTATCTGCTCGGTGAGGATTTTATCCGTCAGGAGGTCATTGACTTTTTTAGAATTGAGCTTCATATGCCGGAATTAGCAGATAAAATTGTAAAATTCTACGGATCAAGTGCTGACATGGGTGCAGTTTTGGTAATGATCATGCGTGAAATTGGTTACTATGAAGAAAACCAGATTCAGCAGTTTCAAAACCGTCTTGACCGTATGAACCGTCAGAGCCTTTTGGAGCGCAGCAAGGAAAGAGGAGATCTTTTGCTTGATAAAGGGCGCTTTGAATGTGCGGTTCAGATCTACAGCCAGACACTGCAGATGCCAAGAGATCTTCGGCAGAAGCCTCAATTTTATGGTCAGATTCTGCAGCATATGGGTGTGGCCTATCTTCGCATGGGATATGCGGATGAGGCGATGGAATGTCTGGAAGCTGCTTATGCAGAATTAAAGCGAGAAGAGATACTAGAGCAAATGTATTATCTGGCGCTTCAGACAGGAAAGCCATTTGCAAAGGAACTTGAATGCGTGGCGAGCAGCCAGATTTCCAGATGGCAGGCTCATTACATGGAGGTTGAAACACGTCTTCAGGAGCAAAGTGAGCAGGAGACTGTTGTGCGCAGTATCGGAGAGGATAATGAAATCAATTTAAAGATTTCACAGGATTATCTGACGCAGCGAAAACGTGCCTATTGCCATATGGTAATGGACGAGTAAGAAAAAAGAGCAAAGAAGTGAGGAGACTTATGAAAGAACTGGACAAAACATATAATCCGTCTGAGATTGAGGGCAGGATTTATGACAAGTGGATGGAGAAAAAATATTTTCACGCAGAGGTAAATCGCGACAAAAAGCCATTTACAATCGTAATGCCGCCGCCGAATATTACCGGACAGCTTCATATGGGTCATGCACTGGATAATACCATGCAGGATATTCTGATCCGTTATAAGAGAATGCAGGGCTATGAGGCACTTTGGCAGCCGGGAACTGATCATGCAGCAATTGCCACCGAAGTTAAGGTAATTCAGAACTTAAAGACAAAGGGCATCGAGAAGAAGGATCTGACAAGAGATCAGTTCTTAAAGTATGCATGGGAGTGGAAAGATGAGTACGGCGGACGTATCGTGCGCCAGTTAAAGAAGTTAGGTTCCTCTGCTGACTGGGACAGAGAGCGCTTTACAATGGATGAGGGCTGCTCTGAGGCTGTTCAGGAGGTATTTATCCGTCTGTACGAAAAAGGCTATATTTATAAGGGAAGCCGCATCATCAACTGGTGTCCTGTTTGTAAGACATCTATTTCAGATGCCGAGGTTGAGCATGTAGAGCAGGAAGGTCATTTTTGGCATATCAAGTATCCGATCGTAGGTGAGGAAGGTCGTTTTGTAGAGATTGCAACGACACGTCCGGAGACTATGCTTGGTGATACTGCAGTTGCCGTAAATCCAGATGACGAGCGCTATAAGGATATTGTAGGCAAGATGCTTCTGCTTCCAATCGTTAATAAGGAGATTCCGGTAATCGCAGATCCTTACGTTGATAAGGAGTTTGGAACTGGCTGTGTAAAGATTACACCGGCACACGATCCGAATGACTTTGAGGTTGGAAAGCGTCATAATCTTCCAGAGATCAATGTCATGAATGATGACGGAACCATCAATGCAAATGGCGGCAAGTATGAGGGAATGGACCGCTATGAAGCAAGAAAGGCTATCGTAGCAGAGCTTGAGAGCATGGGTCTTTTAGTAAAGGTTGTTCCTCATGTTCATGCAGTTGGAACACATGACCGCTGTAAGACAACTGTAGAGCCGCTTGTAAAGCAGCAGTGGTTTGTAAAGATGGATGAGATGGCAAAGCCGGCAATCGCAGCATTAAAGGAAGGCCGTCTTAAGTTTGTTCCAGAAAATTATGGAAAGACATATTTGCACTGGCTTGAGGGAATCCGTGACTGGTGTATTTCAAGACAGCTTTGGTGGGGACACAGAATCCCGGCTTATTATTGTGATGAGTGCGGTGAGATGGTTGTATCAAAGGATGCACCGACATGCTGCCCGAAGTGCGGATGTACACATATGACACAGGATCCAGATACACTTGATACCTGGTTCTCCTCTGCATTATGGCCATTCTCTACACTTGGCTGGCCAAAGAAGACACCAGAGTACGAATATTTCTATCCGACAGACGTTCTTGTAACAGGATATGATATCATTTTCTTCTGGGTTATCCGTATGGTATTCTCAGGTATTGAGCATACAGGAAAGGAGCCATTCCATACTGTATTGATTCATGGTCTTGTAAGAGACTCACAGGGCCGCAAGATGAGTAAGTCACTTGGAAACGGAATTGATCCGCTTGAGGTTATTGATAAGTACGGCGCTGATGCACTTCGTATGACACTTATGACAGGAAACGCACCAGGAAACGATATGCGTTTCTACTATGAGCGTGTTGAGGCATCAAGAAACTTTGCAAACAAGATCTGGAATGCATCACGCTTTATCATGATGAACATGGAAAAGGCATCAACAGACAATGTTTCACTGGAAGATCTGACTATGGCAGATAAGTGGATTTTGACAAAGTGCAACAGTCTGATTGAGGAAGTAACAGAAAATCTTGACCGCTACGAGATGGGTATTGCTCTTCAGAAGGTATATGATTTCGTATGGGAAGAGTTCTGTGACTGGTACATTGAGATGGTTAAGCCACGTCTGTGGGACGATGGCAATAAGTCTCAGGCAGCTGCAATTTGGACCTTAAAGACTGTTCTGATTGAGTCATTGAAGCTTCTTCATCCATTTATTCCGTTTGTTACAGAAGAAATTTTCTGCAACCTGCAGGATGAGGAAGAAAGCATAATGGTATCTGCATGGCCGGTAAGCAAAAAAGAGTGGAACTTTGCAGAGGAAGAGGAAGCAGTAGAGATGATGAAGGAGGCAGTTCGTGCGATCCGTACAGTTCGTACTTCCATGAATGTACCGCCGAGCAAGAAGGCTACTGTATATGTTGTATCTGAGGATGCAAAGGTAAGAGACATCTTTGAACATAATAAGATATTCTTTGCAACACTTGGTTATGCAAATGAGGTTCTGATTCAGTCTGATAAGGCAGGAATCGCTGAGGATGCCGTATCTGCTGTAACAGCACGCGCAACTATGTATATGCCATTTGCCGAGTTAGTTGATGTGGCAAAGGAGATTGAGCGTCTTGAAAAAGAAGAGAAAAAGCTCGAAGGCGAATTAAAGCGTTCTAACAGCATGCTGTCAAATGAACGTTTTATCAGCAAGGCACCAGCAGAAAAAATTGCCGAGGAAAAGGCTAAGCTTGAAAAGTATGAGGCAACTATGAAGCAGGTACAGGAAAGATTGGCCGCTTTAAAGAAGTAAATCTAATACACTTAAAAGTTAAAAAAGCCATTCCCTTAGGCTTTTGCCTTGGGGATTGGCTTTTTGCGTGCTGTGCAGCGTAGAAGAAAAATTATATTATTCTGAGATAGTATTATCTTTTTTACATAGTAGGCGATATAACGTTGGATTAACATCGAAGGCAGCGAGAAGCTCATCAATTTGAGCTTTGTTGTCAGCACAGTGTCCGTTATACACGGCGCGAATCAGCAGATTTTTCGGGGTATGTGCCATATCAATAAATTCCAAAATCTGGGTGCGATAGCCATTCGCCTCTAAGATCTGGGCGCGCAGTCCATCAGTCATAAGTGCAGCCATTCGTTCTTTTAGTATGCCGTAATGGAGTACAGGGGAGAGTAGATCATTTTTCATCTGCTTATTTAATTCATGCTGGCAGCATGGAACAGAGAGGATGACTTTTGCGCCCCAGCCGACGGCCTTTGCAAGTGCATAGTCAGTAGCTGTGTCACATGCATGAAGCGTAACGACCATGTCGACCTGACTGCAGCCATCGTAGTAAGCAATGTCACCGCATAAAAATTCAAGCTTATCATAGCCATATTTAACAGCGAGTTCGTTACAGTGGCGAATTACATCTTCCTTTAAATCAAGACCTGTAATGCGCACAGGATATCCCTTTAAGACCTTTAAGTAATAATAAATTGCAAAGGTCAGATAAGATTTTCCGCAGCCAAAGTCAAGAATGCGAAGTTCGCGGCCTGTAGGAAGTGAGGGAAGAATGTCTTCAATATATTCAAGAAAACGGTTGATCTGACGAAACTTATCATAGTGAGCGTTAACGATGCTTCCATTTTGCGTCATTACGCCAAGATCAATTAGAAATGGTACAGGAATACCTTCTTCAAGAATATATTTCTTTTTGCGGTTATGCGAAAGAGAAATTTTTGGCTGTTTGGTCGAAGTATTCATTTTCTTTTTAATAGTAATGGTTCCCTTTTTGCTCACAAGAACATTGGCGGTAAAGCTTTTTGTTTCTACGAGTGCATTTTTAAATTCTGCTGTTTGTGACGAAGCGTCAGAAGACAGTTTACCTGTTAAATAAGAGCCAGCGTCACCGGCAGTTAAATTTTTATGGAAAACCTGAGTTTTCGTATATTCTTCTATCTGGAAAAGCAACGATTTATTTTTTAGCACCGGACGGGCACAAATTTTAATGACACCATCCTTCGACGAAGGATTGCTTAAAATGACTCTTATAAGCGTTTCGTTTAGGCAGTCAGTAAAGAGTGACTGTAGATCGGACATAAAAAACCTTCTTTCTGCAGAATGATACAGAATCTGCTGTGTATGTTTGCGAAAAGTTGTTCTTGCTATTTCACAGATTTAATTTTATAATACAAGTATTCCAAAAGCAAGAGGAAAATAAGACAATGGAAAACAGTAAGAGTAGTTATGTAAAGATAATAAATGAGATCTGCGCAGAAGAAGGAATTAAGCTTAGCAGCTATTCCTACGACTGGGCATTTTGTCTGAGAAAGGATCAAAAGCGTGCCTTCATTTTGGGGTATCAGTTTGGACTAAATCCTTCTTCTGTGCAGCAGGTATGCAACGATAAAAATATTGCAAGTGAGGTACTAAAGGAGGAAGGTATTCCTAGTGTATATCACGCCTGTTTTATGGCACCGTCTATGCTGCAGTATACCGGAGGAAAAGGCAGCTGGAAAGCACTGTTATCAGAGCTAGAGAAGGGAACGCTTGTCTGCAAGGACAATTATGGAACTGGAGGCAATCTTGTTTTTAAAGTTCGGACACAGGCGGAGCTAGAGAAGGCCGCTTCTGATATCTATAAATCATCAGAGGCAATGGCAGTTTGCCGCTATGAAGACATTCAAAGCGAATATCGTCTTGTTGTATTAGACGGCGAGATTCGCCTTGCCTTTTCAAAGATTCGTCCGTCACTTACTGGTGATGGTGTGTCAACAGTTGGCAAATTGCTGGCAGAGGCTATTGCAAAGGGACAGATTCACAGCTTTCTTGTGCCAAATGAGGCAGAGCTTTCCAAGGTACCGGAAAAAGGTAAGACTTATTTGTTAAATTGGAAGCACAATCTTGGACAGGGAGCAAGCGCACTCACACTTTCCATTCCAGATCTGGAGGAAGAGCTTGTCAGTCTTGTAAAGAAAACTGCCAAGGCACTAGGAATCCGTTTTGCTTCGATTGATATGATTAAAACTGAGGCAGGCTGGAAGGTACTCGAGGTCAACGCTGGTGTCATGATGGAGCATTTTGCTTCCTCAGGTGAGAAACAGTACATCACTGCGAAGGCAATCTATCGTGATGCGATACTGAAAATGTTTGAGGGTTGATTTTTTTTGCAAAAATAGGTATTATGATGCAGAAGGCCTAAAGACTATATGAAGAAAGGTATAAAGGTATGATAAATTTTGAAGAAGAGCTGGCTAAATTTAAGCCAAGTCTTGAAGTGGATGAAACGGAAAAAGCTATCTTAAATGATAAGATGGTAGATATTACCGACATCCTTCAGGAACTGATGAACGAGATTAAGAAATAGTTAAAGATAAACACACGGAGGAATGCATGAAGTGCTATGCTTGTAACTGCAGGCTGTCCCCAGATCGGGATACCTGCCCAAAATGCGGAGCTGACATTAGACTGTACCGTAAGATTATTTACGCATCCAATCAATATTACAATCTTGGTCTGGCGAGAGCTAAGGCAAGAGATTTGACGGGAGCGGCAGAATGTCTTCGAACTAGTCTGCAGCTGTATAAGAAAAATATAAGCGCCAGAAATCTGCTTGGACTTGTTTACTATGAGATGGGTGAGGCAGCGCTGGCATTAAAGGAATGGGTTATCAGTAAAAATCTTCGTCACAGAGGAAATATTGCTGATGACTATATAAGAGATATGCGTGACAACCGTCAGTCATTAGACAGTGCAGATCACAGCATAAGAAAGTTTAATCAGGCACTTGAATACGCGAAAACTGGATCAAAGGATATGGCAGTCATTCAGTTAAAGAAGGTCATAAACGTTAACCCGCGTATGATAAAGGCATATCAGCTGCTGGCGCTTCTTTATATGGAAGATCAAAAATATGATCAGGCATTAGACGTCATTGACCGATGCCTTGAGATCGACAGAGGAAATCCAGGTGCACTTTCTTATAAGAGAGAGCTTGAGACAACCTATAAGGCTTCAAAGAAAAAGAATTCTATTGGTGTGGCAGGCGAGCTTGAGCGTGAGGAAGTAATCATCCCAGTCCGCATGCGCGACTACGGAAGCTATCTGGCAGCAGCAGCTTATGTGCTGGTTGGCTTTTTGCTATCTCTTGGAGTATTATATTATGTTATTATGCCAGGCAAGGAGGCACAGCTTGATGAAAAGAGTCAGGCAAAGATTCAGCAGTATGAAGACAAGTATGCGTCATTAAATGCTGATATCACAGAGTTAGAAGATAAGCTGGAGAAGCTTCAGAATGAGAAAGATCAGGATGCTGAGAGCTATCAGCACAGCAGCAGTGAGAGTGAGCAGCTTGTCAATGCATATCAAGCTCTTTTAGCAGTGGCAAAGCCATTTGTTGAGGAAGATTATGCGCAGGCAATTGATCTGTATGCAGCGCTTGATGCAAATGCAGTAGATGATGATACATATAAAGAAATGTATCAGTCAATCAAGGAACAAATGGAAAATCACTTAAATGATCGTATTTTCGAGAAAGCGATCTGGAAGCGTGAGCATGAAGGTGATCGTCAGGCAGCAATAGAGTTGTGCCAGAAGATCATTGAGCTTGATCCATCATACAGTGAAGCATATTTTTATGTTGCCGTCAGTGCGCAGGAGTTAAATCAAAACGACCTTGCAATTGACATGTATACGCAGTACATACAGCGATTCCCAGTTGGACCTCAGATTCAGGATGCGCGTGTAAATTTAAATGCTATTGCACCGCAGGTACTTCGGTCACTTGATGCAAAACCAGAGGTGCCAAATGCAGCACCGGAACCGGCAGCAGATCCAAACGCGGCAGAACCAGCGGCAGATCCAAATGCAGCGGCAGATCCAAATGCAGCAGCAGATCCAAACGCGGCAGAACCAGCGGCAGATCCGAATGCAGCGGCAGATCCAAACGCAGCAGAACCAGCAGCAAATTAAAAAAATGTACGAAAGATAAGACACAGAAGCGAAGTTGTTTCTGTGTCTTTTTTGTTAGAAAAAATAAGGGAAAGGAATTTGAAATGGAAAAAATGGAAAATGTAACATATATGCAGGCTGGACCTGTTTTGATTATTGGTTTGCCAGAGGAGGTTGATGATCATGTATGCAATGGCATTCGTGAGGAGACAGACCGCTATATTTCAGCTGGAAAGGTGCAGAAGCTGATTTTTGATTTTTCTAAGACTGGCTTTATGGACAGCTCAGGTATTGGAATTTTGCTTGGACGCTACAAGCGCATGCATCATATGGGCGGTGAAGTGCTTGTGACAGGTGAGGATGCGAAAATTCGAAGACTTCTTCGCATCTCCGGTGTGTATCAGGTGGTGGGAACACTGTAATAAGAATAAGGTTCGCAGCAGCTGCTGCAGATGGAGGAGATATGGAAGAACAACAAAAAGAATTGGATGGCAAATGGCTGCAGGAGGGTGTGCAGCGCATGATGGTTATGTTGGAGAGTGATTCGAGAAATGAAAGCTTTGCCAGAGTATGTGTGGCATCTTTTATGACACGTATGAATCCGACAGTGGCAGAGACTGATGATGTAAAGACGGCAGTATCAGAGGCGGTGACAAATTCTATTGTGCATGGCTATCCTTATGAAAAAGGATTGATCCGGCTTGTGTGTGCAATCGAAAAAGATACGCTGACAGTTCAGATTCGTGACTGGGGGCGTGGCATTGAAAATGTCAAAAAAGCAATGGAGCCAATGTACAGTCAATCTGTACGCGGAACGGAGCGTTCTGGAATGGGTTTTTGCTTTATGGAAGCATTTATGGATGATTTAAAGGTGTCCTCATCAGTTGGAAACGGAACGTTAGTACAGATGAAGAAAAAAATCTGCGGCGGCAAGAGAACAGAATAGAGGTGTTTTCTCTGGAGTGTTTGTCAAAGCTGTTTGAACAGGCCCGCAATGGTAATGCACAGGCAAGAGATCAGCTAGTGCTTGATAATACAGGGCTTGTATGGAGTGTGGTGAAAAAATACCGCGGCAGAGGATACGAGCAGGAGGATCTGTTTCAGATAGGATGTATTGGTCTTATGAAGGCAATTGATCGCTTTGATCAGACATTTGGCGTTTGTTTTTCAACTTATGCAGTGCCAATGATAATTGGAGAGATCAGGCGATTTCTGCGAGATGATGGAATGATTAAGGTTAGCCGTACTGTAAAGGAGACGGCGGTGCGTGCCAGACAGCTGCAGGCTAAATATGAGGCTGCGTATGGGATTGAACCTACGGTCTGTCAGCTGGCAAGTCTTATGCAGATTGCACCAGAGGAATTGGCATCAGCGCTGTCTTCCTCACAGGAAGTAGAAAGTCTTCAAAAGACGATATATCAAAGTGATGGTAATGCAATTTTACTTGAGGATCGCCTTGAGTCAAAGGAAAATGAACAGGAAAAACTTGTGAATCGTCTGGCACTCAAAAAAGTAATGTGTGAGCTTCCAGATCAGGAGCAGAAAATTATTATCATGCGTTACTATTCAGGACAGACTCAGGTGCAGACTGCAAAGTGCCTCGGAATCTCACAGGTACAGGTCAGCAGGATTGAAAAACGTGTATTAAAGAAAATGAGGGCGCTTTTGGAAATGTAGTTTTAAATGTAGATTTATGATTGAATGAAAAGAAACGAATGGCACATACTAAATACAGCCGCAAAATAAAAAAAGAACAAGCGGCAGGAGGCTTGTTTTGGCAGATACTATATATATTAAAATAGGACAGAAAATTCGAGTGACGCAGCCATCTGTAAGCATTGGTGAGCTGGGAGATTTATGGTGCGCCAATGCATCAATTCAAGCACACTGCAAGGCACTTCATTATACGACTGTGTATGGGCAGCGCGCTGTCGGAGATATCCTAAAGGTAACACAGCTGATTCAAAAAGAGTATCCGGCAGTTCAAGTTGAAAATCTTGGAGAAACTGATTTTATTATTGAGTATGTGCAGGAGCGAAAAAAAAGACCTGTGTGGGAGTATACTAAGGTAGTGCTTGTCTGTATGATGATCTTCTTTGGTTCAGCATTTTCTATTATGACATTTAATGCCGACGTCAGCGTAGATCAGGTATTTGGTGATCTGCACAGGCTGATGACAGGGCAGGAGCGAACTGCCATTACTTGGTTAGAGGGTGGATATGCAGCGGGATTGTTTCTTGGCATTTTGATTTTCTACAATCATTTTAGAACAAAAAAACGCGTGATGGATCCGACACCTCTTGAAGTAGAGATTAGGGAGTATGAACGAACTGTCAATCAGTCAATCCTTGACCAGAATGAACGCATAAAAAGCAAACAAAAGCGCAGGGGTGAGCGCGTATGAGTATAAAAATAAAATTGTTTGCAGCAATAAAAGCGGCAGCAGAGGTATTAGTTGGCGTATCAGCAGGTGCCGCAGCCTCTGCTGGCGTATTTGCGTTGATTACAGTAATTGGAATTTTGCCCAGGTGGGCAGGTCACACAAGGACAGCCCGCCATGTAAGCTTGTATGAATGGAGTGTTATTTTAGGCGGAACGGCGGGGAATCTTATTTTTTTACTGCAGCCATCATTGCCTGGAAAAGAAATTCTTGAGGCAGCAGCCGGACTTTTTATGGGGATCTTTGTAGGAGGGCTTATTATGTCACTAGCAGAGGTATTAGATGTATTTCCAATTCTTCTTAGGAGAGGACGCATTCAGAGCGGTATTCCATGGATGGTGCTTTCAATTGGCATTGGAAAAATGTTAGGCGCATATTTGTACTTCTCAAATCTTTGAAACAAAAAGGAGAAAATATGGTAAGTGAAGAACAGAAAAAAGAATATCAGGATTATGTAAAGGAAATTACACCAACGCACAATACACCGAGAAATATATTTAGAGCATTCTGGACAGGCGGAACGGTCTGCGTGATAGGACAGATCCTTAGTGTATTTTTTGAAAAAATGGGTATGGGAAAAGAGGCAGCAGGTACGTGGACCTCGATTGCTCTTGTTTTAGCTGCAATTATATTGACAGGACTACATTTATTTGGAAAGCTGACAAAATATGCAGGAGCAGGTCTCCTTGTTCCGATAACAGGATTTGCAAATGGAGTGGCCTCACCAGCAGTAGAAGCAGCGCCAGAGGGTGAGATCTTTGGAAAAGGTGTGCAGGTATTTACGATTGCAGGACCAGTAATTTTGTATGGTGTGTTTGCAAGCTGGCTATTCGGATTAATTTACTGGCTGATGCATCTTATTTAAAAAAATAGCAGCGATTCAGGGTGTAATCTTCTTTGAAATGCTTTGAATCGTTGCAAATTAGACATGCAATTAAAAAAATTGAATTTTCTTTAAAAAAAGTGTTGACAAATTCGCAAGATGTGTTATAATAAGGATGTTGGTTGAGAGAACACAAAACAAACGAAACCGACAAGCACATAATCCTCGATAGCTCAATGGTAGAGCACTCGGCTGTTAACCGAGTTGTTGTAGGTTCGAGCCCTACTCGGGGAGTTTATAAGAAATTTTATATTCTTATAAGTCTGGCTCCATGGTCAAGCGGTTAAGACACCGCCCTTTCACGGCGGTAACAGGGGTTCAAATCCCCTTGGAGTCATTTTTTACTAATGAATTGCATAGTATAGACTATGGCGACATAGCCAAGTGGTAAGGCGTGGGACTGCAACTCCCTGATCATCAGTTCGAGTCTGATTGTCGCCTCTCTAAGGATCTCATAAGTTTCGGCTTATGAGATTTTTTGCATTTATGGAGAATATCTGTTTTCATAAAAATGTATTTATGCTATAATATGCATAAACAATGAGCCGTGCCGTACGGAAGGATAGAAAAGAACTGTGCTTGCACAAAGTTCTTTTCTGGACTTTCGGATGATAGGGCGAACGCCCTCATGCACGGATTAAGACAGGCAAAGCAGGGTAAAAGATATGAGAAAAAAATTCATGATAAAGATGGCTTCTATTGGGGCAGTGGTTCTGCTAGCCGCCGGAATGGCTGCGTGCGGAAAAAAGACGGAAGCAGTAATTACAACAGATGGTGAAGAATTTTCCGAACCGGAAAAGGAATATCCTACCGTGGCACAAAGCCGTGCCAAAAAGTTTTCATATAATGATTTAACAGTAGGAAAACTCGAGTATCTGATGACAGAAGATGAAGTGATAAAGATTTTAGGTGAGCCGGTCACATCGTATAATGCGAATGAAAAAAGCACGGCAGCCCAGACGGAAGTCGTCAAAGAAAAAATTTATTCGTATAACGAGCTGACACTTATTTTTTCGGAAATTAAGGGGAAATATGTTTTGACGGCGGCAGCTTCGGTCGGGGAAAACGATACTTTTTCAAGAGGTCTTAAAGTCGGAGATTCCGTAGATAAAATTTATGATGGATATTACAGGGATGCCGACTATATGAATCATACCTACTATTCTGACGATAAGACTGCGGTTATGGGCAAGATGCTTTATGGCAGCTTTACTATGGATGCATTGGAAAATGTCAAGACAAAAGACAAGGTAGAATATGGCGTGATTAATTATAATGGGGCTTCATCACTTGAAACAGCTGAAACGTATATTGTAGAGTTTACGTATTTTGAACCGCCGTATCAGAGCGGTATTGCAGCAGTGACGGATGATTTCGCCCAGATTGCATTTGATATTGATGATAAGGGTATCATTACGGCAATCCGGTGGTATTATTATCCGGAAGAAGAATCTGCGGAATAAAGCTTATTAAAGGGCAGAAAGCAGCGCTTTTAATAAATAAATGAAGAAAATAATATACGATAAAGGAGTATGAACAAAATGAAATCAACAACATTAGTCATCATGGCAGCAGGAATGGGAAGCAGATTCGGGGGCGGAATCAAGCAGCTTGAAGCAATGGGTCCAAACGGTGAAATTATCATGGACTATTCCATTTATGATGCTATTGAAGCAGGATTTAATAAAGTAGTTTTTGTAACAAGAAAAGATTTACTTGCAACATTTAAGGAAGTTATCGGTGACAGAATTGCAAAGGTCATTCCTGTAGAATATGCATTTCAGGAACTCTCAGATGTACCGGAAGGATTTTCTGTACCGGAAGGCAGAACAAAGCCATGGGGAACAGGTCAGGCGGTTCTTGCATGTAAGGGTATTGTCAATGAGCCGTTCCTTGTAATTAATGCAGATGATTATTACGGAAAAGAAGCATTTAAGCTGATTCATGATTTCCTTGTATCAGACCATGCTGAAAAGGCAGAAAAACAGTATGACTTCTGTATGGCAGGATTTATCCTTGGCAATACATTAAGTGATAATGGTGCCGTTACAAGAGGAATCTGCGTTGTTGATGAAAATGAACATTTAATCGGTGTCAATGAAACAGGTGGCATTGTAAAGACTGCAACAGGTGCAGCATGCGATGACAAGGACGGCAACCAGACAGCATGTGACCCGGCAAGCCATGTATCCATGAATATGTGGGGCTTTACACCGGATTTCTTAGACGAACTTGAAAGCGGTTTCCGCACATTCTTATCAGAGCAAAAGGAAGGCGATATTAAGAGCGAATATCTGCTTCCTACGATTGTAGACCAATTAATTAAGTCCGGCAGAGCCAATGTATCTGTTCTTGAAACAACAGATAAGTGGTTTGGTGTTACATATAAGGAAGATAAGCCGGTTGTAGTAGAGTCTATTAAGAAACTGATTGCAGAAGGAAAGTATCCTGAAAAACTGTACAAATAATAAGGAGTAAGGGCAAATGAAAAAGTTTGCAAGATGTGTTCTCATATTAATATTTGTCATCATTGTCAGCGGTGCCTGCGGTTATTTTTACGAAGACAAGACATTGACAACGATGTATACCTCAACAACACAGCTTTATGTAGTACCGGGAGAGGAAAATGAAGCAACTGTCAGAGCAGTAAATGGCGGACTCAAAGATGATTTTATCATTGTTTTTAAGAGCAATGTTGTTATTCAGGAAGCGCAAAGAATTGCAGGAACATCAGAAGATATTGCATCATATCTTACGGTGTCTTCACCGGCAAACAGTAATATCGTTGAGATTACCTGTACCAATCCGGACCAGAATACGGCAAAACAGTATGTGGATGCGGTTGCAAAGACTGCATTAAAGACAACCAGCATTATTCCGGTAAAGTCCATTCAGATTTTATCAGAAGGAACCTCTACGAATACACCGGTGAAGCCGGATTTATACCGTAATACGCTGATGATTGCAGGCGCGTGCGGAGCAGTCTGTGCAGTGCTTGAAATCATTATTGTCCTGATACTGTGTGCATTTAAAAAGCCGGAAGACCATTCAGATGATGAATTTGAATATGAAAAATATTACGGCAAATATGCAGCCTTGCGTGCACCGCAGCCACAGCAGTTTATTGATGATAAAAAGCATGAGGAAGAAAAGCGGGAAGATGACAATGTAAAACAAAGCCATGAGCCACAGCCACAGAAAAAACATTCTGAACCGCAGGAAATGAAAGACATTTTAGAAGATTTTGACGAAGATTATGCGGAAGAAGATGAAGATGTGTTTGCTGATGACGCTTTAGAAGACGAAGATGAACTGGAAGAAGCGAAGGCATTACAGGAAGCGGCAATTACGCAGGAAGAAGCTGGACAGGAACCGGATTCACAGATGAAAGTTTCACAGCAGGAAGAAAAACAGGAAGCGGCAGAAACGTCAGAGGACACTCATCCGGATACAGAGGAAGATGTATTTGCAGATGCCACATCTGATGATGATGAAACTGATGATGAATTTGACGGTGATATCTTGGAAGGCGATGTCGTAGAAGATAATGACTCAGACGATGATGTTATACAGGAAGACGTTGTAGAAGAAGATATCGTGGAAGATGTTTCAGACGAAGCTGCTGCAGCAGAAACCGGAACGGATAAAGCGAAGGTGGCGGAAGTACCGGAAGAAACCGCAATTGATATATACCGCGTGGGACAGCAGTCCAGCAGCCGGGTAATTGCAAGAATTCAAAAGTAAAGGCAGGTTTTGTAAGTGTTTAGTGTTAATATTGATAAATTAATAAAAATGACACCGCTGGAAGCAGAAAGCTATGCAAAAGCTGCGGATTCACTGGAAAATCTGCTTGCAGATAAAGGAAATATGCTGGCGGTTGTCGGCAGCGGCATGAGTTCTTTTAAACTTGCAGCGGCATTTATGGAAAAAGAAAAACGTGTATTATTTGCCGATGCAGATTTTAGTCAGGAAGTTTTTTTGGGAAAATATAAGCTTGGCAAAAATTTAAAAGGCATTTTTGATTATACACAGGGTGAGGGTACTGCCAAAGATATCATCTGTGTAACAAACCGTGAAAAACTGGATGTTGTGTTTACGGGAAATGTTGAAAACCTGCGTTTTGACGGCACAGCTTTAAAGACGGTGCTTGAAGAATACGCAAAGGAGTATGATCTTGTAGTTGTGCAGTCTGATGAACAGGGCAGAACGGCCGGTGTATGCGATGCAGCCGTTCTGATACTGGAGGAGTCACAGTACAGTGAACTGACTGCCGAAACAAGAATAGCAGAACTTGACAAAAACGGATGTACAGTGTTAGGTGTGATTATTGATGAATGATAAAATGGAGCAGTTTGTAAAATGGGTGGAAGAATCGGATAATATTGTATTTTTTGGCGGCGCAGGCGTGTCCACAGAAAGCGGAATTCCGGATTTTCGGAGTGTGGACGGTCTGTATCATCAGAAATATGACTATCCGCCGGAAACCATTTTAAGTCATTCTTTTTATATGAGGAAACCGGAAGAATTTTTCCGCTTCTATAAAAACAAGATGCTTTTTCCAAAGGCAGAGCCTTCCACAACGCATAAAAAGCTGGCCAAACTGGAAGCAGACGGAAAGTTAAAAGGCATTGTGACCCAGAATATTGATGGTCTGCACCAGAAAGCGGGCAGCCGTCATGTCATTGAACTACACGGTTCGGTATTGCGCAATTACTGTGAGCGATGTCATCAGTTTTATGGACTGGATGCCATTTTACAAAGTGAAGGAGTTCCGAAGTGCAGCTGCGGCGGAAGAATCAAACCGGATGTCGTATTATATGAAGAAGGACTTGATGAAGAAAACATTGAAGAGGCAGTCCGTTTAATCCGGGAAGCCGACATACTCATTGTAGGCGGCACTTCGCTGGGGGTTTATCCGGCAGCCGGGTTGATTGATTATTACCGCGGACATAAGCTGGTACTTATCAATAAATCCGAAACACCGTATGATAACCGGGCAGACTTGCTGATTCATGATGCCTTAGGTGAGGTATTTTCAAAAATTGGATAAACAGGAGTGCATATGGATTATCAGGTTGGAGATATTGTACAACTCAAAAAAAAACACCCCTGCGGAAGCAGTGAATGGGAAATTTTACGCGTAGGGGCAGATTTTAAGCTGAAATGCTGCGGCTGCGGTCATGAAATAATGGTCAGACGCTCGCTTGTAGAAAAGAATACAAAAAATTTAAAAAAGGCTTGAAATCATTTTAGATATATGATAAAATCGTATCTTGTGATATATATTCCTTGTTCCTCTCTAATAGAGGGACCAACAAGACCAGAAGGAGGTGCGACGTAGAATGAATAAGTATGAATTAGCATTAGTTGTTAGCGCAAACGTCGATGAGGAAGTAAGAAATGCCACAGTTGAACAGGTGAAAGAATTAATCACTCGTTTCGGCGGTACAATTACTGACCCGGGTACATGCGAAAAGAAGAAGCTTGCATACGAAATCCAGAAGATGAGCGAAGGCTTCTACTGCTTCATTAAGTTTGATGCAGATGCAGCTTGCCCTGCTGAAGTAGAAAGCAGAATTCGTATCATGGAAAATGTAATCAGATTCTTAATCGTAAAAGACGGAGAATAATTGATTTTGATGTTTGGCTTACAACTCTTTGAATAGAAGAGGAGATTAAGTATGAACAAAGTGATATTAATGGGTAGACTGACCAGAGAACCGGATGTTCGTTATTCACAGAACTCTGACGGCTCTATGGCAGTTGCAAGATATACATTAGCTGTAGACAGAAGACGTGCTAGAACCAATAGCGACGGCGCTGAGCAGACTGCTGATTTTATCAGCTGTGTTGCATTTGGCAGACAGGGTGAATTTGCTGAAAAGTATCTTCATCAGGGAACCAAGATTGCCATTACCGGCAGAATCCAGACAGGAAGCTATACGAATAAGGACGGACAGAGAGTTTACACGACTGATGTAGTTGTTGAAGAACAGGAATTTGCAGAGAGTAAATCTTCAGCAGCAGCAAATAGTGGTGCTGCCTATACACCATCAAGACCGGAACCAAGTGCGGCAGCCGGAGATGGATTTATGAATATTCCTGATGGAGTGGAAGACGAAGGTTTACCTTTTAACTAAAACAGGAGGTAAATGAAATGCCAGAAAAGAAGTCTGAAAGACCAGAAGGTCAGATGAGAAGAAGACCAATGCGCAGAAGAAAGAAAGTATGTGCATTTTGTG
>OJRX01000477.1_pt1 | contig 51568 bp, 51 predicted proteins | sample 1599301 | NCBI WGS metagenome assembly OJRX01 (sample SAMN04168656, study PRJEB22393) | human gut metagenome | biome: human gut microbiome; feature: stool | host: Homo sapiens | collected 2014-03-17 | reverse complement strand
AATCCACACGCGGGCTTGTCATTGATTCTTCTCAGTCAGGGCTGATTGTGAAGTATGGAAAGGTTGCAATTCCCTGTTTCATGCAGTTTGCTCCCACGGATATGGAATAACTGTAGGCTGCGGAAAAACAATTGACGTAAAACCAGAGCATGAAATGGAGAAAGTTCTTTTTGCTGCTGATGAATTGACAGGCTTGATTTGGGCAGCAGCACTTATGCGCCCTTCTAAGAGTACAAAAGATATGAAATTAAAATCTCTAAAGAAAAAATATAAAAGTAAGGGTTTTGCCGCAGGTTGTTCTCGCGAAGTTATTGAACGAGGCACCGATCAGTTAGGTTGGGAACTTGAAAAGCTGCTTACAATGACGCTTCAGGCAATGGCTGACTGTGAAGATGAGATTAATGCGAAAATGGCCGAGTAATTTATTTGAAAGATAGATATGCTGTGTCGGGAGATCAACTTGCTATTTAACTTCATCAATGTTAAAATCAAAGTAAAATAGATGTGGTGTAGCCTCGTGTTTGAGGAATAGCTATAGTAAGGGCGCGAATTCTGAGCAGATGTTCACTGGATTGAAGATAAGCAAGGATGTTAATTTCAAAAAGCATCTCTATAAATATGACGTGATTCATATTGATATTCAGTGGTTTTTAGCAAAGTGCGATGATGCGGATAAAGTGGTACCTTTTATAACCAAAAGTGTTTTGAATGAGCTTCGTGATAGTTATCCAGAGGTGTTGCCACATGATGAAGGGAGGATTATTATGGAAAAAAATTCTTCAAAAAAGGGTGATATCAAGATTTCTTTACTTGGTCTTCTGATAGGTATTAGCTTAATCGTTGCCGGAGTTTATGGCATCGTTTCTAATAAGATTGAAAACCAAGAGTATAAAAATTCCACTGATATCAGAACTGTTAATGCTGTCGTTGAGGAATGTCGCCGAAAGGATGAAAAAAATGATGCTGATATCTTAATCCGTTCAGAATACAATACAAAGGTTTCCTTTGTTGTTGACGGAACAACTTACAAAGGAAGGACTTATTTTGTTTTCGCTCAGAACGAGCTAAAAAACAGCCTGCCATTTCAGGACAAGATTCGCAGAGGCGATGAAGTTTCAGTTGAAGTTTATCGCACATCAAAGGGCAGCTATAAGATTAAGCCCGACAATGATATTATTACTTTTTTACTTTGCTGCATGGCGATTCCTGTTGGCGCAGTTGTTGTTATAATCATGGTTTTGGATATTTTCAAACACGCATCTGTCAAAAGAACCTAACCGATACATTCACAGAAAAGAGGTGCTAGAATGAAACTTGTAGAAAAAATAAGTCGGAAATTTTCTAAACACGAAAAACAATATGATTCAAATTATGAAGAACCAGTGATACGATGCAGTATTTGTACAGGAGAGCAAGTGGCAGGATTTCTTAATTTGAGTACGGGAAAATTTGAGGAAGTCATGTTAATTAGGACTTCACAGGATTTGGAAAATTTTCAGAACGAATATGGTATAACAGGAACAATTAAAAAGATTTATTAAGATCTAAGAATGTGGATGTGCCGTTGATGTACGAAAAGAGAATAGACCATGTAAGCGTGATGGCGAAGGAAAATTAGCTATCAAAACAATAAAACCGAGTTTGCGAGGAGAGTTATGATTAAGACTGTAGCAATTGTGAGCCTTTCAGCAGGAACGATAGGTGAAGATTTTGTAAAGCATGAAGTTAATATAGGGCTTAAAAGATTAGAACAATTTGGATTGAATGTAAAAATTATGCCCCATGCAATGAAGGGAATTGAGTATGTAAAAAATCATCCAAAGGAGAGGGCAAATGATCTTCTTGCAGCAATATGTGATGAAGAAGTTGATATGATTCTTTGTGCTATTGGAGGAGATGATACATATCGACTTCTTCCATATCTGTTTAAAAACAATGAACTTAAAGAAGCTATTGAAAAAGCAGAAAAGAGAAAAATATTTCTTGGATTTTCAGATACTACAATGAATCATCTTATGCTGCATAAGTTGGGATTTGGGACATTTTATGGTCAGTCATTTCTGGCAGATGTATGTGAAATGGAAGATGATATGCTGCCTTATACAAAGAAGTTTTTTGAAGAATTAATCAAAACAGGAAACATCAAGGAAATTGTACCGAGTGATGTGTGGTATGAAGAGAGAACTGATTGGTCCGAAAGTGCAGTTGGTACTGAAAGAACAAAACATGAAAATGAGGGATTTCAACTTCTTCAAGGAAAGCCTGTTTTTGCAGGAAAGATTCTGGGAGGCTGTCTTGAAAGCATGTATGATATATTTGATAACAGCAGATATCCAGATACCATTTCTCTATGCGAAAAATACAATCTTTTCCCTAGTTTAGAGGACTGGAGGGGGAAAATACTTCTTCTTGAAACAAGTGAAGAACAACCGGATCCTAAGCACTACAGAAAGATGGTAGAGACCTTAAAAAAGGTGGGAGTCTTTGATGTGGTTTCAGGCGTGATATGCGGTAAGCCAATGAATGAACTCTATTTTGATGAATACAAAAAAATTATTGTAGATGTAATAGATAATCCCAATATCTCAGTTGTTGCAAACATAAATATTGGACATGCAACACCAAGATGTATCATTCCATTTGGCATAGAGGCTGAGGTGGATGCAGTAAATCAGAAAATCAGATTCGCTTAATATCAAGCCCAGTGCAATCAGCCTATAATTATTGCATAACGAAATATAAAACTTACGTTTTGGAGAAAAAATAATGAATAGGGATTTATCAAAAGGATCTGTTGTAAAGTCAATGCTTTTATTTGCCATTCCAATGATACTTGGTGATCTGCTTCAGCAGTGCTATAATATTGCAGATACACTTATAGTTGGACAGTTTCTTGGGGAAAAGGCACTTGCAGCAGTAGGTTCATCATTTACGCTTATGACGTTTATAACGTCAATTATTCTTGGTCTATGTATGGGAAGTGGTGCATTGTTTTCTATCAGATTTGGGCAGAGGGACGAAAATGGTCTTAAAGAGGATATTTGCGCATCTTTTTTCTTTATTACTGCTGTGACGATATTACTTAATATTATTGCCTATATTAGCCTTAGTGGGCTTCGAACTTTTCTAAGAGTTCCGGATGAAGTGTGGGGTGACATGAAAGAATATCTGTTTGTAATCTTTATGGGGATTCCGGCAGTTTTTTTATACAATTACTTTGCCTCATATCTTAGGGCAATAGGTAATTCTGTTATACCACTTGCATTTCTGGCAGTGTCATCAATACTCAATATTATTCTTGACCTTTGGTTTGTCATTGGCTTGAAACTTGGAGTGGCAGGAGCAGCGCAGGCGACAGTGATTTCACAGTATCTGTCAGGTGTTGGCATAATGGTTTATACACTTATGCGTTATAAACAGGTGTGTGCAATCTGGAAAATCAGATATCTGAAAAAAGAACGAATCAGAGAAATCATTTCTTTTTCAATGCTGACATGCATTCAGCAGTCTGTAATGAATCTTGGAATACTTATGGTACAAGGACTGGTAAACAGCTTTGGAACTGTTGTCATGGCAGCGTTTGCGGCGGCTGTAAAGATAGATGCTTTTGCATATATGCCTGTGCAGGACTTTGGAAACGCATTTTCTACATTTATTGCACAAAATTATGGAGCAAAAGAAAAGAAGAGAATACAGCAGGGGCTAAAAGCGGCGGTTCGTATATCTGCAATTTTCTGTGTGGTGGTATCAACGTTTGTGTATATATTCTCAAAACCACTTATGATGATATTTGTGGATGCAAAAGAAACGGCTATTATAATGGAAGGAGTCCGTTACTTGCGCATAGAAGGTGCATTTTATATTGGAATCGGATGGCTGTTTTTGCTGTATGGTCTGTATCGTGCTTTGGGCAGACCGGGAATGAGTGTGGTACTTACGGTATTTTCACTTGGAACACGAGTGGCGTTGGCATATATATTGTCTGCAATACCGGCAATAGGTGTGGTTGGCATCTGGTGGTCAGTTCCAATCGGATGGGCGCTGGCAGATATTGTGGGACTGTTGTATTATAAAATCAAAAAGCAAAATTTGGTGGAAAAAGAGCCTGAGATGTGATAGAGTTATAAAATCAAAGGAGTATTATTATGCAGACATCCAAAGAGTTTTTACGTATTTTTCTTGATATGGGTGAAGCGCTGTTAAGCAGCGGTGCAGAGATTTTTAGGGTGGAGGATACGCTGAATCGAATGGGATATGCCTGTGGTGCTACACAGATGAATGTTTTTGTAATTACATCTAGTATCGTTATTACTATGGAATTTCCAGGAGAAGGAGCGCGGACACAGACTAGGCGGATCAGGGAAAGTTATGGAAATGATTTTACCAAACTGGAGCAGTTAAATGACTTGAGTCGCCGTTTCTGTAATCATCCCATTCCAGCAGCAGAGCTTAAGAAGGAATTTGATGAAATTAACATAAATAAAGCAAAACAGTTGTGGAAACTTATGGGAAGCATTCTGGGGGCATGTAGTTTTGCTTTTTTTTATGGCGGAAGTTTTCTGGATGCTGTTGCAGCAGGACTTGGCGCTGTTTTGATCTGGGGATTACAGAAATATCTTCGTCCAGTGTGCATGAATGAAGTGACTTTTCAGTTTGTGGCGTCTTTTCTTACGGGTTGTGCGATCTGTTTATTAACTTTGCTGTGTCCATTTCTTAGCATGGATAAGATTATGATCGGTGACATTATGCTTTTGATTCCGGGGCTGATGTCAACAAACGCAATTAGAGATGTACTTATTGGTGATACACTCTCCGGAATCATACGCCTGATTGCTGCGTTACTCCTTGCCGCGGCACTGGCACTTGGATTTATGGGAGCAGTTATTTTATTTGGGAGGTTTGGACTTTGAATGAAACACTCATTGTACAATTAATTACCGGAGCTATTGGTTCTGTAGGATTCGGAATCCTTTTTCATATGAAAAGAAAATATTTGCCTTTGGCAGCAGCCGGTGCTCTTATTAGCTGGATGGTGTTTATTCTGGGAAAAGCCTTCTGGGGAAATATTTTTCTCCCAACACTGTTTGCTAGTTTTGTTACAGATGTGTATGCGGAAATTCTTGCAAGAATCTGTAAGGAAACATCTACGTCTTTTTTTGTCACTTCCGTAATACCTCTGATTCCCGGAAGTACTCTTTATTATTGTATGAACAGCATTTTAGAAGGAAATACTGTTCGAGCTTTGGAATATGGACGTGATACCTTTCTTTTTGCTTTTGGAATTGCAGCAGGAATGAGTATTGCGTGGTCGATTTGCTATTTTCTTAGAAGTATAAGGAAAAATAGAAAGTGAGGAATAAAATAATGCAGACATATACTTATGTTTCAAAAGGAAAATTTGAATTAATGGAAAAACCAAAGCCAGTTCTTATGCATGAGAGAGATGCAATTGTGAAGGTAACGCTTGCTAGCATTTGTTCAAGCGATCTGCATATTAAACATGGAAGTGTTCCTCGTGCAGTTCTTGGCATAACAGTAGGCCATGAGATGGTAGGTGTTGTTGAGGAAGTTGGCAGCGCAGTAACGAATCTTACATTTAAAACAGGCGGAGTGGATGGCTGTGACTGCAAAGAGACACTTAGGCTGATTGCAGAGGGAAAAATTGATACAGAGCCGCTTATCACGCATACATATCCGCTTAGCAAAATAGCAGAAGCATATGATCTTTTTGAAAATAAAAAAGATGGAGTGATAAAGGTTGCAGTGGAATGCTGATATGGGACGACCATTATATGAAAAAAATATATTTTTTGTTTGAAAAAGAAAGAAAAGGAATGGTTTTCTCGTTATGAAACGAATTGACTTTGAACACGGAACTGTGACTGGAAATATCCTAGGAGCAGCGCTTCCGATGCTTGTCGCTCAGATTTTAAATCTTTTGTATAATATTGTGGATCGTATTTATATTGCTCGTATTCCAAACATTGGAACAGCGGCTCTCGGTGCGGTTGGACTTTGTTTTCCACTAATTGTGGTGATCACAGCATTTAGCAATTTGTTTGGAAGCGGTGGTGCACCATTATTTTCGATTTATCGAGGAAAGGGTGAGCCGCAAAGAGCTGCAAATGTGATGAATACATCATTTACGATGGTCTGCGTATGTGCAGTAGTGCTGATGGCAGTTGGCTTTATATTTGCCAGACCGCTTTTAGTATTATTTGGTGCCTCAACTGATGCGCTTGTCTATGCATATCCGTATTTGATGATTTATCTGATTGGAACGCTGCCGTCTATGATTGCGACAGGTATGAATCCGTTTATTAATGCACAAGGGTATTCCACTATTGGAATGACCTCAGTTGCGGTTGGTGCAGTAGCAAATCTTTTGCTCGATCCGCTGTTTATTTTTGTGTTGGGATTTGGAGTACAGGGGGCAGCGATTGCCACCGTAATTTCCCAAGCGTTATCTGCGGTATTTGTGTTTGTCTTTTTGACAAGAAAATCTGAGCTGAAGGTTCGCTTTTTAAAGAAAAAAGAGTTCTCTGAATGCATAGGCTACGCAAAAAACATTGTGAGCCTTGGTACGGCAGGATTTATTATGCAGCTGACAAACAGTCTGGTGTCTATCTGCTGCAACAATATTTTGTCAGATGTCGGCGGCGATATTTACATATCTGTTATGACGATTGTGTCAAGCGTGCGTCAGCTAGTTGAGACTCCAATTTATGCAATGAATGAGGGCACTTCCCCAATTTTAAGCTACAATTATGGTGCATGTCGTCCAGCGCGAGTGCGAAAAGCTATGGCAGTGATGAGTACTATGATTCTTGGCTATACAGCAGTGATGTGGAGTATTATTATTTTATTGCCAAATGCATTGATTGGAATTTTCAGCTCTGATGCGGCCTTGATGCAGGATGCAGTTCCGGCATTAAAACAATATTTTGCTGCATTTATCTGCATGGATTTTCAATATATTGGACAGACCGTATTCAAGTCGTTGAATAAAAAGAAACAGGCAATTTTTTTCTCACTGCTTCGCAAGGTCTTTATTGTTGTACCACTCACGTATATGATGCCGTATATGTTTCACATGGGAACGGCAGGAGTGTTCCTTGCAGAGCCAGTATCAAATGTAATTGGTGGAACACTTTGCCTTGTTGTGATGCTGTGCACCGTTCTTCCAGAGCTAAAGAGAATGGAGAAGCAAAATTCGAAAAATGTGTTACAATAAAAAAAGAGAAAGGATATGCCACTAAATGACAAAAGAGTTATCTAAACTTGAACAGCAAATTCAAAAATTCATGCCGTTTAACGAGCAGGAGGAGCATGACAAAGCCATTTTATTAAAGTGGTTTGAGAGTGGCTCAGACATTCTTACAAGAGAAAATGAAATTGCCCATCTAACTGCATCTGCGTGGGTAGTGAGTCCAGACAAAAAAAGCGTGCTGATGGCATATCACAACATCTACCATTCCTGGGCGTGGCTTGGTGGTCACGCAGATGGTGATGCCGATCTGCACCATGTAGCACAAAAAGAAGTCATGGAGGAATCTGGATTGACACATGTAAAATTTCTATTAGATGAGCCATTTTCGATAGAAATTTTGTCTGTGGACGGTCATATGAAAAAAGGACACTATGTTTCTACACATCTTCATTTAAATGTGACGTATCTGATGGAGGCAGACCCAAAAGATGCTGTGCAGAATCGCCCAGAGGAAAATAGTGCAGTTGCCTGGATTCGTGTAGATCAGATTGCAGAGAAATCAACAGAACCATGGTTTGTGGAGCACGTATATGCGAAGCTGTGCGAGAAGATGCAAGTTAAATTTCGCGGGAGACTATCTGATTTGAAATTTAGCGAAAAAGGATTAAAATAAAAAGGAAGAACGTTTGTATGCTTAATAAAAAAGATTTCTTAAAATACGCATCAAAATTAGCATTTCCAATCATGATTCAAAATTTGATTGGAACATTAGTAAACATTGCTGATACGGTAATGCTTGGATATGTAAGCCAGACTGCTATGTCGGCTTCATCACTTGCTAACCAATATACTTTTATTCTTTTCTGTTTATATTACGGTATGGCCACAGGTACTTCGGTGTTATGTGCTCAGTACTGGGGAAAGGGTGATAAAAAGACAGTAGAGAAGATTCTTGGTCTGGCAGAACGAATATCACTGATCAGTTCTTTGATATTTTTCATTATCTCATTTTCCATGCCAACTACGATCATGAGGATTTTTACAAACAGTCCTGATACGATTGCTGCCGGCAGTGAGTATTTGAGGGTGATTTCATTTTCGTTTGTGTTTATGGGATTCTCTCAGGTTTTTATGAGTGCTCTTCGAAGTATCGGAAAAATAATGTTGCCTTCTGTTACATACGTTGTTTCTCTTTGTGTCAATGTACTTTGTAATGCTACATTTATTTTTGGTCTGTTTGGACTTCCGAAGCTTGGAGTCACTGGTGTTGCCCTTGGTACTGTTATTGCCAGAATGGTAGAAGTACTGATTTGTCTTATCTACTCATTAAACAGTTCTGATGTCAGATTTAGAATAAAATACTTCTTCTCAAAGTCTGGTATTCTGTTCAAGGATTTTATAAAGATTGCAAGTCCAGCCGTAATAAATGATGTTGTCTGGAGTTTTGCTAGTTCAGCTTTCGCAGCAATCCTTGGCCATATTGGAAATGATATGGTAGCCGCAAATGCCGTTGCCGTCATGGTAGTAAATATTGGTGCTATCGCCTGTCGTGGTTTTGCTAACGCTACCACCATTATTGTCAGCCAGGAGTTAGGACAGGATCACATTGATACAGCCAGAGAGTATGGAAAACGTATGCTTAGAATAACGACTATTGTAAGTATAGTCGGATGCGTTATTATTTTGGCAATTCGCCCTTTGATACTTGATTTCTATCGTGATAAGCTGACAGAGACAGCCATTTATTACCTTGGCATTTTTATAATTATGACAACATGGCGCCTTTTGGGAGAAGGAATCAATACTTGTCTTATATGCGGATGCTTTAGAGGCGGCGGTGATTCCAGATTCGGAATGATCATAGATTCTGTATTTATGTGGCTTGTTGCAGTTCCGCTCACATTCCTTGCAGCATATGTTCTCAAATTGCCACCAATCTGGGTATATTTTATAATGACTTTGGATGAGTTTGAAAAAATGCCGGCAGTATTCATTCACTATTTCAGAGGCAAATGGCTTACAAATATTACAAGAGATTTTGAGTGATCATGATCATCAAAAGGAGGCAACGCTGTTCACAACAGCGCAGCCTCCTTTTTAGATAAAAATATTCTGTTAAATACAAAACATTAAATGAAGCTCATTGTCTTTAATATAAACAGCCAAGCGGTTAGTGAGAATGCAGACAAAAGTGTTGTAAGCATGACGACACTGGCACTTAGTGTACCTTCATGTCCCATGCTTTTTGCCATTGTGTAGCTGCTGACCGTTGTGGCAGATCCAAGCATAACGAGAATGGCAACAAGTGCTTCATTTCGATAACCTAGAGCAATAGCGACTGGCATAAGAATGCCAGAATAGCCGATAAGCTTTAGAAATGCGCATGCTATTGATGGTTTTAATTTGTAGAAGGCTTTTTTGATGTCGAAAGAAGCTCCCATTGCCATCAGACCAAGCGGTGTGGCAAGTACGCCGAGGTTATGTACTGTTTTTTGAAGGATGGTCGGATGCGGAAGTTTAAGAAGTGACCAGGCAAAACCCGCAGCAATTCCTAGGATAATTGGATTTGTAATTATGCCTTTTACAGTGCGAAAAAGGCGGTCACTATTAGAAACCGAAGTTGATTTTGATGCTGAAGTTTCAGAGGCTGGATCACTTTTAGCAGATGATAGTGCCGGAGAAGTCAGCGTCAGTGCTGCTACTGCACAAATGTTATAAAGCGGCACAGTTCCGATAATCATAAGTGGTGCCATGCCGGATTGTCCATAAATGTTAATGATGAAGGCGATGCCAAGAATAGCTGCGCTGCTGCGGTAAGAACCCTGAATAAATTCACCTCGGTCAGATTTATCTTTCAAAAAGGATGACAAAGCAGTAGAAACAATTATGCAGCCAAGAGTGGCACAGAAACAAAAAAGTACAAAGCCTCCATCCCAGGCCTGATAAAAGTTTTCTTCCCATAAGTCTTCAAACAGCAATGCAGGAAGTGCAAATTTAAATACGAAGCTGTTCATTCTGTTAGTAAATGCATCATCAAATATACCGATCTTACGAAATACAAGTCCGAGAACCATGGTTAAAAAGATCGGAAGAGTTGCATTGATGCTGAATATAAAGTTGTCCATTTTTGTTGCTCCTTTTGATTTTTAAATCGAAAGCTGACTAAATTTAAAAGCAGCTTTGTTTTACACGGAAATGATACCATATACTATTTTCATCTGCAAGATGATTGTTGCTTTTATTGGTCCGCCTCGTGAAAACTCGTTACTGTTCACGCGTCATGTTACGAAAGCCCTTCGGTGCAAATATTGGGAATAGTAACAATTTTGCTGCCATGTCTATAATCACGTAATATATTTTGAATATCAAGAATAAAAGAATTTGGCACATGTAAAAACTGCACAAAAAACGCACAATTGAACTGAATAAAATAAACAAAAAACAAATTTTTGTAAAAAAACACTTGTCAAACTATCCAATTGGTGATAGTATAAAGCCATCAACCGGAAACGTTACCGGAAACGTTACTGACAACGTTTCCAGAACATTCCAGTCGGAACAATTATTCATTTATTTTATGAAAGAAAGAGGGATTTCAAAATGAAGAATGTAAAGAAAATTGCAGCACTTGGACTTTCAGCAACCATGGCAATGGGTATGCTCCCAGCTACACTTGTATCAGCAGACGAGGCAACAGGAACAGTTTATTATCTGAACTTCAAGCCTGAGCAGGCAGATCAGTGGAAGGAACTGGCAGAAAAGTACACCGAAGAGACTGGCGTGCAGGTAGATGTTGTTACAGCAGCTTCCGGAACTTATGAGTCCACTCTGAAATCTGAGATGGCTAAGTCAGAGGCTCCGACATTGTTCCAGGTAAATGGACCAGTTGGTCTGGCTACATGGAAGGATTACTGCTATGATCTGAAGGACAGTGAAGTTTACAAGCATTTAAAGAGCGATGATTTCGCACTGAAGAATGATGACGGATCTATACCAGGTATCGCTTATGTAATCGAGACTTACGGTCTGATTTATAATAAGAAACTTTTGAATGATTATATTGCAACTGATGGAGCTGTTGTTTCTTCCGTTGATGAGATTAACAATTTTGAAACTCTGAAAGCAGTAGCAGATGATATTCAGGCAAAGAAAGATGATCTGGGAATTGAAGGTGCTTTCGCTTCCACAGGATTTGATTCTTCTTCTGACTGGAGATTTAAGACACACCTGGCAAACCTGCCGATCTACTATGAGTACAAGGCAGACGGTATCGATTCCACTGATGCGATCAAGGGAACATATCTTGATAACTACAAGCAGATTTTTGATCTGTACATCACAGATTCTACATGTGAGCCGACTGTACTTTCCAGCAAGACTGGTGAGGATGCAGCTTCTGAGTTTGCACTTGGCGAGGCAGTATTCTATCAGAATGGTACTTGGGCTTACAATGATATCAAAGACAACGAAGTAGCAGACGAAGATCTGGGTATGCTTCCAATCTACATTGGTGTAGAGGGTGAGGAAAATCAGGGCCTGTGTACCGGAAGTGAGAACTATTGGTGCGTAAACAGCAAGGCATCTGAGGAAGATATTCAGGCAACACTCGACTTCTTGAACTGGGTAATCACTAGCGATGCTGGAAGAACTTCTCTGTCTCAGGACATGGGATTTGTAACTCCGTTTGATACTTTCACTGAAGAATATCAGGCACAGAATCCGCTTGTAACTGCAGCAAATGAGTATATTGAAGCAGGTAAAGAGTCTGTTGCATGGTGCTTCACCACAATGCCATCTGAGAACTGGAAAAACGGTGTAGGCAGCGCACTTCTTGAGTATGCACAGGGAACTGGCGACTGGGATGCAGTGAAGACCGCATTTGTTGACGGTTGGGCAACTGAATATGCTGAGATGAACAGCGAAGAAGCAGAGGATGCTACTGAGGCAGATACTGAAGCAGATACTGAGGCAGCAACCGAGGCAGAATAAAGCAGTGACGAAAGGGGCGGGCGAGGGATCGCCTGCCTTTCTTTTGCCAGATAGGAAACTTCCCCGGGTTTCCTATCCGGCAAAAACTTAATTTAGAAAGGTGATATTATGGAAAAAGCAATCAAGAGATATTTTCCGATCTTCGTGCTTCCTACGATGATCGCGTTTACATTGGGATTTATAATTCCATTTGTAGAAGGCGTTTACCTGTCCTTTTGTAAATTTACGACAGTCAATGATGCCAAATTTGTCGGATTTGCTAATTATGCCAAGGTTTTTACGGATGAAACATTTGTCCACGCATTCTGGTATACGGCAGCATTTACGGTAGTCAGCGTAATTTTGATTAACGTGCTGGCATTTGCAGTGGCACTTTTACTGACAAAAGGCTTTAAAGGAACAAATATTTTCCGTACCGTATTTTTTATGCCAAATTTGATCGGCGGCATCGTACTCGGTTACATCTGGCAGCTGCTCTTAAACGGTATCCTGATGAAATTTAGCCGTACCTTGACATATTCATCAACATATGGCTTTTGGGGTTTGATTATCTTAATGTGTTGGCAGCAGATTGGTTATATGATGATTATCTACATTGCAGGTATTCAGAATATTCCTGGTGAGCTGATTGAAGCAGCTGAGATTGACGGTGCAACAAAGTGGCAGATCCTTAAAAAAGTTACTATTCCGATGGTTATGCCTTCTATCACCGTCTGCACATTTTTAACACTTACAAACTCATTTAAGCTTTTCGACCAAAACCTGGCTCTTACAAATGGAGAACCTTCCAAGATGTCTGAGATGCTTGCATTGAATATTTTCAATACCTTCTATGGAAGAACTGGCTATGAAGGTGTCGGTCAGGCAAAAGCAGTAATCTTCTTCATTCTTGTTACAGTGATTGCACTGACTCAGAACTATTTGACTAGAAGAAAGGAGGTTCAGCAGTAATGAAAAAAGTAAAACACGGTGGAGTTTTCACTGCCATTTTCAGTATTATTTCTATCGGATATATCTTTCCGATCCTGCTTGTTTTTATTAACTCCTTTAAGAAGAAGGCATACATCAGCCGAAAGCCGTTTGACATTCCTACTGGAAAAATGTATGTAGGACTGGAAAATTATTTTCGCGGCATCAAACAGGCGAATTTCCTAGAGGGTGCTAAATGGAGTACGGTTATCACAGTTGGCTCTGTATTTTTGATCATTCTGTGTACTTCCATGTGCGCTTGGTATATTGTCCGTGTAAAAAATGCATTGACTAAGGCAATTTATTATCTTTGCCTTTTTGCTATGATCGTGCCTTTCCAGATGGAAATGTTCACTCTGTCAAAGTTAGCAAACTCATTGGGATTAAACACTCCATGGGGACTGTGGATTATTTATCTTGGATTTGGAGCCGGCCTTTCAGTATTTATGTTTACTGGTTTTGTCAAATCTATTCCAGTAGAGATTGAAGAGGCTGCAATGATCGATGGATGCAATCCGCTGCAGACTTTCTTTGGCGTAGTGCTTCCGGTTTTGAAGCCAACATGTGTGACAGTTGCAATTCTTCAGACTATGTGGATTTGGAACGACTACCTGCTTCCGTACCTTGTATTGGATCTGAAAAAATACGTCACTATTCCGATTGCTGTCCAGTATCTTAAAGGCGGTTATGGTTCTGTTGATATGGGTGCCATGATGGGTGTTCTTGTTCTGGCTATCATTCCGATCATTATTTTCTACCTTTTCTGCCAAAGATACATCATCGAAGGTGTTGTTGCTGGTGCAGTAAAAGGCTGATTACAGACAGAAACAGAAAAATTTCTTGCAAAAATTGAACAGTTCTACTATACTTGACCTTCGGAATGTAATTTAGAAAATAAAGAAACGAATAAGGAGGTGAAGGCATGGAATGTATTACGATCAAGGATGTGGCACGTGTTTGCGGAGTGGGAGTCAGTACAGTATCTAGGGCGATTAATAATCATCCAGATATTAACCCAGAGACGAAAGAGATGATAATGCAGGTTATCAAGGAAAATAATTATGTGCCAAATAACAGTGCACGCAACTTGAAGCGTTCCGATGCCAGAGCCATCGCCATTTTGATTAAAGGAATCAGCAATCCATTTTTTAATAGCATGATCAAGGTTTTTGAAGAAGAGATCCAGAAAAAGAAATATTCGCTGGTTCTTCAGCATGTAGATGCGTGGCAGGATGAAACAGAAGTGGCTCTGGAACTGGAAAAAGAGAAGAGACTGAGAGGAATTATATTTTTGGGAGGTATTGCCTCCCATTCACAAGAGCAGCTGAAAAAGATCCCGGTGCCTTTTGTTTTAAGTACCGTAAGCCTTTTGGGGAAAGAATACAAAAATGATTATTCATTTGTGTCAGTAGATGATGTAAAGGAGAGCTGCCGCATGACGGAGCACCTTATAAGCCAGGGACATGAAAAGATTGCACTTCTCTGTTCATATAAAGAAGATGTGAGTATAGGTGCACTTCGTCTGACAGGCTATAAAAAAGCACTGGAAGCTCATAATATTACAGTGGACGAAAGATTGATACGTCATATGGATCCAGAATTGGATAGCTATTCAATGGAGAGTGGGTACCGCATGACTAAAGCACTTTTGGAAGAAGGAGTAGATTGTACGGCAATTTTTGCTATTTCTGACAGCTTGGCAATTGGTGCGGTTAGGGCTCTGATTGATGCGGGGAAAAGAGTACCGATGGATATTTCTGTGGCAGGTTTTGACGGAACAGAAATGGCAGCTTATTATAATCCTTCCATTACGACAATACGGCAGCCAGCAGAAACAATGGCAAAAGAAACTATCAAACTTCTTTTTGACAGCATAAAGAAAAAGACGAATGTTCAGCAGTTGATTTTTGAAGGTGAATTAGTACCAGGAGAATCAGTGAAAAAATTAAATTAACAAACATTAAGTGCCACAGGGATAAATAAATGTCTCTGTGGCACTTATAATATGCAAAAATGTATTGATATTTTCGCATAAATTGTGATATGCTATAAAAAAGATTAGGTAGTTTTTAATTCAATTTTGAGTTAGAAAGGGAGGAAAATAAATGGTATCATTTATTGATTGTCATTTGTCTTTGAGAAGATGTTCACCGTTTAATGGTGGGAAATTTGAGGGATGGGGAACTAGCTTTTGTTGGTGGCCAAATCGAATTGGCTATTTGGATGAGCTGTCAGAGCAGGCTGCAAAGTTGTTTTTTGACCCTAAAGAAGGTCTTGGGCTGAATATTATTCGCTATAACATTGGCGGTGGAGATGATCCAATTCATCATCATATTACAAGAACAGATTCGATGGTGCCTGGGTATGCAATAAATCCTTCCCATGATGCTAATGGATATCATTGGTCATACGACTGGAATGCCGATCAGAATCAGAGAAATGTATTAATGAAAGTAGCAGAATGTTATGGAAAGGATTTGATTGTTGAAGGATTTTCAAATTCACCTCCATATTTCATGACTAATTCGGGCTGTTCAAGTGGTTCAGTAAATGCGGGGGAAAATAATCTTCGTGAGGATGCGTATGGTGCCTTTGCTTCATATCTTGCTGATGTTGCACAACATTTTTCAAAAGAATGGGGCATCCATTTTCAGAGTATGACGGCGATGAATGAGCCTGATACTGAATATTGGCATGCGTTAAGCGATAAGCAGGAAGGATGCCATTTTGATCCTGGTGAATCACAGTCTGTTATGATTATAGCATTAAGAGAAGCGTTGGATGAAAGAGGATTAAATGATATTTTAATATCTGGAACGGACGAGACAGGGATTGATTGTCAGATAAATAGTATTAACAGTCTTAGTGAGGTAGCAAGAGAGACAATAGCCCGTATTGACACACATAGTTACTTAGAAGGTGATAATGAAGGCCTTAGAAAACTGGCGCAAAGCTATTATAAAAACTTGTGGATGTCAGAAGTTGATGGCGGCGATACATCAGGATTCAATGCAGGGGAGATGGGGGCAGCACTATGGCTGGCAAACAAGATTATTTTTGATATAAATGGACTTCTCCCAGCAGCTTGGGTTTTATGGCAGGTAATTGACAGTCACATTAGTAGTGATGGCTATATGGGAAATAAAGACAGCGGAAAACCAGATTATACAGGCGGTTATTGGGGACTAGCAACGGCAGATCATGATTCGAAAAAGATTATTTTGAGTATGAAGTATTATGCGATGGGACAGTTTTCGCGTTATATTAGACCGAATGATACTATTATTCAGGCAGGAGAACATGTCATAGCGTCATGGAATCAAGAGGAGAGAAAGCTGGTTCTTGTGATGGTCAATGATACAAATGAGAAACAATCTTGCAAGGTTGATTTAGATGAGTTTGCACTGAAAGGGGCAAAAATTTGTCCAATTCGCACAAGTGGTTCGATTGAGAATGGAGAACACTGGAACCGGCTTGAATCTAGTGTACTTACTGAAAATATTTTTGAAACAGAACTTAAGGAAAATTCTATAACAACGTTTGTTATAAGATAATAACACTGGACAAGAAAGCAATAATTCAGGCAAAAATAGCAGCAAATGCTGAAAAAGAAGAGCAGATGTATCGATGATGATACGTGCTGCTCTTCTTGTATTTTTACCAGATGTTCATGATATGCTGAACAATAAGACTTACAGCTGTGATTCCACACCAGCATGACGCACCAATAATAATAGGCTTTCCACCTGTTTTGATGAGCTGGATTACATTGCTGTTTAATCCGATGGCAGCCATAGCCATAATAATCATAAACTTTGACAATTCCTTAATTGGATGAAATACTTGCGCATCAATTCCATTATGTACGCAAACTGTTGTAATTATTGCTGCAATCACAAAATAAAGTATGAACATTGGAAATGTTCTTTTTAAACTAAAGCTTGAACCTTTCATTCCTTCTTTTGCTTTTTTTTGAGCTCGTATAAATGATAATCCGAGTGTAATAGGTATTATGGCAAGTGTTCTTGTAAGTTTTACGGTTACTGCTTTATTTAATGTTTCGCTTCCAAGATTCCACATACTGTCCCATGTTGATGCGGCAGCTGTTACAGATGATGTGTCATTGATTGCTGTTCCTGCAAAAATACCAAATGCATCACCATGAACAGTATCAAATCCTATTGCTTTGCCAAGTATAGGGAAGAAGATGGCTGCAAGTACGTTGAAAAAGAAAATTACTGCGATTGCCTGGGCGATTTCATCATCATCTGCATCAATAATAGGTGCAGTTGCTGCGATAGCAGAGCCGCCGCAGATTGAAGAGCCAACACCTACAAGTATTGATGTATTTGCAGGTACTTTTAAAGCTTTCTTCAATATCCACGCAATAACAAGAGATGTTGTGATAGTACAAATAATGATTGGCAGCGATTGCTTTCCTGTCTGAAAGATTACTCCGAGATTCATTCCAAATCCAAGTAAAACAACTGCAGTCTGAAGGATTATTTTTGATGTCCACTTAATTCCTGCCTCTGCATTTTTCTTATCATTCCAAAACATTGTGATAATCATTCCTGCTATTATTGCAATAACAGCGCCTCCCACCACTGGAAATATTTTTCCTAAGAACCATGATGGAATGGCAATTGCAAGACAAAAAAGAATACCAATTCCATTTTTTTTAATAAAATTCATTTTATAAATTCCTTTCTTTGGTTTTGTTGTAACTATAGAATTGTATCACTGTGCAATAATAATGTAAATAAAAATTTGATAATGCTAGGATAAATAATAGGCTTGACATAATCGTGAATAAGTGGCAATGTTAAAATTAACGAGTGGTAGCTACAATTATCAATCCATTGCTTTTATACTATTTATGCTGCTAGCTAAAAGCGGCAGAAAGAAGATTAAAATGAGATATAAAATAGAGATATATAAAAACCGTGAACGATTCAACGAGCAGTATCAAAGTATTCATCAGTTCCTGTTGGAAGCGGAAAAACTAGAATATAACGAGCATTTTCATTGGGGGCGTTTTGAATGGATGCATGCACATAGTTATCTTGATGAAGAAAAATTGATAAGTCAAGGTTTAGCAAAAGCAGTTATTTACGAAGCATGTGCTCGTGCAAAAGCACTTGGTGCCAAACGAGCTATCGTTGTGTCTGAACAAGAATTTTATTTTCGAATTGGATTCACACTTTCCTCAGAAGTGTATGATTGGACGAGAAATAATTAAACAAAATGGATGGAATATAACTAATTATGCATCTTGATAGTAGTTTTATGCATGTTAGTTGTCTACATATAGACAATGAAATCAATTTATGATAGAGTAATTATGGTAGCAAATTAACCAAAATGTATATGGAGGAATCTTTTAGACGATTATTTGAAGTGGTTTTGTTAGGAGAATGGTACTTTACAGACTATATCAGGAGGTGATAGGTAAGATTAACATGGAGAATTATAAGATAAGCCTTAGGACAATTACAGAAGATAATTTTATTGAAGCATTTAATTTGAAACTTGCAAACGGACAGGAACGTTTTGTTTCACATCCAATTCGAAGCCTTGCACAGGCTTATGTTTACAGAAATCAATGTCAGCCGTTTGGAATTTATAAAGATCATACTATGATTGGCTATGTCATGGTGATTTATGATTATGATTATGATATCCCGGAATACGATATATGGCATATGATGATTGATAAATCTAATCAAGGGAAGGGGTATGGAAGTATTGCGTTGGATCTGACGATTGAGTACATTAAAACGAAACCCTTTGGGACATCGGACAAGATAACATTAACCTGTAATATAGACAATATTCATGCATTAAATTTGTACAAAAACAAAGGTTTTAAAGAGACTGGAGTGGTGGATGAAGATGAGATAGAGTTATCATTGATGTTATATTAAAGTTTCTGGAAAATAATTAACTCAAACTTAGAGGAATTGAGAGAAAGCTCATATACAGGAGGTATGATAATGCAGGATGTTATGAATGTTAATCAGAAAGTGTAGTGGTATAATAAATTTGTAACACATTGTTCGAATAATATATTATAATATTACTCAAACAAGGAGGACATCACTATGTCAATACGTTACAGCGATGATTTTAAGAAAGAAGTAGTCAAAGCATATATGGCTGGAGATAAGTCAACAGTTCAAATAGCTGCTGACTATAATATTGCAAAGAGTACTATTAGCCAATGGGTTAATCAGTATAAGGAAGAATGCCTTTATACCACCAACACTACGCCTGAATCTAATGAAGCAAGTGAGATTAGAAGATTAAATCAGCTTCTTAACGAAAAAGATAAAGAAATTGCTTTCTTAAAAAAAGCAGCGGCATTCTTCGCAAAGGAAATCGATTAGTGGTATATCGATTTATCGACGATAATAAAAATATATTTGGTTTAAGATGGCTATGCAATAAGAGTGTGTGAACCTCTTTCTTTTGTGTTTTGGTGGTACTTAACACTTTACAAGAAATTGGTTCCTTTTTCAATAGAAACCCTAACTTTTGAGTTTACACAAACTATTATAAACTATATCTTATAAATACGTTCTTTATTAGTCTACCAACGATCAATAATATAAATTTTTCTCAACACCGCTATCCAAACGCATGTAACCTATTTTTATAACTTCTGGACAATTTGTCCAGAAGTGGGTTCTTACTCTTCCTGCTCCGCCTGATTATCTTTTTCCAATCTATGAATAATTTTTTGAATCGCCTTCTTTCTCAATCTGTTAATTGTTTGCTCAGACATTCCCTCCGTTATGATAGCTTTATATGGCTTTTTATCTACATAAATTGCTTTTAATATTTCCTGCTCCCTCGGTGATAGTTGTAGGTAATACAAATAAACATGCTTCACCTGATCTATGGAGTCTACAATCTGAAGCATATTCTTGTAAATTTCTTTCTGATAATTTTTCTTTTGCTTTTCATAAAGCATATAAATATCATCCAACCCTTTTATTTCTTGGCTCTTGCTTCCTTCCTGATCATTTGACGGACTTCTCAACTGTAACATTTCAATCAACTCTCCTGCATCTTCATATTCTCTTGAAAGCATTTCTAGTCTCTTACGATATCCTTCCAACAATTCTTCCCGTTGGCTCAATATCTCAGTAACATCTTTCTCTGTTAGCTGATTCACGTTTTCCATTCGCGGCCTCCCATGTTGTTGATCTGCCCTATATGGGCAGAAAAAGAGCCGCCAAACATGATTTGACCGCTCTTTTCGTGATTTTGTATTCAGTTTTCACTTCTGGACAATTTGTCCAGAAGTTTATCAATAACCTAATCTTCTGCTATACTTAACCATTTCTTATCAGCATACTTCTTGCACATCAGAATCTGCGTAATGCCGTATTTCCTGCTGATAATAGTGATCAATAGTGCTTGGTGCATTAAAAAGTGCAACAAGCAGATAGGCTTTTATGTTTGCTATTTTTGTAGTTGTATTTTTTATGCAATCCATGACGTACATAACATGATTACTTGTTAACCGCAAAAACTTGGATCTCACATAGTCACAAGAGTATACATAACCGCTAATTTTGATAGTCTCACTTTTTGTACAAACCACATCGCAGATAATGACAAACAACTCCTTTAGTAGATCCTTATCCATATATACTACATCATTAGTCATATAAAAGTCATAATCCAGATTCTTTTTGATTTGCTGTATGTAGGCATCAGTATTACCAATCGTATCTATCTCATCCTTACAAGCCTGATCTGCCTGACTAGATAGATTAGATTGATTGATATAGTTATAACTCTGATTGTTATAGTTATTATTGTTATAATTAGGGGCAAGGTTTTTAACCTCCAGAGGTAAAGATTCTTTTCCACCAGAAGTTAATGTTTTTTCATTCCAGAAGTTAAAATCTTTTACTTCTGGGAGTTCACTTTTTTTACTTATGCCCGAATTAACGCCTACATTGGGTGAAATTTGCTCTTTTTCTTTAAAAATCTCCTCAGTTTCGACCATCTCTAAACCGTATGCTTCATTATTGAAGTTAAAATCTTTTACTTCTGGAAGTTCATCTTGTTTACCCTCACTAGTAATATTCTCATTACTCATTACAGGCTTATTTTCTTCAAATGTGTCCGCAGCATCGGAGCTTTCTTCATCTTGTTCCTGACTATCTTCAAGCACAGCAAAATTTTTTACATAGATAATATCTGGCTTTCCTAACCCTTTTCTTTTTCGTTCAATCAGACCAAATGAGTCCAATTCCTTCATAATTTTCACACATGTAGGTTTTGAACAATTAATATCTTCCATCACATTACTGATGGAATAAATAATATATGCTCTATTCTCATTATCCAACCAGTGATTCTTCATTGAAAGAGCCATTCTGTCTAACATAAGTCCATACAAAAGCTTTGCATCACTGGACAAGCCTTTAAAATGCTGATCTTTTATTAGCAATCTCGGAATCCGATAGAATGAAAACTGTTCCGATTGTACTCCATAATAATAATCAAACTTTAATCCTTCTTCCATCACTGTATGTCCTCCTGTGTCTTCTTCCATTCCTCTAACAGATGAAGAATAATGCTTTCCATCTCCTCGCTGCTGTAACGATCATCAAAGTACTGGCTGAGCTTATCCATCTTCAACGTAACTTTTCTTTTATGAACATTTTTCTCTTCCAGAATTAGCCTTACCACTGTCGATGTCAGCTCATTCTTCTTCTCATACTCTTTCAACTTTGCTGACTGTCCCATGCTTACTGTGCACTTACTTCGTTCAATCGCATCCGCCACAATCTGCTGCGACTTCTTAGACAGAAACGACAGATCTACTCCCTGTGAAAATCCCAGTCTTTTCTCATCTACCATCTGGAGCATCTGGTCTGACAATCTGGATAACCAGATATATCTCTGCACTTTCTTTGAATTTTCTCCGGCAGCTTCCCCCACCTGATCAAGTGTACTCTTTCCAGATTTCTTTCCCTGATGCTTCAATGCCTCATATTTGAGTGTATATGCTTTTGCTTTTTCGCTTGGTAAGATACTTTCTCTCTGGATATTAGAATCAACCATCATAATAGTTGCTTCATCATCTGAATAATCACGAATGATAACTGGCATTTCTGTCTTTCCGGCTAATTCCGATCCATGCTTTCTGCGATGTCCAGCGATCAGCTCATAGCCGCCCTCAGCTCTTGGTCTTACAATACCCGGAATCAGCACACCATGCTCTCGGATACTTTCTGCAAGTTCTTCCATTTCCTTATCATCATTAACATGAAACGGATGATTTTTAAACGTGTGCAGCTCACTTAATGTTACATTCACAATCTGATCAGATGCTACTGGCGCTTTCGCGCCAAACAACTCGTCATAACTGCTCAATTTTACCTTTAATGCACTTGCGTTTTTACTCATTTCCTAATACCTCCTCCGTTAAAGACTGATAAGCCTTTGCTACCTTTCCATTTGGATCATGCTTATAAATACTTGTTCCTTCTGCTGATATCTCTGCGGCTCGTACCGACATCGGAATGCTGCTGTTAAAGATCCGTACTCTACTACCATAGTTCTCGATCAGCAATTTACTGATATCCCTTGCATAAGTGGTGCGGCTGTCAACCATGGTCATCAAAATGCCCTCTATTTCCAGTCTAGGATTGATTTGACGTTTTACCTTGCCAATTGTCTTAATCAGCTGTTCTAATCCTTTTACGGGCAAATATGCTGCTTGTACGGGAATCAAAATACTATCTGCTGCCGCTACTGCATTGATTGTAAGCATTCCAAGTGACGGCATACAGTCAATCAAAATATAATCATATCTGCTACGCTGTTCTTCTATGTAAGAACGAAGCACAGTTTCTCTGCTCATTACATTTACCAGTGACACCTCAATGCCTGATAGCTCAATATTTCCCGGCATCAGATCAACGCCTTCCTCGTGTCTTAAAATACCATACTCTACATCCATTTCTTTTTCGTTGATAATGTTGCCCATTACATTTGCAAGCGTAATATCAAGCTTGTCAGGTTCTCTATAGCCAAGACTTGCAGTAAGACTTCCCTGTGCATCAGCATCAATAAGCAGCACTCTCTTTCCCTGTCTTGCCAGTCCAATTCCAAGGTTACTTGTTGTCGTTGTCTTTCCTACGCCACCCTTCTGATTTGCAATCGCGATAACACGGCAATTATTCTGTTCACCCATGATCAATTCTCCTTTATCTCTTTATTGCTCTGTAGTTTTTCTTGTATTTATTTCCATATAACATCTGTAATACCTTGTTGTGCCCTTATTGGTATACAGATCTGATGTTTCTAAAACCTTAACTTGAAGATGGTTCTTCATAAGTTTTTGAAACCACTCAATATCCCCCTTTGTTCCCATCAGTCTTATTTTCAGCACTTGTCTTTATCCTCCTGTAAGTTCACTAAGCTTTCGATTGCAGGATGTATACTCAGGATAACGGATCTGAACTGCCTGCCAGAAGTATAGTGCATACTCACAGCAGAACAGTTCTTCCACGCTATACTGTCTGCACTCGTACAGCTGCTCATCTGTGGTAGTATCTTCGTCTACACTCGGTGTTCCGTTGCAATATAAGTTGAATGCCATTCGCACTATCTTCTTACTTCCGCCTGTCTGCCAGCCCTCATATAAGCACGCTGGCTTGACGCAGCCTGTCTCAAAGTCATAGATACGGTCAATGTTTCTTCTTGTATCATCGCTGATACCAAGGCAGTAACACAGTGCCATGTGGTATTCGTCCTAATATTGCACCTCTTTTAATTTTTCATAGTAGAATTTTTCATGGGCATTACTTTTAAACATAATGCCGTTTTCTGTTTTGTTTGTTGCACCTAACGCTGTACTGTTCATATTGACTCTCTCCTTTTTCTTTTAGATTTTTTCGACAATAACACAAAAAGGACACCTTCCCAAAATTTCTTTTGGGAAAATGTCCTCGTAGCACACCAAAAATTCACTTTTTCTAGGTACAACAAATGTAATATCACTTATTATCACGTATTATACAACAAAAATTTGTTGTAGTACACAACTTTTTCTACATTTTTTTAACTTTTTTAATACAGCTTTGCGCCTGCCGGGATTCTGTCATTTACCATCAGAAGGTTCAGTCCTTCATGACCATCTTCCTCATGCACTGCTGAAATCAGCATACCTTCGGAATCAATTCCCATCATCTTTCTCGGCGGCAGATTTACGATAGCGATTGCTGTCTTACCAACCAGTTCTTCCGGCTCGTAATACTCATGAATACCGCTTAAAATCACGCGATCCTTACGTTCTCCATCGTCTAATGTGAACTTAAGAAGCTTCTTTGACTTCGGTACTGCTTCACATGCCAGGATCTTAACTGCACGGAAATCTGATTTTGCAAATGTCTCAAAATCAACCATTTCCTTGAAGATTGGCTCGATCTTTACGTTGGAAAAATCGACCTTTTCTTCTGCCTTTGGAGCCTCCTCAACCGACTTTGTAGCCTTCTTATCGGAGTCGAGTGACTTCATTGTCGGAAACAGGAGAACATCTCTTATTGCTGCTGAATCTGTTAACAGCATTACAAGACGGTCGATACCATATCCGATACCACCTGTCGGCGGCATACCTACTTCCAGTGCGTTCAGGAAGTCTTCATCGGTATGGTTTGCTTCCTCATCACCAGCATCAGCTGCTGCATCCTGTGCTTTGAAACGCTCTCTCTGGTCAATCGGATCGTTTAACTCAGAATATGCGTTACACATCTCCCAAGTATTGATATACAGCTCAAAACGCTCTACCTTGTTAGGATCGGACGGCTTCTTCTTTGTAAGCGGAGAAATTTCAATCGGATGATCCATAATGAATGTCGGCTGAATAAGCTTATCCTCACAGTACTCCTCGAAGAACATGTTGATGATATCGCCTCTCTTATGACGTGCCTCATATTCAATCTTATGCTGATCAGCTAATGCCTTTGCTTCCTCATCAGTATTAACCTGATCAAAATCGATGCCGGCATACTGCTTGATAGCATCAATCATAGTAAGACGTGCAAATGGCTTGCCAAGATCAATCGGTGTTCCATTATAAGAAATCAATGTGCTGCCGCATACCTTTTCAGCCAGATAACGGAACATGCTCTCAGTCAGCTCCATCATACCTTCATAATCTGTGTATGCCTGATACAGCTCCATCAGAGTAAACTCTGGGTTATGACGTGTATCAACACCCTCATTACGGAATACTCGGCCAATCTCATATACTCGCTCAAGTCCGCCAACGATCAATCTCTTTAAGTACAGCTCAAGAGAAATACGAAGCTTTACATCCTCATCAAGTGCATTGTAATGAGTTTCAAATGGTCTGGCAGCTGCACCACCTGCATTAGAAACAAGCATTGGTGTCTCTACCTCCATGAAATCTCTTCCATCGAGGAAATTACGGATTTCCTTGATAATCTTAGAACGCTTAATAAAGGTATCCTTTACCTCTGGGTTCATGATCAGATCGACATAACGCTGACGATAACGGATATCGGTATTCGTCAGGCCATGGAATTTCTCCGGAAGAATCTGAAGACTCTTAGAAAGCAGTGTAATCTCAGCAACATGTACAGACTTCTCACCTGTTTTTGTGGTGAATGGTGTACCCTTGATACCTACGATATCACCGATATCCATTTTCTTAAATGCCTTATATGCATCCTCTCCAATGCTGTCTCTTGCCACATAGCACTGAATATTACCGTCTCTGTCCTGAATATTGCAGAAAGATGCCTTTCCCATAACACGCTTGCTCATCATACGGCCTGCGATGGAAACATCCTTTCCTTCAAACTGCTCGTAATTGTCCTTAATCTGCTGTGTATGTGCAGTTACATCATACTTTGTGATGGTAAAGGGATCATTTCCCTGCTCCTGCAGCTCAGCAAGCTTCTCGCGGCGTACCTTAAGAAGCTGATTAATGTCCTGATTATTATCCGCCATCGTATAAAACTCCTATCTTTAATATCTCTTTACGTCTAATACCTGATACTTTACTTCATTGCCCATGAAGTCTACTTTAATGATGTCGCCTCTCTTTTTGCCAATCATTGCCTTTCCAAGAGGAGACTCATTGGAAATCTTGAACTCAAGGCTGTTCACCTCTGCGGAACCAACGATAGAAAACTCCATCTCCTCGCCAGACTCCAGATCCTTTAAGGTAACTGCTGAACCAAGGTTTGCAACATTGTGGTCAATATCATCATCAGAAATAACAACTGCATTCTTGATCAGGTTTTCCAGTTCCTCAATCTTTGCCTCGTTGTCACGCTGCTCATCTCTAGCTGCATCGTACTCAGCGTTCTCGGAAAGGTCACCCTGCTCACGTGCCTCTTTGATCTTATCTGCAATCTCCTTACGAATGATCACTTTACGCTCATGTAACTCGTCTTCCAGCTTTTTCAGACCTTCGACGGTCATCATTTTCTTTTCTGCCATGACTGTAACCATGCCTTTCTACGGCCTGCCTGCAGGCTCATTAATATTATTGATTTCATACTTTAACTTAAAGAAACGACAAAAGAACCTTCTGTCGCTCAAACTATTATATCGGAAACAACAAACCTTGTCAACAGACTTTTTAGCTCCTCATAGGTAGTAATTTGATTAACCTCCTGGCGGAGTTTGGAAGATCCCGGATACCCTGCCGTGTACCACGCAACCTGCTTTCTCATCTGCAGCATTCCCATATGTTCACCTACATATTCTATCTGCATTGATGCATGACGAAGAATCATCTGACATACTTCTTTGTAGGTTGGACGCGGACTAATTGGCTGTCCTTCAAATGATTCCTTTAATTCTCTAAAGATCCATGGATTTCCCTTAGCCGCACGCGCCACCATAATTCCGTCACAGCCGGTTTCCTCCATCATTTTCTTTGCTGATGATGCATCTGTGATATCACCATTTCCGATAACAGGAATTTTAACCGCTTCTTTTACCTGGCGAATGATCTCCCAATCTGCCTTTCCACTGTAATACTGCTGTCTTGTCCGTCCATGAACTGCAACTGCTGCTGCACCGCTTTCCTGTGCAATTCTTGCAATCTCAACGGCATTTACGCTTGATTCATCCCATCCACGGCGAATCTTCACCGTTACAGGCTTTTTTACCGCTTTTGCCATAGCTTCTATAACTTTTCCGGCAAGAATTGGATCCTTCATGAGTGCCGAGCCCTCATGATTATTGACAACCTTTGGAACTGGGCATCCCATATTTAAATCAATTATATCATATGGGCCTTCCTCTAGTTTTTTTGCCATATCCGCCAGAAGCTCTGGCTCACTTCCAAACAGCTGCACGGCAAGCGGATGCTCACCATCTTCTGTTTCTAAAATTGGCTCTGTATTTTTGTTGTGATATGACAATGCCTTTGCACTGACCATCTCCGTATATAAAAGTCCACAGCCCATTTCCCTGCAAAGACGACGAAATGGCAGGTCAGTTACCCCCGCCATCGGCCCTAACGCAACAGGATGGGAAATTTCTACTGTTCCTATCCTCATAAAATTTCTTTTCCTGCCTCTTCTACTGTTTTATTCAAAAACATCACGCGATAGTACATCTCAAGCGATGACATTAATTCACGCTTTTGTCTTTGTAACTGATGCAGCTTTAATCCTGCACCAATATCATCATAATAATAATCCATATCATCTGCCGTTGTCTTCATAATCAGTGTTCCGTCCGGCTCAAACTCAAGCGTCAAAATGCCGCCTACGTCTTCGGTAAACCAGACACACATGATTTGAAGTTCCTGCTTAACAGCATCCGGCAGTGCTGAAAACTCCTGATTCAGATAGTATTTCTGATCGTATGAATTTGCTCCGCAGAGCACTACATTTTGTTCCATGGTGTTCCTCTTTGTACTTTCTTCTAGTTTTGCAAAAAGCCCCGTCTCGTAAAGCACATTCACCTCGGGGCTTTGCTCAGTAACAATGCGTACTTATACGTACCCGTAAATGCCCCTCACAGATACCTCTCCCGCGATGACTTCCTCGACTTTTCCATCTTCGCGCTGTACAATGAGTGCGCCGTCCTCTTTTATTCCAAGACAAATTCCCTGCCAGGCGCCTGACGGTGCCAGCACATTAACGCGATTGTCCTTATTTGCCAAGCGGCTTTCATACTCAGCCTTTAAATTTTTCAGACTCTCTGCGCTTACAAATTGTTCATATAAAACTTCAAATTCTTCGAGAACCTTTGCCAAAAGTTCATTTCGAAGAAGCGTTTTTCCTGTCACAAGTTTTAACGAAGTTGCAGTGTTTTGAATTTCCTTTGGAAAATCGGTCATCTGGACATTTATGCCAATTCCTACAATCACATAATGAATCTGATCCATATCAGCACTCATCTCTGTTAAAATGCCGCAAAGCTTTTTTCCCTGATAGACAATATCATTTGGCCACTTGATCTGTGTTTTGATGCCGGCATATTCATCAATTGCACGGCTTACTGCAAGCGCCGCAACTAATGTAAGCATGGATGCGTTTTCCGGCTGAATCTGTGGACGAAGCAGAAGAGAAAACGCAAGTGCACTTCCCTTTGGTGTCTCCCAATGTCTTCCAAGACGGCCTTTTCCTGCCTCCTGCGCATTAGCCACAGCAACGCTTCCATTAGGTGCGCCCTGCTCTCCTGCAAGCTTTAATCTTGTATTTGTAGAATCGGTGACATCATAGACCATGAGATTTTTGCCAAGCCATTTTGTATTAATGCGGCTTGCACAGCTCTCCTTAGTCAAAATATCCGGTTCTTTTTTCAGGCTGTACCCTTTATTTCGCACTGCCTCTATCTCGTATCCGTCCTCTTCTAAGCTCTTCATTACTTTCCACACTGCTGTTCTTGAAACATTCAGGTGATCTGAAAGCTCCTGACCAGATAAAAAACCTTCTGTGCTTTGCAAAAGCTCCAATAATTTCTGTTTCACAGACTGCCTCCCAAAATTGTTAATATACTCGCCGTCAGAAAGCTCACCATAAATGTAGCGCCTATCAGATACAATATGCCGCCTGCCAGATGGCTTTTGTCCTCACCTATAGTTCGGATTCCTCTTGCTAAAAACAAAAGTGCTGCCGCTGCAAATGCGATAATAAAGAAATACTCATAATGTTTCCAATCCACCACCAGAATCACAGCTGATATGACGATCAATAATGACATAAAAATCTCTGTCAGCGCGAATCCCCATCTTTTGCGTCTGTGTTCCATAGCCTAACAAAACCTCCGGTTAAATGGTTGCTGCAATCACAGCTTTAATCGTATGCATACGGTTTTCTGCCTCATCAAATACAATTGACTGGCTGCTCTCGAATACTTCATCTGTCACTTCCATCTCAGTCAATCCAAACTTTTCTGAGATTTCTTTTCCTATTCCTGTATTTAAATCATGGAATGCTGGAAGACAATGCATAAATACAGCCCCCTCTGCTGCATTATCCATAGCTGCCTTATTTACCTGATATGGAAGCAAATCGTGGATACGCTCCTCCCATACTGCAGCCGGCTCGCCCATGGATACCCATACGTCAGTATAAATGACATCTGCACCTGTCGTTCCTGCCTTAACATCCTCTGTCAATGTAACAGAACCACCGCTTTCCTTTGCAAATGCTTTACACTGCTCAACTAGACTTTCATCTGGGAAGTATTTCTTATTAGTGCAGGCAGTAAAGTGAAGTCCCATCTTACTGCAGGCGATCATTAGGGAATTACCCATGTTGTATCTGGCATCGCCCATATAAGTAAAATGAATGCCTTTTAAATGACCAAAATGCTCGCGGATTGTTAAAAGATCTGCTAACATCTGAGTTGGATGAAATTCATTTGTTAAGCCATTCCAAACCGGCACTGATGAATATTTTGCCAATTCCTCGACAATTGCCTGGCCATAACCACGATATTCAATTCCATCGTACATGCGGCTTAACACTCTTGCTGTATCTGCAATGCTTTCCTTTTTTCCAATCTGAGAACCTGACGGATCCAGATAAGTTACGCCAATCCCAAGATCATGTGCTGCTACCTCGAAGGAACAGCGTGTTCTTGTGCTTGTCTTTTCAAAAATCAGCGCAATATTTTTTCCGCGAAAAGTATCAACCAAAATACCTTCTTTCTTCTTATCCTTTAAGTCTGCCGCCAGATCAAGCAGGTAAGTAATCTCCTCTGGTGTATAGTCAAGCAGTTTTAAAAAATCTCTTCCTTTTAAATTCATCGCAAACCTCATTTCTGCTGCGGCTGCAGCGGCTGTCTTGTAAAGCTGGCATTCATCATTAGTATAAATTTTCAAAACATAATTGTCAAGAAAAAAGGATATATTAGTCTAATACCAGTTTCCCATTTACTACATGATAATCACGATAACGGTGGCGAAGCAGCTTTTTTCTCATATACGAAAACGTGTACGTTTCTCCTTTTGCTGCTGTCATCTTTAACAGGTATTCCAGCAGGAAACGAGTTTCATCATTCATCACATAAACATCCTTTGCACGTGCATAATATTCCCATGCACTGCGGCATGTATAATTTTCCTTCTGGTAATTACGGCTTGCACTGATTCTGTCAATTACCATCTCTGCAACAAAGCGCTTTGGCATCTTAGCTCCTATAAAACCATCTTTAGGATTGACAGCGTAATCGATCCAATATTCAAAATGATGGCGGTTGCGTCCCTTATGATGCAGCCAGCCCTGTGAATATCCTTTTTCTTCTTTTTCGCGATTGATCGGACTTCTTTTTCCGCCCTCATAATATTTCACACCTGCAAGAAACTCAATTGGTGCATATTTTGACAGATCATGCTTCAGACCCTGACTGATCAGACCTACCCTAATACAGTCTCTTGTGACTAGCCACTTGTGATGATTGATCGTGTGAAGATGTCCTAAAAATTGTTTTATCATGCTTGCTCCTTCCAAAATTTTCGCTGCTGCTCACTATTTAGGCTATGAACTACAGCCTTTTTGAAAATTTTTACGAAAACGTTTTCGTTTCCTCTTGATTTTTTATTTTTTTTCTACTATACTGATTGTAACAGGGTTTTACCGCTCGAAATTTTGAATAACCCGAAGAAAAGGAGGTTGCTATGAAATACGGATATTTCGATGACAGCTCCAGAGAGTATGTCATTACCACCCCAAAAACCCCCCTGCCATGGATTAATTACCTTGGCTGTGAGGATTTCTTCTCTATTAAGTCCAACACAAGTGGCGGCTATTGCTTCTATAAGGATGCAAAGTTGCTGCGACTTACACGTTATCGTTACAATAATGTTCCTTTTGATGATGGCGGTCATTATTTCTACATAAAGGACGGCGATACCGTTTGGAATCCAGGCTGGCAGCCTGTACAGACTGAGCTTGACAGCTATGAGTGCCGTCACGGCATGGGATACAGCATTTTTACAGGTGTTAAAAACGGCCTGAAGGCACAAGTTACTTCTTTCGTTCCGATGGGCTATACCTGTGAAGTCAACAAGTTAACTTTAACCAATGAGTCCGACACTGTCAAGAATTTTTCTGTATTTTCTTATGTTGAATTTTGCCTGTGGAATGCCATGGATGATATGACAAATTTCCAAAGAAACTTCAGCACTGGTGAGGTTGAGGTCATGGGTTCTGTCATCATTCACAAGACCGAGTATCGTGAACGCCGCAGACATTATGCCATCTTTGGTGTAAACACACCTATAGACGGCTTTGATACTGACCGTGACAGCTTCCTTGGCGCTTACCGTGGTTATCATAACCCTCAGGTTGTCGAAGATGGAAAATCTAAAAACTCTATGGCAAGCGGATGGGCTCCGATTGGAAGTCACCAGATTACCCTTTCATTACAGCCTGGCGAAACAAAAACTTATATTTACGTATTAGGCTATTGTGAGAATCCTGCTGATCAGAAATGGGAATCACAGGGCGTTGTAAACAAGGCTCCTGCTAAAGCTCTTATGGAAGCATTTGCAACAGAAGCACAGGCGGATGCAGCTCTTGATCACTTAAAGGAATACTGGAGCCAGCTGTTAGGCAAGTTCCATGTTGAGTCTGACTATACAGAGATGAACCGCATGGTTAATGTATGGAATCAGTACCAGTGTATGGTTACATTCAATATGTCCCGCTCTGCTTCTTACTTTGAATCAGGAATTGGCCGTGGCATGGGATTTCGTGATTCCTGCCAGGATTTATTTGGCTTCGTCCATCTGATCCCTGAAAAGGCAAGACAGCGTATCATTGACATTGCTTCCACTCAGATGGAAGATGGAAGTGCTTACCATCAGTATCAGCCGCTGACAAAGCGCGGCAACTCTGATATTGGAAGCGGCTTTAATGATGACCCGTTATGGCTGATTGCTGCTGTAGCGGCTTACATCAAGGAAACAGGCGACTATTCTATTCTTGAGGAGTCTGTTCCTTTTGATAACAAGGAAGAGACTGCAGTTCCTTTAATGGAGCATCTGCGCCGTTCCTTCAATTTTACAGTTACACACCGCGGACCACATAAGCTTCCGTTAATTGGACGTGCTGACTGGAATGACTGTCTGAACTTAAACTGTTTCTCATCTGAACCTGGCGAATCCTTCCAGACAAGCGGACCTTCTGAGGGACCAGTTGCAGAATCTGTATTTATTGCAGCCATGTTTGTCAAGTATGGAAAAGAATACGCTATGCTTTGTCAAAGACAGGGATTAGACAAGGAAGCTGACGATGCACTGGCACAGGTAGACGATATGTATCAGACAATTCTTACCGCTGGCTGGGACGGCGAATGGTTTGTCCGTGCTTATGATGCTTACGAGAATAAGGTTGGTTCTCATGAGTGTGAGGATGGCAAGATCTTTATTGAACCACAGGGCTTTTGTGTACTTGCTGGCGTTGGCATTAAAGAAGGCCATGCAAATAAGGCACTTGCCAGCGTAGAAAAGATTCTTGATACAAAATATGGCATTGTCTTACTGCAGCCAGCTTACAAGGATTATCATCTTGAACTTGGTGAGGTTTCCTCTTATCCGCCGGGATATAAGGAAAATGCTGGTATCTTCTGCCACAACAATCCTTGGATCTCTATCGCTGAGACATGCGTTGGTCATGGAAACCGCGCGTTTGATGTATACCGCAAGATCTGCCCGGCGTATATTGAAAACATCAGTGAGATCCATCGCACCGAACCTTATGTATATTCTCAGATGATCGCTGGTAAGGATGCGAAAAACTTTGGTGAGGCAAAGAACAGCTGGCTGACTGGAACTGCTGCCTGGACGTTCTTGAATGTTTCTCAGGCAATCCTTGGCATACAGCCAGATTATGACGGACTTGTCGTTGATCCATGTATTCCATCTGAGTTGTCCGGCTTTACCATTACCAGAAAGTTCCGTGATGTTACATACACCATTGAGGTTCAAAATCCAAACAAGAGCCAAAAGGGTATCTCAAAGCTTATTGTTGACGGTGTCACAGTTGATGGAAACCAGATTCCGTATGATGCTTCTAAGAAACAGGTTCATGTTGTTGCTGTACTTGATGCATAATACCACAATCTTATTTGTTTTTTAAATAGTCTTAGACATAAAGAAAAGCCTCTTTGAATACATGTTAGTAAACATGTTCAAAGAGGCTTTTTCATGCGCTCAAAACTTATTCCTGTAATTCGCACACTTCTTCTTTCATTTCTGATTAGTATAATCATTCTTTGCCTGATGGCACTTCTTATGTGGAAGCTCTCACTGTCGGACGGTCAGGTAAAGACTGGACTTTATCTGTCCTACCTTCTCTCCTGCCTGTTCGGCGGTTTTTGCTTTGGACACATCTTTCCTAAAAGGCGCATTCTCTGGGGACTTTGCTTTGGAATCGGGTATTTCGTTCTACTCGCACTCGTCTGTGTTGTTGTCGCAAAGGCTACTTTGTCGTACCCCGCCTTTCTTGTTCTTGGCCTTTGCTGCCTCGGAGGATGCGCTGGATCATTCTTTAGTTAGTCTTAGCAGAAGCATCTTCCATAGCGATACCACATACGTTTAAGGCGGCTCTGACGCGCTGTCGCATCTGATGCCATATCACGATACAGCTGTGCCGTCTCATCGCGCAGCTCTGTTCCATAGGCATGATTGCTAAAGGTGAGTTCCTGCAAAAGATCCTGAAGCCACATCAGTTTTTCCTGTGTTATTGTCGGGAACGATTCCTGAAGCGCTGCTGCATCAGCTGCTGTACTGATTTTCTCAAGGTTTTCTGCTTCACACAGCGCATCCATTCTGGAAAGAGCATATAATAATGCTTCTTTTGGCTCACCCTTTAAATGCTGTTCCTGACGTTTTAAACGCATCTTTCTCTGATAGATCATTCCAAAGATGATAAGTGCAATAAATAAAATACAGCAAAGCACAATCAAAATCACACGTATTAGAAGCTTGAAAAAATGATTATCCTTAGAATTATCTGTATTATTCTGATTATTAGGATCGCTCTGACTTTGCTGCTGATTCGGCGCTGTTGGCTGATTTTGCTCTGATGGCTTAGCCGGTTCTGATGGCTGCTCATTCTCTGCTGTTGTCTCTGGCGTAGTTTCAAAAATTCCCTCTACTGTTGCCTGAGGCTCCTCTACCTGTGTCTCTGGTTCTGCCGGATTTGTTGCATTTTCAAGCTGATCGGAACTAATAGTAGAATCCTGTCCGTCGTTTGAATCAGCTAAATCTGCCTCATCTATAAAGCCTGGTGTTACCTCGATTGGAATCCAGCCAACACCCTTTACATAAATCTCAGCCCAGGCATGCGCTGCCTCATCCATAATGGCCTGTGCACCATTTCCTGATTCCAAATCGCGCACCAGATATCCTTCTACATAGCGCGCCGGGATTCCATAAAGCCTGAATAAAAGTACTGCTGCTGATGCAAAATGCGTACATACACCCTGCTTATTTTCATACAGGAAATATTCTACATAATCATTTCCACGCGGAGTTGAGCCTGGTGTCTTTGTATAAGAGGCATGCGCTTCAAGCGTTGATCGCACAAATGACACACAATCTGCAATTGATGTAAATTTCTTTCCTGAATATTCTTCATAGAAGGAATCAAGTCCCTTTGTTGGCAGTGACAGATAGACTGAATCTGCAAAGGCGCGGTAAGACGCATCTTGTGTTTCGGATGAGCCTGCCGTCTCAAGCTTTTGAATATTTGAAAGACGCTGCGTATTCATATAGTACATAGAAAAGATCTCTCTATCTGTTTCCTGCTTTGGATACGCATCAAATGGCTCCCCCGCTGTAAAATCAACAAGACTTGTACCATACGGAATGTACGAGAAGGCACTGTTTGCATCTACGTCTGAAATAACAAGATCTCGTCTGGCAACAGATTCATCACCACTATTATAGAGATTTTCCAAAACCTGATAATACTGACTGCTTAAGCTTATCAGATCCATACCCGTTGCAAGTCCCTCTTCGTTTTGCTTATCACTAAGCTCGCGCCAGCCGCTGCCCGTATAATTGCTTCCTACGTAGCCTCGAATATAAAGCGGTGCCTTTAAATCACTCGAAATATCTAAATATAAATGCGTCTCATTATAATCGCGCACCTCTTTTACATTACTAAGCTTACCGCCGTGGACGCCGCTGCTTCGAATAATATCAACAGGAAGCCAATCCCACTCACCTCTAGTCACCTTCTTCCAGAAGGTCTCCAGACTCTTTAACAGATCTCCGTTTCGAATATCCTCACGTATCTGGCTTTGTGCTTCATATCCATCTGTAAATGCAGGTCCCAACATAAAACGGCTCACTGGAAGAAGCAGCAAGAACAAAGCGGCAACTACAACAGATGTCTGCCACCTAAGCATTCCAAATGCGCTATTGCTCATCTTTACTGTAACTGTTCTCACACTAAGACTCTCACGATAACGGCTGTACTGCAGAGAAAACATACCTATCAGCACAAACAGCATCATTAAAAATGATGGCATTGCCGGAAGCTCTCCAACTGCAAGCGCAAGAATAAAGATTACGCCAAATAATAGTGCTGTCACCCTTCCATCTAATGAACGAATCGTTCCAAGCGATAAAATTGCTCCAATTAAAAATGCTGCAAACAACAGCGTAATCAAATAAGAGACTGCTGAAACTGGCTCAATAGCTGCAAGTGAAACTTTTGTACCATAATACTCATTTATATATCCTGCATAACTGTTATAGAATCCCAACAATCCACTAAAAATACTGTTGTGAAATACAATTCCTGCTAACAGATAAATGCCAAATAAGACCGGCCATGTAATCATGCGGCTGATTGGGAGTTCCCAGGCTGCTGTTATAAGAAGGCCGATCACAATCGTTCCCACCACAAGCAGCACATAATTTAGCTCAATCTCATAGGTAAGCGCAAGTCCAAGCACCACACCAAGCATTCCTATTAAAAAATAGATAATGCGCAGCAGCAAAAACAATCGCTCATGAAACTTGCCGTGAGTCCGGATTCGGTCAGCCTGAACAACCTGCTCGACCAGAATGCCCTTCTCTTCGTTTTCCATGAAGTTCCTCCTTCGTTGCAAATTAAATATACAATTTAATTATGACAGTTAATTTTATCATATCTCAATCAATTCATGAATCTCGTTAATTGTAAGAATTGATTTTCTTGTACCATCTGATGACAAAAAGTCACCTAATTGTTCATCTTTATTCGTATCCATACAGCTTATTGCAATCATACGGTACAGCGGTGTACTGCGGCTGCTTTTATACTCCTCCCAGTACAGCTTGTCAGTTCTTTTTGCACTGACAAGAAGCTTACTCATAACAGCTGTAATGTCATCCATTCCTTTAATCAGATGTTCTTCAAATGCACCTCCACCATCCTGTGAATACCAGATCATGCGATGATGACACTCGTTAAAACAAAGTGCCGCTGAAAGCGAATAACAAAGATCATATACCGACTGAATCTCCTCTATTGTCTGATAACGAAGATCCAGAAAAATTCCAACTGAATCACTGATTGGCCTTGACAGTTCCTTAATCATCATCTGATCAAGGCGGGCTGTCATCTTCCAATGAACTCTTGACATTTTGTCGCCCTGACGAAATTCGCGGATCTGATAAATTTCAGCAGGATCATCTCCTGCATTATGCTTATCGTACTCCTCGCTGTCACTGTCAAAATTACGGCAGGCATCTGTCACAGCGACTTGAAGATCAAGAAGATGAGGCATTACAACACACTCTGCCTGAGCAGAAATTGTTTTTTTTCTCTGAAATAATCTCAGATAATCGAAGACTACAATTCGCTCAAATGAAATTTTAATCACACCACAATATGTGGAACAAAATGTAAATGGAACAGTTACTGATGTTTTTGCCGGTGCACGCAGATTGATATCATAGGATTCCTTTTCTCCATCTAATGTATTGCTGACATTTACTCTTACAGACGCATCTGTTATCGGAAACCAGCCATTATTATGAAAACGAATAGGAATTTCTATTTTTTCTTCACAGTCTGCCACCTGCTGTCCATTTCCAATTGTTACCTTAACGTTTTTTTTGTGATACCAGGTAAGTGCAAATAATGCTATTGGAAGCAGCAGCTCAAACGCCAGAAATACTCCAGGAACAGGACTTTCATACATCAGTGCAATATATGATGTGATTATAACCAGAAGAATATAGACTATTTTTCTTCCCCACATAAAAACTCTCCTTTCAGGAAAAAGCAAACAAAGGCCTTATAGAACATGCTCCTACAAGGCCTGTCTTTTTATTTTGCCTTTGGCTGAGGGATCAGCTTTAAGATCTGCTCAAGAATGCCTTCTGCTGTTAATCCGCCCACCTTTGCCTTTGTATTTAAAATCAGACGATGCGCACATACATCAGTAAATACAGCAGCCACATCTGCTGGAACTACATAATCGCGCTCCTGAAGGTACGCATGTGCACTTGCCATATTAATCAGCGCCAGCGTTCCTCTTGGGCTGACGCCAAGTGTCAAATACTGATGCTTTCTGGTCGCATTGACAAGATCTGTCGTATACTGATAGATCAGATCGTGAATAAATACCTTCTCGACCTCTTTCTTCATCTCAAGAATATCTTCAACGGTGAGAGATGCTGGAATATCATCTACAGAATATTCCTTTTTGCTCTTCATCATAGAAATTTCATCTGCCTGACTTGGATAGCCCAAAGACATACGAACCATGAAACGGTCAAGCTGAGACTCCGGCAACAGCTGTGTACCAGAAGATCCTGTAGGGTTCTCTGTTGCAATTACCATAAATGGCTGCGGCACTTCTCTTTTTACTGCATCAATTGTGACAGTGCCTTCTTCCATAACCTCAAGCAGTGCAGACTGTGTCTTTGGTGATGTACGGTTAATCTCATCTGCAAGAAACAGATTACACATAACAGCGCCTGGATAATACACAAACTTTCCAGTATCCTTCTGATACATATGATAACCACACACATCAGACGGAAGCACGTCTGGTGTAAACTGCATACGTTTTTGTTTTAAGGACAATGCTTTTGAGAATGCCAGCGCCAGCGTTGTCTTTCCTACACCAGGAATATCCTCCATCAGTATATGACCGCCTGCAAGCATCGTACACATAAGCTTATTCAGACTCTCATCCTTACCCTTGATTACCTTTTTTATATCATCAATTGCCTGCCAAACTTTCTTTACGTTTTGTATATTCTCCATGTTTCCTCTCATTCCTTGTCTTATGCCTCATCTGCCTGTGATTCTGCATCATAAACAGTCTCACTGACAGATTCTGACGTATTTTCTTCAGATGATTTTTCAGATGATGGAACAGATGTCTTTCCATCCAGCATATCCTTTAAGTTCTTTAGTGCCTCATCCTTTACGCATGCTTCCTGGTATCTTGTATTTACATTTGCAACCAGTTCACGCACGGACTCCCATCCGGCAACCTCCTGCAGATAAGCTGCGATCTCGCCATCCTTCGCATTCTTATCAATATACAGGCTTCCATCCTTATTCTGACAAATATAAAGTCGAATCATAGATGGTGCCTTCGTGTCAATTCCAATAAACTTTATCTCATAATATACATATGCTATATAAGTATTATCAGCAATACCTGGAACTGTATAGCAGATAATGTTCTCATAGGACTCAACATATTCACACTGCTTTTTAAGTGCTTCCTCACTAAATTCTGTATCCTGCACAACAATCTGCTTAAGATCCTTGACATCTGCCTTTTTTACTGCATCAAAATACTTCTGTACCAGTTCTTTTACTTCCGGCACGCCGTCCTTTTCTAAGGATTGAATCTGATTGTTATTATTGTTTTGATTTTCTGTAACATCAACAACCGTCTGGATTTCCTGACGATCTTTGTTGCCTTTTCTGCTCGTAATCAAAATAACTGCCACAATCAGCGCAGCTGCTACCAGAATAATGACAAAGTATGGAAGAATCCTTCTGACCACACCTGGTTTTTTCTTTCTCTTAAAATTATTTTTTGCCATAATTCCTTCCTATTCTGCCATCTTGCGTTACTGCGCTGTACGCGGACGCGCCTCAGGCTCATCAAAATATCGTTCTTTCACCAGTTCAACTGGCATCTGCTTTCCTGTCCACAATGTAAATGCCTCTGCACCCTGATACAGCAACATATATAACCCATTAAAACAGCTGCAGCCCTGACTCTTAGCAATTTCCATCAGCTTTGTCTCTCTTGGATTATAGATTACATCTGATACTATTAAATCTGGATGGAAGAAATCTGCTGATGTAATCAGACTTCTATCTGTATCTGGTGCCATGCCTACATTTGTGCCATTTGTCAAAATACGACTTGTCAAAAGCTCTTTTTTAATCACAGACTCATCTGAATAATCAAATAAATTAATCTTACATGCTGTCTGCTTTGTCAGCTGATTAATCACCTGCCTTGCATGCTCTGTCGATTTTCCCGGGCGACAAAATACAGAAATCTCCCGCACACCATCAAGTGCTGCCTGAACAAGAATAGATGTTGCTGCGCCTCCTGCTCCAAGAAGAGTCATTTTCTCACCCTTGATCGAAAATCCTGCTTCTTTTACGGCTCTCATATAGCCTGTTCCATCCGTATTGTATCCAATAAGCTTTCCATTTTCATTCACAACCGTATTCACAGAGCCTGTAATCGACGCTGCTGGCGAAAGCACATCACAAAGCTGTGCCATCTTAGACTTATTTGGCATAGTACAGTTCCAACCTTTTGCTCCCAAACTTACAAGACCGTCTACGGCACCGCTAAGACCTTCAATGCCAACATCAAAACAAAGATAGACATAATTAATTCCCAACTCCTGAAATGATGTGTTGTGCATCATCGGTGATTTGCTGTGTCCCACCGGACTTCCAAGCAGGCCGGTAAGGCCTGTCTTTCCATTTATTATCATAGACATATCCTTTCCTGATACCTTTTGCAGCAGTTTTTTACTGTCATTTCTTGTCACCACCAAAATGACATAAACTGACCAAGCTCCTATATACTTTAATACGAATCTGTAAAATATGCAAGCTTTTTATCTCTTTTGCCACACGCAGCACTTTATTTTGTGCAAAATTACCATGATATGGTGTGATTACACTACGATAGTGACAGTATCCTCGTCTGAATCATACTCATAAACATGATTTGACAAAAAATCTGTACTTACAGCATCTGTCAGATTTACCTCCTCCACAATTTCCTTTAACTGTGACGGATCTGTATCTTTATCTTTTGCAAGAAGCAGTACCTCGTGCATACTTGACGGCAAAATATAATATGCACCGCCAAGCTTTTTTGCTGCCGTCCTAAGGATACCCGGATACATGATGACTGATGCTCCAAAAAATGCTTTACTGTTTGTCAGCGCAAATAAATGAGGAAAATCAGACTGTACTGGCAGCTCAGGCAGCCCAATCAATGCCTCTACGCTATTTAAAGACGGTGGAAAACGGCGAATCATAGATGCGATGGCTGTCTGGAATAAAATGTCCTCTGTCACCTCCCAGATTCTGCAATGATCCTGATACACAACGGCAGCACCCATCGTTGTGTCTGTTCCCTCAAATACCAGCTGATAGATAATGGCAAGATCAAGAATACGTCTATGTGGGACAAGTGATAAAAATTCCTTATTTTTCTGATATGAAATGAGCCGCACTGATAAAAAGGCAGCAGCACATTCAAAGTTTGTAAATATCTCTCCCTCCACTTTATTATTTTCTGTTACCATATCAAGCACGTTTTTTAATTCCTTTTGAATACTTTCCATAGAATAGCCATGCTGATATAAACGGTAAAACGGCGCCATATATATCCAAGGAGTTGTTCTTTTTCCTCTGTGGTATAATGACACCGTTTTTATCTTTGCTGTATGTTTTTGTTCAATTGTCTGCACGGTAATCTTTTCCTCTGCCTGGCAGGCGGACTGAAGACCCGCAGTAATGGTAAATAAAAATTGTTGATAATCCATATTGCTCCTCCGTTCTAAACTCCAGAAAAGCTGGATGAGAGAACACACCTGAAGGGAATCGAACCCCCGCACGTAGATCCGGATTCTACTGCTCTATCCACTGAGCTACAGGTGTATATGAGTCAGCTGTTAGATCAAACAGCTGACTCTGAAACAAAACGTTAAATATTTTGTTTTGAATTTCTGATCAGATTATACTCTGGATAAATACTCACCTGTTCTGGTATCGATCTTGATTACCTCACCGTTCTCTACGAACAACGGAACATTTACCTGTGCACCAGTCTCAACGATTGCTGGCTTAGTAGCACCAGTAGCAGTATTTCCCTTGAAGCCTGGCTCAGTATCAGTAACCTGAAGCTCTACAAACAGCGGCGGCTCGATTGAGAATACGTTTCCATTGTGGGAACATACCTTGCACATCTCGTTCTCCTTAACGAACTTTAATGCGTCACCGATCAGCTCGCTTCCAAGTGCGATCTGCTCATAGGTATCATTGTCCATGAAGTAGTACAGATCTCCATCCTGATACAGATACTGCATATCCTTACGGTCAATTCTTGCCTCCGGGAACTTCTCGGTTGGACGGAAAGATCTCTCGATTACTCCACCATTCTTGATATCCTTTAACTTTGTACGAACAAATGCCGCACCCTTACCTGGTTTTACATGCTGAAACTCAAGGATCTGATAGACAGTGCCTTCAATTTCCAAAGTCTTACCATTTCTGAAATCACCAGCTGAAATCATTTTTTTTCCTCCTGTAAATGAGAATTAACGGCATCTTTCTGTACTCTTGCACAGATGCCTATCGTTCTAAACAAACGCAAACGCCCATAAAATGGCGCTACATACTATATTATCATACAATAAAAAATATAACTTTTCAAGTAGTATTTTTAAAACTCTTTAAAAATTTCCTCTGCCAGTTCCCCAGGTGTTTTCTGATCTACATCTAGCACAAAATCTGCACCGCTTAAATAATGTGCCTCACGCTGTTTCATCAGTGTACGCACACGCTCTCCACTGTCATCTCCTTTAAGAAGCGGGCGCGTTGTGTCACCCTTTAAACGAGCCAAAACAGTCTCTGGCTGAATCCTTAAATAGACTACCATGCCGAGTTTTTTTAAAAGCTTTCTGTTTTCCTCACGAAGCGGCATTCCACCTCCGCATGAAATCACAAATTGCTTATCTTGTACAAGCAGCGTCTTGAGTGCTTTTGTCTCTGCCTGACGAAAATAATCTTCTCCTTTTTGAGCAAAAATATCAGAAATGCTCATTTTCTCACAAGCTTCTATATAGGCATCAGTATCAATCAGCTCGAATCCTTTTTTTACAAGCTCTTTTCCTACTGTTGTCTTTCCTGCTCCCATAAAGCCAATCAAAACAATTGAACTCATCGCTTATTCCTCCTGTGGTAAAAAAACAATACTATACGCTCTATATAACGCTTTAGCACTATCTGTATTTCTTCCTTTGGATGAATTGGCTGAACAAGATATGTCCTAATTCCAGCTCTGTTTGCGCCATAAATATCTGTAAAGATCTGATCTCCGATAAAAATCGTTGTATCTGGTGTTGTATGAATACGCTTCATGGCATCCTCATAACCGCGTACTGATGGCTTCCCTGCTTTATAAATATAGTCACTTCCAACTTCCTTCGCAAACGTACTGACACGCGGCTCCTTATTATTTGAAATAATGCAGGTTTTTAAACCAATGCTGCGAAGATGTTCAAACAATTCCTTTGCCTGTTTTGTAGCTGGCTCTCCATGCCTTACAAGCGTATTATCCACATCGAATAGTACGCCACGCACGCCGTTATCATATTCCTTTTGATAATCAATCTGGTAGGCAGACGCTGCCTCTGCCCATGGATACAATTTACTCACTGTTTTTTCTCTCTCTGAATCATATTTTCAAGCTCTTGTGCAAAATTATTCAAATCCGTAAAAGAGCGATATACACTCGCAAAGCGCACATAAGCGACCTCATCAAGTGTTTTTAACTTTTCCATCACCAGCTCACCAATCACCTTGCTGCTGACTTCTTTTTCATAATTATTAAAGATAGTTGTCTCAATATCATCCACCAGACGATTTACTGCATCAGTCGGGATCGGACGTTTATGGCATGCCATAACAATTCCAGTTTTTAATTTTTCCCTCGAATAAGCCTCTCTTGTCTGATCCTTTTTTACTACCATCAGCGGAAATACTTCAATCTTTTCATATGTTGTAAAGCGCCGGTTGCACACCTCACACATCCTGCGCCTGCGGATCGCAGTATTATCGTCAGAAGGCCTTGAATCAATTACTTTTGTTGTATCTTCTCCGCAAAACGGACACTTCATTGCTGCCTCCATTCCTGCTGTCTGCCAGCATCTCTTTAATGCTATTATTATAAAATAAAAAGGTATGTAAGGTCAAGTTTTTTCTGAATTGTTTTCAATTCTATTTTTCTTTATCTCTGATTGGTTTTTCTCCCTCATCAATATCAACTAATATGATATCTGGTCCAATCTGACATACTCTGCAAAATGGAATGCGATATTCCGTATCTCGTCCGAATAACCCACATATTTTTCCTGTGCCCGGAACAATCAAATGTGTTATGCAGCCTGTTTTTCGATCAAATTCAATGTCACACACATAGCCAAGTCTTTTGCAGTCTTTTATATTAATCACTTCTTTTTGCCTTAAATCACAAATACGCATATGCTACCCTCAAAAGCATTTCACTTTCTCGGTATAGTATATGCGTATTAAATATATTCTGCCTTCTGACAAATATATTAGACACTATGTTAATATATATTGTTTAGTGCTCTGTTCCAAACTCAGACAGCTTTAAGCCTGGATTTCTTTCCAGTACCATCTGCGGACTCCAGCTATTTGCAAACAATAACAGCGGACGATCCTTCAGATCCTTAATTTTCTTCATATCGGATGTTCCATTGATTCTTGCTACATCCACATTCTCCCAATCCTCAATCCAGCGGATATACTCGTATGGCAGCGGATCAAGGCGAATCTCTACATTGTACTCATTTTCCAGACGGAATTTCAAAACGTCAAACTGCAGCACGCCGACAACGCCTACAATGATCTCTTCCATTCCAGTGTTAAATTCCTGGAAAATCTGAATAGCACCTTCAAGAGCAATCTGACTGATTCCCTTAATGAACTGCTTACGCTTCATTGTATCCATCTGACGCACTCTGGCAAAATGCTCTGGTGCGAATGTTGGAATTCCGTCAAATGCCATATTACCCATCTTAGGAGAACATATTGTATCTCCAATTGAGAAAATACCTGGATCAAATACACCAATGATATCTCCGGCATATGCCTCTTCTACGATTGTTCGCTCTGATGCCATCATCTGCTGTGGCTGTGTCAGACGAATCTTTCTGCCGCCCTGCACATGGTTCACCTCCATGCCGGCTTCAAACTTTCCAGAACAAATTCTCATAAATGCGATACGGTCTCTGTGTGCCTTATTCATGTTTGCCTGAATCTTAAATACAAAGGCAGAGAAATTATCATCAAATGGGCTAATTTCACCGATTGAGCTATGTCTTGGAAGCGGTGATGTTGTCATTTTTAAGAAATGCTCAAGGAATGTCTCAACACCAAAGTTTGTCAGTGCAGAACCAAAGAATACAGGAGAAATCTCACCATTACTTACCTTATCCTGATCAAATTCCTCACATGCACCATCAAGCAGCTCAATATCCTCAAGCAGCTTCTGATAACCAATAATACCAACCTGATCCTCAGCACCTTCAACATCAAGCTCATGACTCTCAATCTCATGCATACCTGCATCTGCTGCAACGAATGTAGTAATCTTATTTGTGTTACGATCATAAACACCCTTGAAATTCTTACCGCATCCGATTGGCCAATTGATTGGGCAGGTCTTAATACCAAGCACGCGCTCGATCTCATCCATCAGATCAAATGGGTCATTTGCCTCACGGTCTAATTTGTTGATAAAAGTAAAAATTGGAATATGGCGCATAACACAAACCTTAAACAGCTTAATTGTCTGCGCCTCAACACCCTTAGAAGCATCAATTACCATAACGGCAGAATCTGCTGCCATCAGAGTACGATACGTATCCTCTGAGAAATCCTGATGACCTGGTGTATCCAAAATGTTGATGCAATAGCCTTCATAGTGGAACTGTAAAACGGAAGAGGTTACGGAAATACCTCTTTGCTTTTCAATCTCCATCCAGTCAGAAACAGCGTGCTTTGCTGTTTTTCTTCCCTTTACGGAACCTGCCTGATTGATTGCTCCTCCATATAAAAGGAACTTCTCTGTTAATGTAGTTTTACCCGCATCCGGGTGAGAAATAATGGCAAACGTTCTTCGTTTGCTGATTTCATTTTCATATAATGACATTGTGTTCCATGCCTTTCTTCTTCAAATGTTCTTATTTACTATTTTTCATTTTGTTCACAGCAAACTATTGTAACAGATTCAGTCTTTTTGTGCAACCCCCTTCACAATTTTATACCATTTGCCATTATACCAAATCCGTCCAGAATATCCCCAATTAAGGTATCCGTTCTGGATACGATACAGTGTACCATAATATTCAACAAGGCCATTGTAATTCCAGTTCAAACTACCTTTTTCTACATAATACCAAGCACCATCACTGTGTTTTACAAGGCTAGTGTACTCCCAATTTAATCTTCCTGACTGAATATAATACCAAGTTCCTCCATAATTAACAAGACCAGTATACTTCCAATTCAGAATACTATTATATACATAATACCAAGTTCCATAATAATTTGTCAGTCCTGTATACTTCCAGTCCAAAATTCCCTTTTCTACATAATACCAGATTCCATTATACTTAACCAAACCTGTATAACTTTGGTTAAGCTTGCCACCTGACACATAATACCAGGTTCCTCCATAATTTGCCAGTCCTGTATATCCCCAGTTCAGCATGCCTTTATATACATAGTACCAAGTGCTGTAATACTTTGTTAGACCAGTATAATTCCAATTTAATATTCCTTTTTCCACATAGTACCAATTTCCATTGTATTTTACAAGACCAGTATACTGAGTATTAACTGCTCCTGCATTTAAATCATACCAAGTACCTTCATATAAAGTAAGACCTGTATAGTTCGACACTGTTCCGCCTAATACATAATACTTCTTTCCCTGATATGCTGCAAAACCTGTGTAACTAGTATCAACCTGATCATTTTTATAGTAATATTTCTTTCCATCAGAAGCCGCTGAAATTCCATTTAGGATTCGTCTGTTGGCACACCTGCCCTCATTGATTCCATAATCCAGATAATGATCTACATACTTTATATTATCATCACCAAATAATTCCTGCAGATCTGGATAATTCGCTTTATAGAGCGTAACATCAAATGACTCACTGGCACGTCTGCCCTCACCTATTCCATAATCCACAAAATGCTTCAATGCTGCCGCATAATCATTTCCAAATGCTGACTTCAAATCTGAGTAACGATTCAAATAATATTTAGCATCAAATACTGGAGCGTAGTCAACACCTTTATAAATTGTTGACGTCTTATCAACGTCATCATTATCCTCTGAGAAATCACCCTTTGTTCCATCCCATCCGGCTTTTTTTCCAGTTAAGAAATAATGCTCATAATACGCGTCAATATCATTTCCATATGCTTTTTCAAGCTTTGGATAACGCTTTCGATAAGAATTTACATCAAAGCCATCAAAAAATCCCTGTTCTATCGTTACACCACAACCAACAAACAAACGGTACTGTGTCTGTGTGCCATCCTCAGCTGTAACGGTTATTGTGCTAACCTCAACCTTGTGAGACATGCTTCCAATATTGGAAAATTTCAGTGTAGCTGATGAAGATGCAGTTTTTACTCTGATATTCGCATAAACGGTCTTTTCTCCTACACTATAATAAAAATCTTTTTGTGTCTTATCAAATGCAGTGATTACTTCCTGGTCATTTACTGTCAATGACTTTAAGCAGCTATTCTGATTTTTTCGTTCCTGTGGTTTGGGTGAAGATACCGGACGCTCCTCATAAACAGGAATCAAAAAAACAAAACTATTTCCTAATTGACCACTATTGGTATAGGATCTTCTTACTTGATTTCCCTCTGAATACGGTGCCATGATATTGGTCATGTATTGATGCCAATATTTACCATTATACTTGCCATCATAATCAAATTTCTGAGCATACAATGTATTCTGATTTTTCAAAATATACAGATTGGCAAATTTCAGTGATCCTCCAATCAATGCCTTTGTTGGGGTATCCCAAGATCCACTTGATACTGTACCATCTGGAAGCATCATTGTCGAACCCGTCTGTGCTTCTTTTAATCCATTTTTTATAATTTCATCCTTTGTAGAACCTGTCGCCTGAATATTAAAATAGTTATATAATCCTTCATATCCAGAATACTTTCCTGAAATTAAATCTGATGTTCCAGCTCCCTGCTCTTGTCTGACTCGACTGGCAAGTGCTACCGGATTAATATCGTATTTTTCACCAATCCAGCAAAACAGCCATGCATATGTATACTCTTCCCCAGGGACATTAGCATTTGCCATAAATGTATTGGCAAGCGCCGCTTCCACTACACCCTCTTCCTGATATTTTTCATATGTAAGAGATTCAAACATGAAAATATCATTTTCATTCAGGAAATTTCGCGGATCCATATAGTAGCGCACAGTCTCTTCTGACGCGCCGGCCCAACCTGGTTCCCATTGTTTCCAAGTATTAGTTTGCCAATTGTAATCTCTGTCTAACATAGATCGAAAGCATTCATTATAATAAGTGCTTACAAGCGCTCTCGATGCTACCGCCATCTGCTGTCCTACTGCATAATCAAAAGTATCACCCACATAAACCGGCTTAAATACCCAATTAGGATGTGCCTGATGAAGTGCATTCAAGGCACTTTGGTAATCTGCTGGAAAGGCCTGTGTCTCATCCGCTGCCATCAGATTGGCATCATAGCTCACAGAAAGCACTTCAAATGGAATATATCCTTCATAACAGTATTCATTAATATCAAAAATAACATGCGCCCATCGCGGCTCTTCCTCCACACAAACTACAGATGTTATGTAAACATAAGAACCCGCTGGAAGTGTCACTAGCTCTGATGAATCTTTTTTCCATCCAGAATACACCTTTGAATCTGTATTTAAGCTTGCATTAGCATAGAAGCTTTCTTCAACTCCTTCTAACTCTGCTTCTTCTGTTGATTCCTCTTCTGTAGATTCCTCTTCTGTAAATTCTTCCTCTGTAAATTCTTCTGTAGAATACTCTGTTTCATTTTCCTGTTTTTCTTCTACACTGTCAGCCTCTGACGAGGTCTGCACTGTCTCCTGCGTCTGAGGCTCACTTTGAATTTCCGTTTGTGTTGGCTGCTCTGTCTGAACTTCACTTGTTTCTGCCTGTGATGCTGACGATGATTCTTCCGATGGAATCACTTCACTTTCCTGCGCAGATGTTTCTGTCTGAGTTTCCTGCGACTGAGTCTTGACCGTTTCGGATTCTGTTTCAGACGTCAGCTCTTCAGGCTGCATTTGCGTTTCTTGCATCTGCTCTTGCAACTTCGTTTCAAATGCACTTTGACTGGACGTTTCCTGTGCTGCTGTCGGAATAACAGACCCTAACAGCATTCCAATAGAAAGCAGTCCTGCAATACCTTTTTTCAGCAATACTTGTTTTCTCAATCGCCTTACCTCCATTTTAGCTTACACAGAAACGACACTGCAGCAAACGCTGCAGCGCCTTTACATGTGATTACTTTAATGCTTCCTTATAAAACTCCTTGAACTCGCTGTAGCCTTCTGCTGTCAGCTGTTCCTTCTGGAACTTCTTATTCTTATTCATCCATGCAACAAGAATCTGCTGTCCTGCTGCACGTCCTGCCATTGCTTCCTGAAGAACAGTGCCAAGCACCTTGCTATCTACACCCTTTTCTACCAAATATGCAATCTTTTCCTTGCTGCCTGGAACAGTAAAGCCCTCATCTAAGAGAATTGTTACAATACGCTCAAATCCGATTGAGAAGCCACATGCTGGAGTTTCCATTCCTGTGAACTTGCCAACCATCTTATCATAACGTCCGCCTCCGGCAATTGAACCTGGGAAGCCCTCTACTCCGATCTCGAAAATAGTTCCAGTATAGTAAGACATACCACGAACTAATGTTGGATCAAACTGCAGCTTAAAGCTTGCCTGAGTTGTTGCCGTAACTGCCTCACAAATCTGCTTTAAGTTCTCTGCTGCGCCGCCCTCTAAGCAATCACCAAGTGTCTCTGCAAGATAAGCAACACCATCCTCTGCTTCATTCAAGCCTTTGAACAGACCCATATAGCGTTCGATTGATTCCTCTGCAAAACCATTTGATGCAAGCTCTTTTGCTACACCATCAAGACCGATCTTATCCATCTTATCCAAAATGATAAAGACTTCATCATACTGTGCTTCATCAAAGCCGCTGTACTTTGCCATGCCCTTTAAAATACGGCGGTCATTGATATGTACGGTAAATCCCTTAAAGCCAACCTTTCCAAGAAGTGTAGTTGTTGCCAAAATCAGCTCGATCTCTGCAAGATTTGTCGGATCTCCAAGAATATCAATATCACACTGATAGAACTGTCTGAAACGACCCTTCTGCGGACGGTCAGCTCTCCATACCGGTCCGATCTGCAATGCCTTAAACGGCTTTGGCAGATTTGCTGCATTATTGGAATAATATCTTGACAACGGAACAGTCAGGTCATAGCGAAGACCACTATCTACCAAATCTGCTTCTGTCTGTGCTGTTTCTAAGTTTAACTTCTCACCACGCTTTAAGATCTTAAAGATAAGCTTCTCATTCTCACCACCCTGCTTATTGCTTAAGTTTGCAATATTTTCAACACAAGGTGTTTCAATCGGTGTGAAACCAAATCCCTTATACGTTTCCTTAATCAGCCCAATCACATAATCACGGATCTGCATTTCTGCCGGCTGAATATCCTTCATGCCTGTAACAGGCTTCTTTACTAATGCCATAAAACACTCCTCTTTCCACTATCAGGGCTTTCCCTGTATGATACACTACGTTCAACATTATACGTTTTTGCAATAGGCTGTGTCAACTGTTTTTTAGTTTTCCCATCCCATGAGAATAAATTACAGCCAGTTTTCCAGAACATCATTAAGTTTATTCATATCCAGCGGTTTTGCGATATGTCCATTCATGCCTGTATTTTTTGCCAGCTGTACATCTTCCGCAAAAGCATTGGCGGTCATGGCAACAATAGGCAGTTTTCCCTGTTCACCCGGAAGGCTCCTGATTGCTGCTGTTGCCTCATAGCCATTCATGACAGGCATTTGAATATCCATAAAAATAAGATCATACGAACTTTTCGGAGAAGCTTCCACTTTCTCAACTGCAATTTTCCCATTTTCTGCTGTTTCCACTTCTGCACCTGTCATCTGCAAAATTTCAACAGCAATTTCTCTGTTTAATTCATTATCCTCGACCAACAGAATCCTTTTTCCCGTGTAGTCTGATTTTGACAGCTTCTCCAAATAATTTCTTGCTGTTTTTTCTTTTCTTTCTGAAGTAAACTGCCGCAGTGTAGCCGTCAGACGAGAACGAAACAGCGGTTTTGCAATAAAAGCATCTATGCCTGCAGCCTTTGCTTCTTCTTCGATCTCGCTAAATTCATAAGACGTCAGTACAATGATGGTGATCTCTTTACCTATCCGTTTTCTGATCTGTCTGGCAGTTTCTATGCCATCCATTTCCGGCATCTTCCAGTCTAAAATAACAGCAAAGTAATCATCTTTCAACTCATGCC
>OJRX01000468.1_pt1 | contig 52219 bp, 28 predicted proteins | sample 1599301 | NCBI WGS metagenome assembly OJRX01 (sample SAMN04168656, study PRJEB22393) | human gut metagenome | biome: human gut microbiome; feature: stool | host: Homo sapiens | collected 2014-03-17 | reverse complement strand
AATTATATTTCATAAAAAACACCCCAAAAGTGTCCAACTTTTGGGGTGCAGTACACACGGGGGCCGCTTTTCGTATCGGCTTGCGGGACAGCGTCCGCGCAGGTTCAGTCCATCGGTTTGCGGTGCGGTCTCAACGCAGCTCCAGCTTATAGGGGTAGTACATGACGACTCCCTGCTGTTTGGTAGCCTCCTGCACCTGCTTGTACTCCTTCATCAGCAGTCCCAGTTCCGAACGGGTCATGGCCTCGCGGACGCTGATGTTGAGCGACGCGATGAAGGCGGCGAATCCCGTCGGCTCCTCGATCACCTCGGTCACCCGGTAGCTGTCGCCCAGACCGGCCTTGTCCACGGCGATGGCGATGGCCGTTTTCAGACCTCCGTAGGTGTCGATCAGACCGATGCCGAGCGCATCTTCGCCCGACCAGACGCGGCCCCCGGCGATGTCGAGCACCTTCTCGACCGGCAGGTTGCGCCCTTCGGCTACATGGGTCGTGAAGGTCTCATAGACCTTGTCCACGCCGCGCATGATCGAAGCCCGTTCGGCGGCGGTCAGCGGCGAGGTCGCCCCCATACCGGCCGAGGTGTTGCTCTTCACGGCGTCGAACGTGATTCCCAGCTTGTTTTTAAAGGCGTCGATGGTGTTGAGGTACATGCCGAAGACACCGATCGAACCCGTAAGGGTCAGTTTGTCGGCCACGATGACGTCGGCGGGACACGAAATGTAATAACCTCCGCTGGCGGCATAGGAGCCCATCGAAACGACCACCGGTTTCTCGGCTTTCAGCAGCTCCATTTCGCGCCAGATGACGTCCGAAGCCAGTGCACTGCCGCCGGGGGAGTTCACGCGCAGCACCACGGCCTTGACCTTCTCGTCGTCGCGCACGCCGGCCAGCGTCGCAGCCAGCGTATTGCCGTAAATCTCCTTTCCGAAGCCTTCGCCGTCGACGATCGCGCCGTCGGCATAGACGACGGCCACCTGATCGGCCGAGATGTTTTTGAGGTCGGCGCCTACCTGCGAAGCGTATTCGCCCAGCGTGATGAAATTATACTCTCCGTCGGAATCGGACGCTACGCCCAGTTCGGCGAATATGTCCTTCATCTGGTCCTCGTAGATCAGGCTGTCCACGAAGCCGTGTTCGAGGGCATCCTCAGGCAGCGAAACCTCCAGTTTGTCGGTGATGCGGTTCAGCTCCTTCAGGTCGATGCCGCGGGCTTCGGCGACCGAGCCGGCGATGGTGTTCCACATCGAATTCACGAGCGCCTGCATCTGCTCGCGGTTGGCGTCCGACATTTTGGGAAGGATATACGGCTCGACGGCGCTCTTGTATTTGCAGGCCGTAGGGCGGAACACTTCGGCCTTGATCTCGAGTTTGTCGAGCAGGCCCTTGTAGAACATCAGGTTGAACGCGAGACCCGACCAGTCCATGGCGCCTTCGGGCTGCATGTAGATCTTGTCGGCCGCCGAAGCGAGGTAATATTTCCCCTGCGAATAGGTCTCGTCGTAAGCGACGACGAATTTGCCGCTCTGCTTGAAATCGACGACCGCTTCACGCAGCTCTTCCAACAAGGCCGCGCCCATCACGCCGCCGTTGCCGTTCATCCGCAGGTAAATGCCCTTGATGCGGCTGTCGTCCTTGGCGGCTTCGAGCGCGCGCAGAGCCTTCATCAGCGGAAGCTGGCGCGTGGAGCGCAGCGTGGCGAAGTCGATCCCGGCGAAGGGATCGCTCGACGGAGCGTCGGTCAGCACATCCGAAAAGTCGATCTTGAGGATCGACTCCGCATGCACGGCCACCGTCTTCTCCATCGAGCCGGCTATGCCCAGCAGAATGAATATCCAGAGAAAAAACACCAGAAACGACCCCACGACGAAGGCGAGGATAGCAGCCAGAAAAGTCTTGATAAAATTCATAACGTATCGTTTATTGTTTGTCCTGTTTCGTTCCGAGTCCGGATTTCCTTTGCAAATATAAGGAAATTTTACGAAAAACAAATAAAATTTATCGTTTTTCGATAAAATAATAGGCCCTGCTATATTTATTCTGCAAAATATACGTTATCTTTGCGATTGTAGTCACAACACGAATCATGGAAGAAAAAATCAGACATCTGCTGACGTCCGTCGTCCATCCCGAAACGGGACAGGACATCGTCGGCAGCGGCTTTATCGAGCATATCGCCTCCGGAGCCGGCAAGATCACCGTCGTACTCCGTTTCGCCAAGGCCCGCGACCCATTCGCGGTGAAAATCAAAAACCAAGCCGAGGAGATTCTCCGGCGTGAATTCCCGCAGCAAAACGTCATGGTCGTCATCAAGGAGGGCGGCGCCGCGCCGCGGCCCGAACCCAAGCTCAAGACGACCACCGGCGGCATCGCCAAAGTGATCGCCGTGGCATCGGGCAAAGGCGGGGTAGGAAAGTCCACCGTGACGGCCAACCTCGCCGTCGCACTGCGCAACATGGGTTACCGCGTCGGAATTCTCGACGCCGATATTTACGGTCCCTCGCAGCCCAAGATGTTCGGCGTGGAGGGGTACCTGCCCGATGCGGTGCAGGAGGAGGGAACGGACCGCATCGTTCCGGCCGAGTCGATGGACATACGGCTGATGTCGATCGGATTCTTCATCAAACCGACCGACGCCCTTTTGTGGCGCGGCGCCATGGCGGTCAGCGCCCTCAAGCAGATGATCCACCAGACCAAATGGGGAACGCTCGATTTCCTGCTCGCGGACCTGCCCCCCGGAACGGGCGACGTACACCTCTCTATTATAGGCGAACTGAAAATCGACGCCGCGGTGATCGTCTCGACGCCCCAGCAGGTGGCGGTCGCCGACGTGGTGCGCGGTGTGGAGATGTTCCGCAACGAAAACGTGAACATCCCGGTAGCGGGCGTGATAGAAAACATGGCGTGGTTCACGCCCGAAGAACTGCCCGAAAACCGGTACTATATCTTCGGGAAAGGCGGCGCGCGCCGTTACGCCGAAGAGAACGGCGTGGATTTTCTGGGCGAAATACCCATCGTACAGTCCATCATGGAGGGTTCCGACGAGGGACGCCCTGCGGCGGGGATCGATCCGAGGGTCGAAAAATGGTACCGCGAAATCGCCGAAAAGACTGTCGAAAAGGTGATGAAATCGTGTTAGAAACCCTGTTGATAACCGGCGATAAATAATGAAAACTTCCAGCCCCGAAGAGTTGCAATTCCCAAAACGGGAAGGGTATATACAAGTTTTCGCCGAAACCAAAAAAAGTTTTGCCGAATTATAGTCAGCGGCCGACTCCCAAAAGAACAACGGAATGTTCACAAAAAAGGGCTGTCGAAATGTTGAAAACAGTTGTGAACAATTGTCGATTATTATTTTTATGGATTGATAATCAAATTATTGAAATAAAAACGGAAGAAAAAGAAGAGGAGAAAATGTTGAGAGAAAAATCGCGGGGGAACTTGTGAACAGTATCAACAGCTATTATTTCTATTCTTATATCTTTATTTAAAATTAATAAATAGTAAAAATAAAAAATGAAGGTCAATAACTCCGCGGAGATCCGCCGCCGGATCGACGAACTCAAGCGCCGCAAGCGCGCCGTCATACTGGCCCATTACTACACCACGCCCGAAGTGCAGGAGGCGGCCGACTTTCTGGGCGACTCGCTGGCCCTCTCGGTCAAGGCGCAGTCGGTAGACGCCGACATCATCCTGTTCGCCGGCGTGCACTTCATGGCCGAGACCGCCAAGGTGCTCTGCCCCGACAAGAAGGTGCTGATTCCCTGCCCCGAAGCGGGATGTTCGCTGGCCGAGTCGTGCGATGAGAAGGATTTTGCGGTCTTCAAGGCGAAATATCCCGGCCATACGGTCGTTTCGTACGTCAATACCACGGTCGGCGTCAAGGCCCTGACCGATATCTGCTGCACTTCGTCCAATGCGCTGAAGGTCGTGCAGTCGATTCCGGCCGACCGACCGATCATCTTCGCGCCCGACCGCAATCTGGGAGGGTATATCAAAAAGCTGACGGGACGCGAGAATATCGTGTTGTGGGACGGCGCATGTCATGTGCACGAGGAATTTTCGCTGGAGAAGCTGCTGCAGCTCAAAAAGGAGCATCCGGCCGCCAAGGTCGTCGTGCATCCCGAATGCCGGGCCTATATCGTCGAAGTGGCCGACTTCGTAGGGTCCACGGCGGCGATCCTCGACTACTGCGGCCGCAGCGGCGCCGACGAGTTCATCGTGGTGACCGAATCGGGCATCCTCGCCGAGATGAAGAAGCGTTACCCCGGCAAGACGTTTATACCGGCACCCCCCGACGACGAGACCTGCGGATGCAACAACTGCAAGTACATGAAGATGGTGACGCTCGAAAACATCTGCGCGTGTCTCGAAAACGAATCGCCCGAAATCGTGCTCGATGAAGAGGTGCGACGCAGGGCCGAGCGTTCGATCCTGAACATGATAAATATCAAATAACAATCCTGTATGAAGAAACTCTTTTTACTGATCGCCGCGGCGTGCGCCTCTTTGACCGCTGCGGCCGACGAGGGAATGTGGCTGCTGCCCTACCTTCAGAAAATGAATATCAAGGAGATGAAGGCCCGCGGGTGCAAACTTTCGGCTGAGGAGATTTACAGCGTCAACAAATCCTCGCTCAAGGACGCCATCGTGATCTTCGGTCCCGGATGTACGGGCGAGATCGTTTCGGCCGACGGCCTGCTGTTTACCAACCACCACTGCGGCTACGGTTCGATTCAGGCGCTGTCGTCCGTCGAACACGACTACCTGAAAAACGGTTTCTGGGCCATGTCGCGCGAAGAGGAGATCCCGGCTCCGGGACTCAAGGTGCGTTTTATCCGCAAGATTTCGGACGTCACTTCCGACATTCTGGGATATGTGCCCGACGTGGCTTCGGGCGAAGAGCGGGCGCGCATCGTGGCCGAACATGCTGCGGCCGTGCGCAGCCGCATTGCTCAGGACAATCCCGGCATGGAGGTGCTGGTGAAGGATTTCTTCGGCGGAAACCAGTTTTTCGCCTTCGTGATCGAGGTTTTCAGCGACGTGCGTCTGGTGGGAACTCCCCCCACTTCGATCGGCAAGTTCGGCGGAGACACCGACAACTGGATGTGGCCGCGTCATACGGGCGATTTCTCGGTCTTTCGCGTCTATGCCGGACCCGACAACAAGCCGGCCGATTACGCGCCCGAAAACCGCCCTTACAAGGCCGACAAGTTTCTGAAGGTTTCGGTGGACGGATACAAGGAGGGAGATTTCGCGATGATCATGGGTTTCCCCGGTTCGACGTCGCGTTACATGACTTCGTTCGAGATCGACCGCATGCTGGATATCGAGAATCCGCAGCGCATCTTCATCCGCGGCGAGCGTCAGGCTATTCTCAAGGAGGATATGGCCGCAAGCGATAAGGTGCGGATTCAGTACGCTTCGAAATACGCCCAGTCGTCGAACTACTGGAAGAATTCGATCGGCATGTCGCGCGGCATCCGCAAACTGAACGTCAAGGCGCAGAAAGAGGCGCAGGAGGCGGCTTTCCGGAAATGGGCCGAAGCCAATACGCTGCCGACCGAAGGCTATATGGATGCGCTGGACCGCATCCGCGAAGCGGTGGAAGGCAACGCTTCCGCTTTTGCGGCCGAGCAGGTGCTCAGGGAGGCGCTTTACCGTGCCGTGGAGATTCTGACGCCGGCGCGTTCGTTCCTCGCCGTGGAGAAGATCACCGACCCGGCGCGTTCGAAGGAGGCCATGAGGGCCTTCTACAAGGATTACAACCCGGCGACGGACCGACGTGTAGCCAAGCGCATGATGCAGATCGTCAAGGAGAAATGCGGAGACCTTCCGACGGTGTTCGCCGAAGTGATCGACAAGCGGTTCGGCGGCGATACGGATGCTTATGTCGATTATCTGTACGATAACTCGATTTTTGCCACCGAGGAAGGCACGCTGGCCTTCGTGGATGATTTTTCGGTGGAAAAACGCGATGCCGATCCGGCGGTCGTATTCGTGCGTTCGCTCGATGCGAAACTGCTCGAACTGGCGGATGCCCAGCGGGAGAATAACCGCAGGTTCAAGGACGGGCACCGTCTCTACATCGCCGGTCTGATGCGTATGCAGCCCGACAAGGCGTGGGCTTCGGATGCGAACTTTACGATCCGCCTGACTTACGGCCGCGTTCTGCCCTACGATCCGGCGGACGGTATTCGCTACAACTATTATACGACGCTCAAGGGCGTGATGGAGAAGGAAGATCCCAAGAATCCTACGGAGTTTACGGTTCCCGACAAGCTCAAGGAGCTGTACGCCGCGAAGGATTTCGGGCGGTATGCCAACGCCGAGGGCGAACTTCCGGTAGCTTTCTTGGCCGACTGCGATATTACGGGCGGCAATTCGGGTTCGCCGGTGATGAACGCCAAGGGCGAGCTGATCGGTCTGGCGTTCGACGGCAACTGGGAGGCGATGTCGGGCGACGTGGCTTTCGAGCCGCAGCTGCAGCGCACGATCGCCGTGGATGTCCGCTACGTGCTCTTCGTCATCGACAAGTTCGCCGGCGCGAAATGGCTGATCGACGAGTTGTCGATCGACTGACCGAAGCGGAATCGATCGTTGAACCGGGGCCTGATTTCAGGTTCCGGTTTTTGTTTATTACCATCTGTAAACAAATAATGGCGCTTTGCTTTTTTTTAGCCTAAAAATTACTAATTTTGACAGAAATTAGTAATACTGTATCTGTTTTTATGGCAAAAGAATTCAAGCGTTATCTCGTTACCTCGGCTCTTCCCTATGCCAACGGGCCGGTGCATATCGGCCATCTGGCGGGAGTTTACATACCTTCGGACATTTATACCCGTTACCTGCGGCTCAGGGGCCGCGACGTGATTTCGGTCTGCGGAAGCGACGAACATGGCGTGCCCATCACCATCAAGGCCCGCAAGGAGGGAGTGACGCCGCAGCAGATCGTGGACCGTTACCACAGCATGATCAAAAAGTCGTTCGAGGGGCTGGGAATGTCGTTCGACATCTATTCGCGGACTTCGTCGGCGACGCATGCCAAGACCGCTTCGGAATTTTTCCGCAAGTTGTACGACGAGGGGAAGTTCATCGAGCAGACTTCGATGCAGTATTACGACGAGGAGACGCAGACGTTCCTCGCAGACCGTTATATCGTCGGCACCTGTCCTAAGTGCGGCAATGACCGCGCTTACGGCGACCAGTGCGAGAAGTGCGGCTCTACCCTCTCGCCCGACGAGTTGATCGATCCGCACAGCGCCGTGTCGGGTTCCGTGCCCGTGAAGCGTGAGACGAAACACTGGTATCTGCCGCTGGATCAGTACGAAGGATTCTTGCGCGAGTGGATTCTCGAAGGGCACAAAGAGTGGAAAAGCAATGTTTACGGACAGTGCAAGAGCTGGCTGGACGGAGGTTTGCAGCCCCGTGCCGTGAGCCGCGACCTCGATTGGGGCATTCCCGTACCGGTGGAGGGCGCCGAAGGGAAGGTGCTTTATGTCTGGTTCGACGCTCCGATCGGTTATATATCTGCTACAAAGGACCTTACACCCGATTGGGAGACCTATTGGAAGTCGGAGGACACCAAGATGGTCCATTTTATCGGCAAAGACAATATCGTTTTCCACTGCATCGTCTTCCCGTCGATGCTCAAGGCGCACGGCGGCTATATCCTGCCCGAAAACGTGCCGGCGAATGAGTTCCTGAATCTCGAAGGCGACAAGATTTCGACCTCGCGCAACTGGGCCGTGTGGCTGCACGAATACCTCGAAGAGTTTCCGGGCAAGGAGGATGTGCTTCGTTACGTACTCTGCGCCAATGCGCCCGAAACCAAGGACAACGACTTTACGTGGAAGGATTTTCAGGCCCGCAACAACAACGAGCTGGTTGCTGTTCTGGGCAATTTCGTGAATCGCGCGCTGGTGCTGACCCGGAAATATTATGACGGGGAGGTTCCGGCCTGCGGCGAGCTGAATGACTATGACCGCCAGACTGTCGGCGAGGTGGCTGCGGTGAAGGCGTCGCTGGAGTCCAATATCGAACATTACCATTTCCGCGAAGCGCTGAAAGACGCCATGAATATCGCCCGCATCGGTAACAAATACCTTGCGGATACCGAGCCGTGGAAAGTCGTCAAGACCGATCCCCAACGTGTCGGGACGATTCTCAACATCGCACTGCAGATCACGGCCAATACGGCCATTGCTATCGAACCTTTCATGCCCTTCTCCGCAGCGAAGATACTGAAGATGCTCTCTGTCGAGAAGTTCGGATGGGAACAGCTGGGGACGATGGATCTGATTGCGGCCGGGCATAAGATCGGAGAACCGGTTTTGCTGTTCGAGAAGATCGAGGACGACGTGATTCAGCGCCAGCTGGACAAACTTGCGGCGACCAAAGAGGCCAATGCAGCGGCTGAAGCTGCTCAACAGGTTGAACCTCAGAAAGATGCGGTAAGTTTCGACGATTTCCAGAAAATGGATATCCGGGTTTCGACGATTCTTGCGGCTGAAAAGGTGGCGAAAACGAAGAAACTGTTGAAATTGACGGTCGATACGGGTATAGATCAGCGCGAAATAGTATCGGGAATTGCCGAATACTTCACGCCTGAGGAGTTGGTCGGACGTCAGGTCCTCGTGCTGGTCAATCTGCAACCCCGCGAATTGAAGGGGATTTTGTCGCGCGGCATGATTCTGATGGCCGAGGATGCGTCCGGAAAACTGCGTCTGCTGAGTCCGAATGAGGCGACTAACAGCGGCGCCGTCGTGGGATAATGTTGTAAAACCTTTAAAACTTATTATAATGGAAAATATGGATTGGGGCGCCTTGGGATTCGATTATCGCAAGACCGACGCAAACGTTCGCTATTATTATACGGACGGCAAATGGAGTGAGATGGAGATCACGGGCGACGAGTATATCAAGATACATATGTCGGCGTCGTGTCTGCATTACGGTATCGAGCTGTTCGAAGGGCTGAAAGCCTTTCGGGGCGTTGATGGGAAAGTCCGTCTTTTCCGTGTAGAGGAGAACGCCAAGCGGTTGCAGTCTTCTGCAGAACGTCTTTGCCTTCCTGTTCCGACGATCGAAATGATCGTAAAGGCCTGCGTCGAAGTGGTAAAACGTAACGAAAAATATATTCCTCCCTATGGTACCGGCGCATCACTCTATCTGCGTCCCGTTATGTTCGGTACGACTGCCGGATTGGGGGTCAAACCTGCCAAGGATGCTTTGCTGATCGTTTATTGCTCTCCCGTGGGTGCTTATTTCAAAGACGGCATCAAGCCTATCTCCGTTGCCATAGACCGTGAACAGGACCGCGCTGCTCCACGTGGAACAGGCGACGTGAAGGTCGGCGGCAACTATGCTTCCAGCCTGCTGTCGGGTGAAAACGGCCATAAATTGGGCTATTCGAATATCATGTATCTCGATGCCGCAGAGCATAAGTACATCGAAGAGTGCGGAGCCTGCAATTTCTTCGGTATTAAGGAGGGTAAATATATTACGCCAAAATCCTCTTCTGTATTGCCTTCCATCACCAACAAGAGTCTGCGGCAGTTGGCGCGAGATATGGGGCTTGAGGTCGAAGACCGTCTGATTCCTGTAGAGGAGCTTCCTACCTTCGAGGAGTGCGGCGGCTGCGGAACGGCGGCTGTTATCTCCCCTATCGGGAAGATTTTCGATATGCAGACGAATGATATTTATGAATATGGCACTGAAGTAGGTAAGGTTTGTATGGAACTTTACACACGTCTTCAGGATATTCAATACGGTCGTGCCGAGGATAAGTATAATTGGTGTACAATTGTAGAGTGATATTCTCTTTATTTGAATCAAAAAGGCCGCTCATTCGAGCGGCCTTTTAAGTTTGTTCCACGTGGAACTATGTGTTGTGGTTTGTGATCATATAGGGGTTTGTGTTCACTAAATTGCTCCACGTGGAACTGTGTTGAGCACTTTTGGTTTTATCTTCCGAATTTCACCAACAATACATTGACGTCAGCCGGGGAAACTCCCGGAATCCGGGACGCCTGCCCTATTGTTGCCGGGCGTATCCGGGTCAGTTTCTGACGGGCTTCTATCGTCAGCGAGTTCATCGAATGAAAGTCGAAATCTTCGGGAATGCGAATGTTTTCGAGTCTGTGAAGCTTTTCTGCGATGAATTTTTCACGTTCTATATAGCCTTTGTATTTTATTTGAATTTCGGCTTCTTCGATTGCTTCGGCTGAAATGTTGTTGTCCGAGATGAATTTTCGGAGTTTTAGAAGTGCTTCCGAGAGGGATTCGAACGTAACATTATTGCGCATCAGTATGTCGTATAGCTTCCTTCCCTGAGTTAAAGGTTCCGAATTTACCGATTCTAAATAGTCGTTAATTTCGGCTGCTTTGATGCTCTGCCGGCGGGCGAAGGAAATAAGCGATTCTACGGATGCTTTTTTTTCGGTGAAATGGGCGTATCTTTTTTGTGAAATCAGCCCTATTTTATATCCGATCGGAGTAAGTCTGAGATCCGCATTGTCCTGCCGGAGCAAAATACGGTATTCGGCACGCGAGGTAAACATGCGGTAGGGTTCGTCCACGCCTTTGGTAACGAGATCGTCGATCAGTACTCCGATGTAGGCTTCGTCGCGCTGCAATACCACGGCTTCTTCCCCTTTCAGCGCCCGGTGTGCGTTGATTCCGGCTATGAGTCCCTGCGCCGCGGCCTCTTCGTATCCGGTCGTTCCGTTGACCTGACCTGCGAAATACAAGCCGGAAACGAGTTTCGTTTCGAGCGAATGGTGCAGTTGCGTAGGCGGAAAATAGTCGTATTCGATGGCGTAACCGGGGCGGAATATGTGCAAATCTTCGAATCCCCGGATTTTGTGCAGCGCTTCCCACTGTATGTCCCAAGGCAGCGACGATGAAAATCCGTTGAGATAATATTCGTTGGTCGACTCGCCTTCGGGCTCCAGAAAGAGCTGGTGCTGATCCTTGTCGGCAAAGGTCCGGAGCTTGTCTTCGATGCTGGGACAGTAGCGGGGACCTATTCCTTTGATCGTTCCGTTGAACAGAGGCGAACGGTCGAAACCGGTGCGCAGCAGGTCGTGCACCTCGGCCGAAGTGTAGACCAGAAAACAAGGCAGTTGATGCTTAACAGGTTGTGTATCAGGTGAAAAAGAGAACTTGTCCGGATTTTCGTCGCCGTATTGCGGTTCGAGCGATTCGAAGTCGATCGTGCGTGCGTCGAGACGCGCCGGAGTGCCTGTTTTCATGCGTCCCGTTTCGAATCCTATGGCGCGCAGGGATTCCGTGATTCCGTGCGAAGCGGCATCCCCCGCCCTGCCCCCTTCGGCGTGCGAAGTGCCGCAGTGCATCATTCCTCCGAGAAAGGTTCCCGAAGTCAGCACGACGGCGCGGCAGGCGAACTCGATGCCCATTTGGGTCCTTACTCCCTTTATGCGGGGTTTGACCCCGGCGGTGTCGAAGAGGAGCTCCGTCGCCGCATCCTGCCAGATGTAGAGGTTCACGGTGTTTTCGAGCGTGTGCCGCCATTGGGCCGAGAAGCGCGATTTGTCGCACTGGGCGCGCGGACTCCACATGGCGGCGCCCTTCGAACGGTTGAGCATCCGGAACTGGATGGTCGTGAGGTCCGTGATGCGGCCCATTTGTCCGCCCAAAGCGTCTATCTCTCTGACAATCTGACCTTTGGCGACTCCGCCGACTGCCGGGTTGCAGGACATCGAGGCCATTTTGGTCATATCCATCGTAAGCAGCAGCGTGCGCGAGCCGAGACGCGCGGCGGCCGAGGCCGCTTCGCATCCGGCGTGTCCGCCGCCGATGACGATAATATCGTATTCTAAAATCATTGCTCTGTTCTCAATTCTTGTTTGGTTCTCCGGCTGGGGGCGTTTTTTCGGCCCTGCCCTGCCGGAATCGCACGCAAAAGACGGCTGTTATTGCTCCTCCCAGAACTTCAGGTATTTGTCCTCTTTGCGGTGCATCTGCGCGTTGGTGCGGGGGGTTTTGTCGCCCTGACCGCAGAGGTGCAGTACGCCGTGGACCACTACCCTGCGCATCTCCTGAAGCGTCGAGAATCCGTACAGCCGGGCGTTGTCGGCGACGGTTTCGACGTCGATGAAGATGTCGCCCGAAATCACGCGGGCGCCTTTGCGGTCGCTGTAGTCGAACGTGATGACGTCGGTGAAATAGTCGTGCCCCAAGTACTGGCGGTTCATCTCTAGCAGCCGCTGCGCCGAACAGAAGATATAACTCACATCGCCCAGTTCATACCCTTCCGCTTCGGCGACCCGGCGGAGCCATTCCGCGGTCAGCCGTTTCCGGGGCAGCCGGTAGCTGCAGTCGTCCGTATAATATTTGACAGCCATTTTTTTCGTATTTTTCAGATTTTATGCCATTCGTCCGGGGCGTGCCGCTGCTGGGTGCGCGAATTTCCGCCGCGGGGCGGAGATTTCCGGCGTTGGGGACACGGATTTCCGGTGCTGGACGGAGATCCGGCCGCTGCCGGGACCGTGCGCCTGCCTGCGGATGCCGGCAGCGGGTTTCGGGAAGCCGCACCGTCGCATGTCGTCCTCATGTTATTTTTTGAAACAGTTCTCGGCACGGAGCTTCTGGCCCGGATTCGGCGGATAGATGCCGAAGACGAGTTTGTACTCCGTTTCCATGGTCATGATGTTCACCGCCGAACCGATGGTGCCCAACTGTGCGTTTCTGGCCACTTTCTGGCCCTTCTCGACGCAGATCGACCCCATGTTGGCATAGGAGGTTATATATTCGCCGTGAGCCACGTAAACGTCGTATTTGTTGGTTATGCGGTTGCGCTTGACGTCCACGACCTTGCCGTCGTAGATCGAAATGACGTGCGCCCCCTTGGGACCCGTGATTTCGGCCATGTTCTCCTTGTAGCGCTTCACGCGGCCCGCCGTGACGGGAAGCCGCAGGCCCGTGGTCTTGGTCGAGAACGAATCGCCCTCCTTGTTGCCCTTGGTCAGTTTGCGCAGTTCGCCGATGGCCACGTCGAGCTGCTGCTCCTGCGATATTTTGCGCTGGAGGGCCGTTTTCTCCTTCTGGGAGAGCTGCCGGATGCTGGTGCGGGCGTTGCGGGCGTCGCGTTCGAGCTTCTGTTTCTGGGCTTTCAGTTTGAGCGTTACCGAGTCGAGCGACCGTTTGCGGCGGTCGAGCAGCTCCTTCTCCTCGGCGACCTGCTTCGAGAGCGCCGCGATGTCCTGCAGTTTGCGTTCGCGCATCGACGCCACTTCCCGCAGGTTGGTGAGCTTGCGGGCCATGTCGGCGAAGTCGCGCGACGAGAAGATATAGGTCAGATAATTGTTGTGCCGGTAGTTGCGATAGGCTTCGCGCACCATTTCGGCGTATTGGGTACGGTTGCGGTCCAGCGATCTGCCGAGGTCTCCGGCGACGCTGTCCGTGCGGTCGATCTCCCCGCGCAGCAGGCGGGCCTGCTTCTCGGTCTCTTCGAGCAGCTGGTTCCGCGAATCTATCTGGCGTGCCAGACGCCGTATGCGCTCCTCGGTGGCGGCGCGGCCCTCCTTGAGCTTCGAAATCTCCCGCTCCTCGGCGGCGATTTTCTGCTCCAGTGCCGCGATAACCCGCTTCTGCTGTTCGATCTTGCGGTCGGCCTGAGCGGAGGCCGCAAGGGCGGCGAACAGCAGGAAAAGGGTCAGTATGCAGCTTTTCGTCGGCTTCATCGCATTTGCAGGGTTACTCTTTTTTCGCTTTGCTTTCCGTTATCCGGCGTTCGATGCGCCCGGCGTCGTAGCCCTTTTCGAGGGCTTTGCGCCAGTATATCTCGGCCATGAAATTCTCGCCCAGCGCCTTCAGTATGTCGCCGTAGTGGACCAGCAGCGCGGCGCTTTCCTGTGCGTCGAGGGCGACGGCCTGCTGCATGATTTTCCGGGCTTCGTCCACACGTCCCAGTTTGAAGAGCACCCAAGCGTGGGTGTCGAGGTAGGTGGGGTTGTTGTCCGTGAGGGCCGTGGCGCGGCTGGCCATGGCGAGCGCCTTTTCCAGATCGCGCTCCTCAAGCGAGAGGAAATAGGCGTAGTTGTTCAGCACCATGGCGTTGTCGGGATCGTAGCGCAGGCTCCTGTCATAGGCTTTGTAGCACTGCTTCATGGCCGAACGGAACGAACCCTTGCGGCTGATGAGCACGAAATCCTCTTCGTCGCCGGACTCCCCCGCCGCGGCTTTCTGGTGCCATGTGTCGCCGATCAGCCCCCAGATCGCGCCGCGCAGCGAATCGGTGCGGGCGTAACGGAGCGACTGCTGATAGGCTTTTATCGCTTTGTCGTACTCTTTGGTGTAATTCAGCACGTGGCCTTTCGAGAGCTGGAAGTCGATCTCTCCGGGGAAAAGCTCCAGCGCCCGGTTGATGTAGAGGGCCGCCGAGTCGGGATGCTGGAGATAGCTCTCGATGTCGATCACCGACCGGTAGTAGCTTTCGACGGGCGGCTGGTCGTCGAGGTGGAGTTTGTAGAGCGCCAGCGCCTGCTCCAGTTCGCCTGAGGCGATCAGGTGCTTGGCGTAGAGTTCCACCACGCGCCGGTCCTGCGGATAGCGCACGGCCAGCGTCGAGGCCAGCACGTTGAGCTGGATGTAGTATTCGCGGTAGAACCGCATGTCGGAGGTGAGCTGCTCGAAGCGTTTGATCTTGGCGTCGAGCGGCATCTGGTCCGAGTCGAAGAGCCGCTGGGTGACGTTGAGTACCGACCGGTAATCGCGGCGGCCGTTGTAGTAGTCGGCCAGCGACATCAGCGTGGCGACGTCGGTCGAGTCGATCTGCATGGCACGGTCGTACTCCGCCATGGCCAGCGAGTCCTTGTTCAGAATCGCATAGAGGTCGGCCAGCACCACATGGTGCTGCGCTTCGTAGGGAGCGGCTTCGACCATGGCCTTGGCTTCGTCGACGGCTTTGTCCAGCTGCCGCGTGGAGATCAGCAGTTGGCGTTTCATCGCGCTCAGCATCGGGATGCGCCCGAAGCGGAGTTCCGCCGAGTCGAGCGTGGCGATGGCCGAATAGGGCTGCTGGACCTGCTCGTAGAGCGCCGCCAGAAGCCGGTAGTTGTCGGGGTTCTGCGGATCTGCGGCGCGCAGGCGCTTGTAGACGCCGAGGGCTTCGGGGTAACGCTGGGCGAAGATCAGGGCCTGTCCGAGGAACTGGTGATACCATTTGTTCGTCGTGTCGAGCCGGTAGGCGCGGCGGGCCAGCTCCACCGCCTCGTCGGGCGTGGAGTACATGCCGTTGGTCGCCATTTCGTAATAAGCCGGCGCGTAGGTCGAATCGGCGCGGATCGCCTCGGTGAGATATTCCCGCGCCCGGACCGTATCGTGAAAAATGGTATTCTGTTTGATGCCCTCGGTATAGAGCCAGACGCTGCGCAGCGAATCGGGGTAACTGCCGGGTACGGTCGCGGCGGGACCCTTCCCCGCGGCGAAAGCCGTGCAGAAGAGTACGCAGAGTGCCGTTGTCGCTGTCAGACGCTTCATGGATCGCGGTTTTAGAGTGCCGTGTCGAACTGGTGGAGGAACCGCACGTCGTTTTCGAAATAGAGACGCAGGTCCTTCACGCCGTATTTGAGCATTGCGATGCGCTCAATACCCATGCCGAAGGCGAATCCCGAATATTTTTCGGGGTCTATGTTGTTTGCTTTCAGTACGTTGGGATCGACCATGCCGCAGCCCATGATTTCGAGCCAGCCCGTGCCCTTGCAGACCGGACAGCCCTTGCCGCCGCAGAGGTTGCACGACACGTCCACCTCGGCCGAAGGCTCGGTGAAGGGGAAGTACGAGGGACGCATGCGGATGACGGTCTGTTCGCCGAAGACCTCCTTGGCGAAGTAGAGCAGCGACTGCTTCATGTCGGCGAACGAGACTCCTTCGTCGATGTAGAGTCCTTCGATCTGGTGGAAGATGCAGTGCGCGCGGTAGGAGATGGCTTCGTTGCGGAAGACGCGGCCGGGGCAGATGACGCGGATGGGCGGCTTCTGGTGCTCCATGGTGCGCACCTGAATCGACGAGGTGTGCGTGCGCAGCAGGATGTCGGGATTCTTCTCGATGAAGAAGGTGTCCTGCATGTCGCGCGCCGGGTGTTCGGGCGGGAAGTTGAGCGCCGAGAAGACGTGCCAGTCGTCCTCGATTTCGGGACCGTCGGCGACGGTGTAGCCCAGCCGCGAGAAGACCTCGACGATCTGGTTCTTGACGATCGAGATCGGGTGGCGCGACCCCAACTGCTCGGCCGAACCGGGACGGGTCATGTCTTCGGTCGCAGCGCCGTCGTCGGCGATTGCGTCCTGAAGTTGCTCGCGCAGGGCGTTTATGCGGTCGAGGGCCGTGACCTTGAGTTTGTTGAGCTGCTGCCCCATTTCGCGCTTGAGCTCCGGGGCCACCGTCTTGAACTCTTCCATCAGGGCGTTCAGTTCGCCCTTCTTGCCGAGCACTTTGATGCGGAACTCCTCGATCTCGGCCGCTGCCTTGGGGTTAAACTCTTCGACACGTCGGAGGAGTTCATTGATTTTGTCGGTCATATTTTGTTTGTTTACGCTTTTTCCCTACTTTTACCACTCGTATAACGTGCAAAGTTATAAAAAAATTGAGATATGTTGCGTAAAACCCTCTCATTTATCTCGGTGCTGTTGCTCGCTGCGACGGTCGCCGGGGCGCAGAACCCCGACGACGGGACTGCACGTCCCCGCTCGGTGGGCGTCGTGATGAGCGGCGGCGGCGCAAAGGGACTCTACCATATAGGCGTGCTCGAAGCCCTCGAGGAGAACGGCGTGCCGATCGATTACGTGGCGGGCACCTCGATGGGCTCGATCATCGCGGCCATGTATGCCGCGGGCTACTCCCCTGCCCAGATGCGGGAGATCGTCGCTTCGGGCGTGGTCAAGGAGTGGGTGTCGGGGCGTATCGACCCCCGCTATACCCCCTACTACCAGCAGATCGGCCACAACCCGTCGTTTATCAGCGTGCGCCTGAACCTGGGTAATTCGGGCAAGCGTTTCCGTGTGACGAACCTGATTTCTTCGACGCCGATCGAGATGGCGCTTACGGAGCTGTTCGCGCCGGCCTCGGCGGCTGCCGGCGGCGACTTCGACCGTCTGATGGTGCCTTTCCTCTGCGTGTCGAGCGATATGAACGCCCGCGAGCCGGTGGTGATGCGCAACGGCGACCTGTGCGAAGCCGTGCGCTCGTCGATGTCCATCCCGCTGGTGTTCAAACCGATGAAAGTCGATTCGATGCTGCTCTACGACGGCGGTATTTACGACAACTTCCCGTGGCGTCCGCTCGACGTGGGGTTCCGTCCCGACCTGATCGTGGGCAGTATCTGCACGGCGGGCAATACCCCGCCGGGCGAGGACATCAACATCCTCGACCAGGCTTTCATGCTGGCGATGCACGATACGGATTACGACCTGCCCAAAGGGCGCAGCGTCACGGTTCGCCGTGCCGTGGATGTCAACATGCTCGATTTCGACAGCGCCGTGGCCGTGATGGATGCCGGTTATGAAGATGCGATGGCCGTCATGCCGCAGATCCTGGAGCGGGTTTCCGAACGCTGGTCACCCCGGCGCTATGCCGAGCGGCGCGAGGAGTTCCGCGCCAAATGCCCGCCGCTGGTCTTCAACGACTATAAGCTCGAAGGGCTCTCCTCGGCGCCCGAGGCCTATATCCGCGACTTCGTGAAGGTAGACCGCCGAACCCCCGGGCGCCAGCGCCCGATGGGTTTTTCCGAATTGCGCGACAACCTCTACGCGGTGCTTGCGGACGGCGATTTCACGATGGATTTCCCGCACGTGACATACGACACCGTGACGGAGCGCTATTCGTTCCGGGCAAAGTTCCATACCAAACCCAACTTCAAGATCACGATCGGCGGCAACGTCTCCTCGACGGCCTTCAACCAGGCCTACATCGGCGTCAATTACCAGACGATCGGCCGTGTGGGGCAGCAGTTGGGCGCCGACCTCTACCTCGGGCCGATCTATACGTGGGGTACGATCGGAGGGCGCACGGATTTCTACATGTGGAAACCCGTGTTCCTGGATTACTCCTACAATTTCGCCGTGCGGAATTTCCGCCATGGGTCGTTCGGCAACGTCACCAAAATCGACAACACGCGGCAGGTCAAGAACAGCGAAAGTTTCTTCTCGGTGGCTGCCGGGATGCCCCTCGCCCACCGCGGCGTCTTCCTGATCCGCGCCAACGGCGGGCATGTCAATTACCGGTACGATTCCGACGAGCTTTTCGCCGACGATACCGACCATTCGCGCTATTCGTTCTTCGGGATCAAGGCCGAGCTGGCACGCAATACGCTCGACAAGTTCCTCTATCCCCGCCGGGGTTCCGACCTGAAACTGTCGGGCATCTTCGTCACGGGGCGCGATAAATACGAGCCGTTCGATGCGAAAAAGTTCCTGTCGCGGACGCCTCGCCAGTGGTTCGGGGCACGGTTTACGTGGGACAAGTATTTCGACATGCCGGGCTGCAGCTGGCTTTCGCTGGGGCTGAATGTCGACGGCGTGATCACGAACCACCCCGAGTTCACGACCGAGGGGGCCACGGTGATGTCGATGCCGGCCTATGAGCCGGTGCCTCATGCGCAGATGATTTACATGCCCGACTTCCGTGGCAGGCGGTTCGCGGCGGGCGGTATCATGCCCACCTTCGACCTGATGCACAACTTCTTCCTGCGCACGGGTTTCTACGCCATGTTCCGCGAGAAACGCAGTTTCGTGCCCGGGGTGTCGGGCCCGGTGGAAGATAAGCGCTGGCACTATATCGCCGAGGCGTCGCTGGTCTACCATACGCCGATCGGCCCGGTCAGCCTGGCCCTGACCAAATACGACCTGCGCAACTGGAAGAACATGTACCTGACGTTCAATTTCGGGTATGCGATCTTCGCGCCCAAGGGGACGTTCTATTAGCGGGCTGTGACGGGGGGCGATTCCTGCGCGGTTTTTGTGGTTCGCAATCCGGTTCCGCGGCTTCCTGTCCGGCTTTATGGCGTGCTGCGCAGTTCCTTCGTGCCCTCCGGTGGGGGGCGGAATAAGCGGCGGCGTGAATAAGGGTGTTGCCTGATCGGGCCGCAGGGGTTTGTCCGGGGCTGGATGCGGTACTCCGGGGCTGGAGGGCAGACTCCGGAGCCTTTGCCGCGGCGGGCTGCATTATTTTTTCTGTTATCGGAATAACACTTTTTTAAATTATTTTCATAAATTTGCCCCGGTAATACCGGATGAAAGATCAATTCAACAAAATAATTCAAAATCAAAGAGCTATGTTCGCAATCGACAATTACGATTTCAAAGGCAAGCGCGCGATCATCCGCGTGGATTTCAATGTGCCCCTCAACGAAAAGGGCGAGGTGACGGACGACACCCGTATCCGTGCGGCGATCCCCACGATCAAGAAAGTGCTTGAAAAGGGCGGTTCGGTGATCCTGATGTCGCATCTGGGACGTCCCAAGAAGAATCCCGATCCCAAGTTCTCGCTGGAGCAGATCGTTCCCGCCATCGAGAAGCGTCTGGGCGTGAAGGTGATGTTCGCCGGCGACTGCATGGGCGAGAAGGCCGCCGAGATGGCTGCAAACCTCAAGCCCGGCGAGGTGATGCTGCTCGAAAACCTGCGTTTCTATGCCGAGGAGGAGGGCAAGCCCCGCGGTCTGGCCGAAGACGCTACCGACGAGGAGAAGAAGGCTGCCAAGAAGGCGCTCAAAGAGGGCCCGCAGAAAGAGTTCGTCAAGCGGCTCGCTTCGTATGCCGATTGCTACATCAACGATGCGTTCGGTACGGCGCACCGCGCACACGCTTCGACGGCGCTGATCGCCGATTATTTCCCCAACGACAAGATGTTCGGCTATGTGATGGAGAACGAGCTGAAGGCCATCGACGGCATTATGCTTAACCCGCAGCGCCCGTTCTGCGCCATCCTGGGCGGTTCGAAGGTCTCGACCAAGATCACCATCATCGAGAATCTCCTGGAGAAGGTGGACGTCCTCATCCTGGGCGGCGGTATGACCTATACCTTCGCGGCTGCGGAGGGCGGTAAGGTCGGCAATTCGATTTGTGAGCCCGACCAGTTCCAGACGGCACTCGATATTCTGGCCAAAGCCAAGCAGAAGGGTGTGAAGGTCGTGATGTCGCCCGACGCGCTGATCGCCGACGCATTCTCGGCCGATGCCAACACCGATGTGGCTCCCGCCAACAATATTCCCGACGGCTGGGAAGGCGTTGACATCGCCGAGGAAGGCAAGAAGGTGTTCCGCGAGGAGATCCTCAAGTGCAAGACGATCCTCTGGAACGGCCCCGTGGGCGTGTTCGAGATCGACAAGTTCGCAACCGGTTCGCGCGCCGTGGCCGAGGCTATCGCCGAGGCTACCTCGAAGGGTGCCTACTCGCTCATCGGCGGCGGCGATTCGGTGGCCTGCATCAACAAGTTCGGCCTGGCGGACAAGGTTTCGTATGTTTCGACCGGCGGCGGCGCCCTGCTCGAATACATGGAAGGCAAGGTGCTTCCGGGTGTGGCGGCGATCCGCAAATAAGCCGACATTCCGATCCAGATCCGAAATAAAGACAAGGGGTGTTCCGGCATGGTCGGACACCCCTGTCGTCACTAAAATACCCGAACACAATGAAAAAAATCATTCTTTTCGCTGCAACAATAGCTTGTATGGCAAGTTGTCAGAATACATCCAAAACCCCGGCCATCGACCTGGCCAACTTCGACCTTTCGGTAGCCCCGAACGCCGATTTCTACGAGTACGCCACGGGCGGCTGGCAGAAGAACAACCCCCTCAAACCGGAATATTCGCGCTACGGTTCGTTCGATATCCTGCGCGACAACAACGAGAAGCGTATCAACGAGCTTTTCTCGGAGATGACCAAGATGAAGGCCGAGCCCGGCAGCATCGAGCAGAAAATCTCCGACCTCTATAAGATGGGGCTAGATTCGGTGCGCCTGAACGCCGAGGGCGCAGCTCCGGTGAAGGATGCCGTAGCCGGGATCCTTGCGATCTCCGACCGTTCGCAGCTGACCCCCGTAGTGGCCAGGATACACACCGCGATCGCCAACCCGTTCTTTTCGGTGGGTGTGCAGGCCGACCTGATGAACAGCGATATCAACGCCCTTTATATCTCGCAGTCGGGTATCATGATGGGCGACCGCGATTACTACCTCGACCCTGAGAACGAGAATATCCGGACGGCCTACAAGGAGTATCTGGGCAAGCTCTTCCGCCTGGGCGGAGTCCCCGAAGCCGATATCGAGAAAGCTGTTGCCGGGGTGATGAACATCGAGACGAAGCTGGCCGAGAAGTCGTGGTCGAATACCGAGCTGCGCGACATTCCGGCACAGTACAACCCCACGGCGAAGGCCGAGTTCGAGAAGACCTACGACGCCATCGACTGGCCCGTTTACTACAAAGCCATGGGCATCGGCGACTTCGACACGATCATCGTGACGACGAAATCGTCGATCGCCAACGCCAACGACCTGATGAAGAACGCCCCGCTGGAGGATATCCGTTACTACCTCGCGGCGCAGTACCTGGACGATGCCGCGTCGTACCTGAGCGACGATTTCCAGCAGGCTTCGTTCGATTTCTACGGCAAGGCGATGGCCGGCCAGCAGGAGATGAAACCCCGCTGGAAGCGTGCCATGTCGGTGCCCAACGGCATCCTTTCCGAGGCCGTGGGCGAGATGTATGTAGCCAAATATTTCCCCGCAAAGGACAAGGAGCGTATGCTCGGACTGGTGAAGAACCTGCAGACGGCGCTCGGGCAGCATATCGCGGCGCTGGACTGGATGTCGGACGCTACGAAGGCCAAGGCTCAGGAAAAACTGGCGGCCTTCACGGTGAAGATCGGTTACCCGGACAAATGGAAGGACTATTCGACGCTGGCGATCGACCCTTCGAAGAGCTATTTCGAGAACATCGTGAATGCCAGCCTCTGGTATACGGCCGACAATATTTCGAAGCTCGGCAAGCCTGTCGATAAGGACGAGTGGCACATGTCGCCCAGACGGTGAACGCCTACTATAACCCGACGACCAACGAGATCTGCTTCCCGGCCGCCATTCTCCAGCCGCCGTTCTACAACCCCGAGGCTGACGACGCCGTGAACTACGGCGCCATCGGCGTGGTGATCGGCCACGAGATGACCCACGGGTTCGACGACCAGGGCCGCAATTTCGACAAGGACGGCAACATGAACAACTGGTGGACCGACGAGGACGCCGCCGCGTTCAAGGCCAAGACGGACATTCTGGTCAAGCAGTTCGACGCGATCGAGGTTCTGCCCGCCAAGGAGGGACAGCCTGCGATCTTCGCCAACGGCGCATTGTCGCTCGGCGAGAACATCGCCGACCAGGGCGGCCTGCGCGTTGCCCGCACGGCCTACCGCAATTCGCTCGCAGGCAGGGAGGCTCCCGCCCCGATCGACGGATTCACTCCCGAGCAGCGTTTCTACCTGGGCTACGCCACGCTGTGGGCGCAGAACATCCGCGACGAGGAGATCGCCCGTCTCACCAAGCTCGACGTGCATTCGCTGGGCAAATGGCGCGTGAACGCCACGCTGCGCAACCTGCAGGATTTCTACGACGCCTTCTCGATCGCCGACGGACCGATGTTCCTGCCCGAACAGGATCGCGTAATCATCTGGTAACCCGCTTAAAAAGCGGGTTTCAGGGGCGATGCCGGGCCATTCTGGCTTACGATCCCGTTCTGCGCCCGCCCGCTTAAGAAGCAGGCTTCAGGGGGCGACGGCCGGCCGGCAGGATTCCGACCAAGCTCTGCGCCCGTCGGCTTGAGAAGCGGGCTTCAGGGGCGGTAAACGCCCACCGGAATCACGCCCCGGTCCGGAACGCTTCATTCAATAAAAAAGACGGCAGGGAGTTTTCCCTGCCGTCTTTTTCGTCTCCGGGCGGTGCAGCCCGGCTTTCCCCGCCGCGCGCCCGGTCCGGCGGCGGAGAACCGAAAAACCGGGCTTCGAAGCATCCATTTTTCGCTTTTTCTTTTAACTTTGTGCTAAAGAAGAAACGATGACCCGACATAAGGCATATACGAAAATTCCGTTTGCGGCGCTGTTTTTCGCCGCAACGCTGATTTCTCCGGCGCTCCATGCCCTGAACATCCCGGACTACCGCTTCCACACCATGCCCGAGACCTCCTATTACGGAGGCATCCACAGCATCGCCAAGGACAGCGTCGGGCGTATGTGGTTCAGCGGCTACGACGCCCTGTTCATGTACAACGGCACGTCGTTCGTACGGATGACCGACCTAGTCACGAACCTCTTGCCGAATTCCTACTGGTCCTACGGACAGGTGATCACGGACAACCGGAAAGGCCTGTACGTAGGGACTAACCAAGGGCTGCTGCGCTTCAACTACCGGAAGCTGGAGTTCGAATTCGTTCTGGAGGGCAATATCGGCTCGGTCACGGCGAACAACGACGGGACGGTATGGCTGATCCGCAACAACGGCATCGAATCGTTCAGCCCCGAACGGCTGCCCGCCGTGACCCGCTATCCGATGCCTCCGGAGATGTCCGCACCCGGGCGGACGCTGACGCTGGTGTGCACGAAGGAGTACGTTTACGCCGCGTCGGGCGGCGATCTCTACCGCCTGAACCGGGAGACCGGGCAATACGTCCTCTTCGCATCCGTCGGCGGCGGCAGCTGCGTGATCCGCGACGTGGTGGAGTGCAACGGGTCGGTATATGTCCTCACGCTCATGGACGGGCTCTACGAATGCGACGGCAACGGCAGGATCGGACGGTATTTCCGACTGCCGCTCGAATACGAGAAATCCGCCGGCGCCAAGGAGCTTCACCTCGATTCGCAGGGCATCATCTGGGTAGCGACGCAATCGGGACTGCTGCTGCTGGAGCCGCTTACCGCCAGCACGCAGCTGCTGCGTTCCGACCTCCACTATCCCTACTCCCTGCCCAACAATTCGGTATGGTCGATCTTCCCCGATCCCGACGGCGGGATATGGGTCGGCACATACGGCGGCAAACTGGCCTACATGACCTTCGCGGACAACGGCGTGGACTATTTCAAAGCCACGCCGGGCGGGCTGAACCATCCCATCGTCAGCTGTTTCGAAGAGGATTCGGAGGGCAATCTCTGGATCGGAACGGAGGGGGGGGGAATTAACCGCTGGGACCGCCGCGACGGCCGGTTCGTCTATTACACGCAGGAGAGCCGCTGCGGCCTGACGTCGAACATGATCAAAAAGCTGTGGCACGACGGAAACGACAGGCTGCTGGTCTCGGCGTTCAACGGCGGAATGCGGGTCTTCGACGAACGGCAGGGACGTTTCTCCGACCTGTACATGAACCATCCGGCCTCGGGACAGCCTTTGAGCGTCTATGACTTCGCCAAGGAGGGCGACCGGGGCATCTGGCTGACCGACCCGGACGCCGAGCTGATGTACAAGGATGCGAGTACGGGACGCGTGGAGACGGTCCGGCTGACAGACGCACAGGGAAACGCCGTCCGCATCCATATCGAAACGCTGTTCCACGACGAGCGGGGCGACCTGTGGCTCGTCGGGCACGACGGCGCATACGTCGTCGATCCCGCCACACGGCGGATTCTGAAGCGCCATTACATCGCAGAGGCCCCCTATTCGGTCAACAACCTCTGCTCCTACTGCGTCACCTCCGACTCCGACATCTGGTTCGGAACCCGTGGCGGCGGGGTCAACCTGCTGCGCCGCAACGGCAGTTACGTCAATTTCAGGGACCGGAACGGCGAAGGGCTGGAGGGCAAAACAGTCTTCGGCATCCTCGAAGACACCCCCTCGAAAGATGTCTGGTTCAGCACCAACGACGGGCTTTACTATTACGACCATACCGACGGGGTGATCCGCAAATCGCAGATCGACATCCCGAACCGCTGCGGGGCCTACTACGTGCGGGCTTGCTACAAGACCTCGAAAGGCGAAATGCTGTTCGGAGGGACGGACGGCTTCATCCTCTTCACCCCGGGAAAGATCAAATACAACGACCAGAAGCCAAAAGTCTATTTTACGGACCTGCTTATCAACAGCCGGCCGGCCGTGCCCGGCGCCAAGAACTCGCCTCTGGAGAAAGCCATTTCCACGCTCTCCTACCGCGGAGGCGAGGGCGACGTGATCGAACTGTCGCACCGGCAGTCGAATTTCGAAATCCGCTTCTCGGCGAACAGCTACCTGAACGCCGAGAAAAACCAGTATGCCTACCGCCTGCTGGGACACTCCGAAAGATGGTCCCTGCTGCCGCAGGGACAGAAGGCGGTGCAGTTCTTCAACCTGCCCGCCGGAAACTATGTCTTCGAGGTCAAGGCGGCCAACAACGACGGCCTGTGGGGCGACGAGGTTTCGGCGCTCGGCTTCAGGGTGCACCCCTCGCCCTTCCTCTCCCGCTGGGCCTACCTCGTTTATGCGGCGCTGCTCTCGGCGGTGGCCTACTTCATCTGGCGGTATTTCACCAACAAGAAGATTTTCGAACAGCGGCTCGAACTGGAGCGGATCAAGGAACAGAACATGAAGCAGCTGACCCAGGCCCGGATCAACTTCTTCACGAACATCTCCCACGACCTCAAAACTCCGCTCACGCTGGTCGTCGACCCGCTGAAACAGCTCAAGGAACACCTGCCCGCCAATGCGCCTGGCAATGCCTACGTGCACCTGATCGAGAAGAACGTGGGGCGCATCCAGCGCATGATCAGCCAACTGCTTCAGTTCCGCGAAATCGAGAGCCAGAAGATCACCCTGAACCGCCAGCCGGGCGATCTGATCCGCTTCATCGACAGCATCTTCTCGCTGTTCGAGTTCTACGCCAACAAGAAGGGGATCGAAACCGGCTTCAACTCCCAGTATGAAAGTTTCTACACCAAGTTCGACCACGACGTGATCGAAAAAATCTTCACGAACCTCTTCTCCAACGCGATCAAGTACGCCTCGGAAAACGGCTATGTCGGCGTGAGAATCTACCCGGCGCGGCAGGACCAGCGCCCGGAGTCCGCTCCGCCGGCCGCCGGCACCGAATACATCGCCTTCACGGTCACCAACACCGGGGCGGAAATCCCCGACGACAAGAAGGAGGCCATCTTCGAATCGTTCAACCACCTCTCCGACCGCCGTCCCCAATTCGAGAGCAGCAGCGGCCTGGGACTGGCCATCGTCAAGGAGCTGGTCGGCAACCTCAACGGAACCATCACCCTCCGTTCGGGCAACTCGAAAGTCGCGTTCACGGTGGTCCTGCCCTTCACGCTCAACGCCGAAAAGACCGACAGCGCCGCCGAATCGTACGAATACACGGTCTCCGAAATCGACAACCTGCTGACCGAATCCGACGTCATGGCTCCCAACGACCGGCACGACCGCAAGGCGTGCAACATCGTGGTCATCGAGGACGACCCCAACCTGCGGAGCTACCTCGAACAACGGCTGTCGAAACACTACAACGTATACACCGCGGCAAACGGCAGCGAAGGCATCGCCAAAGCGGAGAGAATCTGCCCCCAGATCGTCATCACCGACCTGATGATGCCCGAAGCCGACGGCTTCGAGGTATGCCGCTCGCTGCGTTCGAACATCAAGACCAGCCATATCCCGGTGATCATGCTTTCGGCTCTGGGCAAAAACACCGAAAACAAGATCAAGGCACTGGAATGCGGAGCCAACGTGTTCATCGACAAGCCCTTCGATATGGATTTCCTGCTCAAACAGGTTGCCAACCTCATCCGCAGCCAGCAGGAACTCAAGGAGCGTTACAGCAAGAAGTACATCGCCGAACCGTCGAAGATCACCATTTCGTCGATGGACGAGGAACTGCTGAAAAAGGCGATGAACTACATCGAACGGAACATGGACAACAGCGACTACAACGTGGACTCGTTCGTGTCGGACATGTCGATCGGACGCACGCTCCTCTACCAGAAGATCAACGACATCACGGGCATGTCGATCAAGGAGTTCATCATGGACGTCCGGCTGAAACGGTCGGCCCAGCTGCTCCGGGAGTCGGACCTGACCATCTCCGAGATCTCGGTCCTGACGGGATTCGCCAATCCCAAATATTTCAGCATCTGTTTCAAACGGCATTTCGAACTGACCCCATCCGAATTTAAGAAGAAATCCTGACGCAAACCGCACGAAAGGAGCCCACCGAACCGGCTATGAATATCTCGTGCTTTCGTATCCGCCGGAGCAGCGTCCGCATCTGCCCGCAGAAACCTTCCCGCCGTCGCCCCGCGCGACCGGCAGGGAGGTTTCATTTTGTCCGGGCGGGACTCTTCGCAGGTCTGCGCAGCGCCCGCAGCGCCCGGATATGATCCTTTTTTTTACCCCTCCGTACGAAATGGAACCATTTCCGAATAAACGACGCCCATCCGGTCGCCCCGTTTTATTGACCTTTGCAATACGGGGTCCGAAGTCCCCGGCGTCCGCTTTTCCTTCGAAATACATAAAAAAATTTAAAAAATTAAAACCTGAAACCTATGAAAAGATGATCGGAAAACCACACCAGGCGACGAAGTGTCTCCCGCCCCTCCAGACAATCCCTTTATAACGGAGATACAAGCACTAACCAAAAAGAAACCTTTTATGATAATGAGCATGTACAAAAAGCTTATAGGCAGCCTGACGATTTCCCTCTTATTCCTGCTGTCTGCAACACCGTCGTTCGCCCAGCAGAACGACGTCAAAGTAACCGGTAAAATCACCGACGGAAGCGGCGCCCCGCTGGCGGGAGTCGTTGTCGTGGTAAAGGACGGCAAAAGCAACAACGGAGCCGTATCCAATACGCAAGGTGTTTATGAAATCAAAGTTCCCGCATCCTCGACGCTTCTTTTCACCTGTCTGGGCTATACCGACCAGGAAGTGAAACTCGGCGCATCGAATGTCGTAAACGTGACGATGACCGAAGACGCCCAGTCCCTCGACGAAGTGGTCGTCGTGGGTTACGGTACGCAGAAAAAGAAAGACCTCACGGGAGGTCTCGCCGTCGTCAGCAAACAGACGCTGGAAATGGTCTCGACCAACAACCTGATGGACCGTCTGGTCGGCCAGGTCGCCGGTCTGAACATCACGACCGGCAACGAAGCGCCGGGCAGCAACCAGACCCTGCTGATCCGCGGCCAGAACTCACTGACGGCCAGCAACGACCCGCTGATCATTCTCGACGGCATTCCCTACTCGGGCGGACTGGCCGACCTCGACCCGAACATCATCGAGAACATGTCGGTGCTGAAAGACGCGTCGGCCGTGGCCATCTACGGTTCGCGCGGCTCGAACGGCGTCATCCTGATCCAGACCAAGCGGGGTTCGCAGGGCGATTTCCATGTCACCTACAAAACGAAGCTCGCCATCGCCGAGCCGATGCAGCGCATCGAAACCATGGGTCCCAACGAGTTCATCCGCCTCAAACAGGACATGGGCCGGCTCAAGAACAATTACAGCGGCGAGCAGCTCGATCCGCTGGTAGGTTCGATTATCAGCGCCAGCGAGAAGGTAAACTACGCCAAGGGCATCACCAACGACTGGCAGGACTACGTCTTCCGCACGGTCTTCACGATGGACCACCAGCTGAGCTTCCAGGGCGGCAACGAGAAGACCACCTATATGGCCTCGGTTTCCTACCTGGACAACCCCGGCGTGGTTTACAATTCGAATTACCAGCGCACGAACGTCTATGCCAGCATCAACCAGAAAATGAACGACTGGCTGTCCGTAGGTCTCACCACGCAGTTCGTGAACCGTGAGACCGGCGGTGCGACGCCGAACCTCGAACATGCCATCAAGCAAAGCCCCTACGGCATCTACAAGGACGAGACCGGCGCCTACTACGAAGAGCCGATGGACTACTCGAACCTGCCCAACCCGATGAAGGACGTCAACGCCGACCAGAAACGCACGGGCCGCAACTTCATGGCCAACGGATTCCTCGATCTCAAACTTCCGGTCAAAGGGCTCTCTTTCCGGTCGCAGTTCGGCTACAACTACCGCAGCCAGATGAACGGAACCTACTACGGCCGCAACACCGTAACGGGTAAGAAAGTCGACGGCCGCGCCGAGCTGGCCAACAACCACACGACGGACTGGACGTGGGAGAACGTGCTTAAATTCGACCGGAATTTCGGCAAACATCACATCGACTTCACAGGTCTCTTCTCCATGCAGGAGGCCCAGTATACAGCCGCTTCGCAAAGCGGCGAAGGCTTCGTGAACGACGACTCGAGCTTCTACCGGATGGACGGCGCCGAGAACAAGATCGCCATCAGTTCGTCTTTCTGGAAGGAGAACACGGTTTCAGGCATGTTCCGTGTGAATTACGGGTTCAACAGCAAATACCTTCTGACACTCACCGGACGCGCCGACTCGTTCTCGGCCTTCGCTGAAAACCACAAATGGGCTTTCTTCCCCTCGGCTGCCGTTGCCTGGCATCTCGGCGAGGAGAGCTTCATCAAGGACAACGCCTCTTGGATCGACATGCTGAAGATCCGCCTCTCATACGGCGCCAACGGGAACAACGCCATTTCACGTTATCAGTCGCTCGACCGTCTCTACTCGACCAATGGTGTCAAATATATTTGGGGCGACAACAGCGACGCCGCCAACTCGGCCTACCTGCCGAGCGACGGTATCGGCAATCCCGACCTGCGTTGGGAGACCACCTATACGGCCAACCTCGGTATCGACTTCCAGTTCTTCAACGGCCGTCTGGGCGGTACGATCGACATGTACCTCTCCAACACGCACGACCTGCTGATGTCGCGTACCGTTCCCATTATGAACGGTTACAGCAAGATTCTCTACAACGTCGGCCAGACCCGCAACAAGGGTATCGAACTGACGCTCCATTCGCAGAATATCCGCAAGAAGGATTTCAGGTGGGAGACCGACTTCACCTTCTCGCTCAACCGCGACCAGATCGTCGCGCTGCGCGGCGACGGCAAAGACGACATCAACAACAAGTGGTTCATCGGCCAGCCGCTGTCGGTCTACTACGACTGGAACATGATCGGCATCTGGCAGGAAGGCGACGAGTTCACGTTCATCGACAAGGACGGCAAGGAGGTGGCCCACCAGACCGGAGCCACGCCCGGAGCCGCCAAACTGGAGGATGTCGACGGCAACGGCGTCATCGACTCCAAAGACCGCAAGGTGATCGGCAGCAAACAGCCGAGCTTCACGATGTCGATGGGCAACCGTTTCTCCTACAAGGACTTCTATTTCTCGTTCCTGTTCAACGGCGTCTTCGGCAAGTGGATGACGGACAACGTGGCCAACATCTCCTCGTATACGTTCGGTTCGGGCAACTACATCCACGGCGTGAAATACTGGACGCCGGAGACCCCCGACGCAGAGGTCGTTTCGCCGGGTTACCAGGCCTCCTTCAGCCACGGCTACTACAAGAAGCTCAACTACGTGCAGCTGCGCAACATCACGCTGGGCTACCGTGTCAATCAGAAATTCGTCCGCCGGATCGGCTTGAGCGCCATCGACGTGAATTTCAGCGTGAACAACGTCTGCGCCTTCTCCAACATGCGCCAGATGCTGAACTACGACAACACCTGGTTCGCATCGTTCCCGACCGCCCGTTCCTACGTACTGGGATTAACCTTAACCTTCTAATCAAGACCTGACTATGAAAACGATGAATTATATCAAGATCGGCATCGCGAGTTCGATCCTCTCGATAGCTGCGGGCTGCACCTCCTTCCTGGAAGAGGATCTGAAAAGTTCGCTGGCCCCCGACAACACTTACACCAGTTCACTGGGCTTCGAGGTGGGAGCCACGGGGCTCTACGCCATCGCCCGCTCGGAATACAACACCTGGGGTGAAAACGGCGCTTTCATGCACAACGGCGCCTGCGCCTACGAGGTGCTCCAGATTTCGACCGACCTCTGCCGCATGGGAACCGTCCGCGACGGTTCGCTGGTTCCGTTCGCCGAAATGACGCTCAACCCGTCGACGCTTTTCGTCGGCTCGTACTGGAACTGGGCTTACAACCTGATCGCTTCGGCCAACGAACTGCTGATCTATTCCGAAAAGAACGACAACTGGGACTATCCCACCGACAAACAGCTTTACCAGGCCGAAGCCCGTTTCTTCCGGGCTTACGCCTACCGCACGCTGGTCTACCTCTACGGCGACGTGCCCTGGGTCGAAACCATCCAGAAGCCCTTCCTGCTCTCGTTCTCGCGCGATCCCAAGATCGAGGTGCAGGGCAACATCATCAAAGACCTGGAATTTGCCAAGACGTACCTTCCCGACAATCCCGACAACGTGAAGGAGGGCAAGCTTACGACGTGGGCCGCACGCCACCTGCTGAGCGAAATGTACCTGCTGCGCGGCGCCGAAGGCGACTATAAGCTGGCCGAGGAGAATGCCCAGGACGTGATCGACTGCCCGTATTACAGTCTGATGAAAAGCCGCTTCGGCAACGCCAAGAACGATCCCGGCGACTATTTCAGCGACATGTTCGTCGAAAACAATCAGAACCGTTCGGCCGGCAACACCGAGGGTATCTGGGTCATGCAGTTTCAGTACAACACGGTCGGCGGCGGCACGAATTCCGACGACTGGACCCGCCGCGCCTGGAATCCCCAGTACCACGCCATCGACGGATTCGCACTGGCCGACTCGCTCGGCGGCCGCGGCCTGGCGCAGATCTATCCGCTGAAGTGGTGGATCGGCGTCAAGGGAACCAACGCCACGACGGCCGGAGAAAAGGAGGGGTTCCCCGATATTCAGGAAAAAGGCATCTTCGAAGACGGCGACATCCGCAACTCGGAGTACAACATCAAGCGCAACTGGTACTACAACAACCCGCTGACGCCCAACAAGCTGGGACAAAAATGCCCCATCGACGACAAATCGTGGTCGCAGGCCCAGCTCTTCCCGGCGCTGAAGAAATTTTTCTTCGGTAAGGAGGAAAACCTCCAGCTTACCGGCGCATACAAGGACCGCATGAAATTCCGCCTGGCCGAGACCTACCTGCTGCTGGCCGAAGCCTACCTGCGTCAGGACATGCCCGATAAGGCCGCCGATGCCGTGAACGAAGTGCGCCGCCGCGCCAAAGTGTCCGACGTTTCCGACGAGGAGATGACGATGGATTTCCTGCTCGACGAGCGCATCCGCGAACTCTACGGCGAAGAGAGCCGCCGCTTCACGCTGATACGCACGGGCAAACTGCTCGAACGCGTGAGAAAGTACAACCCCGAGGCGCGCGACCTCATCCAGGATTTCCACGTGCTGTGGCCCATTCCGCAGGCTATCCGCGACGCGAATGTCGGCAATTTCCCGCAGAATCCCGGATATGAAGGTTACGAAGGCTAAAAACCTTCGTCCCCGCCTCCGGGCGGATCAGACAAGAATGTGTCCGGCAGATTCCGGACCGTATCAGCAACCACGAAAAAAACAGTTATGAAAAAGATAAAATTTGCATGCAACCTGTCGCTGCTGACCCTTTTCGCACTCGGCCAGTGGGCCTGTGAATGGGACCCGTACGAACACGACAGCGACCCGGTCCGGGAAACTCTGGAGCTGACCGCCTCCGCCTCCCAGATCGCTTTGGACGAAAACGACCTTTCGGCTACGGTACTGACCTTCGACTGGACGCCCGCGCGTCCGATGCCCGACGAGTATCTGGTGTCCTACACGACCAAACTGGACCTGCTGAACAACAACTTCGGTTCGTCCACCGCCATCGTGACGAGCGAAGACGACGGCATCTTCAGCCGGAGCTACACCTCCGAGCAAATCAACAACTGGGCTAACGAGCGCTGGAAAGTGCCCGTAAACAAGACCTTCACGCTGGCGTTCCGCGTCATCGCGGAGTATGCGGGCGGCCCCACATACGAAATGCCCGAAGTGCGCACCGTGGAGGTGACCGTAACCCCGATCAAGGTCGATGTCTTCGATGCCGACAAGGTGTCGCTTTCCGGCACGGCCATCAGCAGCGTGACGGAGATCGAAAAGACGGTCGAGAATGCGAACCTCTATGCCTGGTACGGCGAATTGAGCATCGGCGAGTTGCAGATTCCCGTCGAGCTGGAGGGTCAGACCTACTACATCGTTCCGAGCGACGGCAACGGCGCGCTCCGCGACGGGGAGCTTGTCGACGTGAAGATGACGGAAACCCCCGTTTCGTGGAATATCCCGAGCGCCGGCAACTACCGCCTGCTGATCGACATGGAGAACAAGCAGGTGCGCATCTACTCGTCGGCGACCGACCTGAAGCCGCTGTCCGTCACATTCCACCCGAGCGGTGCGGAAGCCAATCCCGAGGCAACGATCGAAGTGCTCGATCTCTACGCCTACGGAGCAGGTACGGGCTGGGGCGTGCGCAAACTCAACCTGAAGCAGAGCTTCGCCGACCCGCAGATCCTGATCTATGACGCCGAAGAGCACAACGGCACGAAACTTTCCAGCGGCATGAAGTTCTGCGTAGCCCAGAATTTCTCGGTCGGCGATGCGGATTACAACCAGAACAATGCCTATTGCTTCACCTGTCCGCTGACGGCAGAAGGCAAGAAGCAGAACCTCACGCTGACTCTCGGCAAGGTGGGCGAACTGCACGGAGGTGCCGACGGAGAGACGCGCAACTCGTATTACACGATCCCCGCTTCCGACCTGCTGATCTTCGATCTGCGTCACGGAACGATCCTGGCCCGGAACAAATAACGCCGGACCGCACGACTGAAAAATATTGCCGTATCGGAATGGAGACTGGGTTCCGGCCGACAGGAAGATACGGCAATATTCCATTACAACGACAATCAATCGTAAAAACAGCAACATGATACACATGAGAAATCTGATGACCGGCTGTCTTCTGGCAGCATTTCTTTGCGCCGCTTCCTGCGGTTGCTCGAAGGACAACGGCGGCGGCGAAGAAGGCGGCCAAGTTGCCGGTGTGACCGTAAAGCCCGCCTACAACAAGTCGGAAGTGCTGCACAACCCGCTCAACGGCTGGGTGATGTATGTCAGCGCGGACTACGATCCCTCCTATTTCGACAAGGAGATCTACGTACCGCTGCTCGGAAAGAACGTAAGGGTGGCGGACTACGCTTCGGCCTGCTATATCCGCACGAAATGGTCCGTGCTGAATCCCGCAGACGGGCAGTACGCCTGGAAAGACCCCGATTCGAAGGTTTACAAACTGGTTCAGAAAGCCCGGGAGCTGAAACTCCCCATCGCTTTCCGCGTCGTGGTGGACGGACGTGACCAGGGCGCCAATACGCCCCAGTTCGTCTACGATGCCGGAGCCGAATACGCGATGTCGGAGCCGAAATACCCCGACCGCAAGACCCCGATGCCGCAGGACCCGATCTTCCAGCGCTACTACGAGAAGTTCGTCGCAGCCCTCGCCGAGGAGTTCAACGATCCGGAATACACCTCGTTCATCGACGGCTACGGCCTCGGCAAGTGGGGCGAGGGCCACAGCGTGGCTTACAACAAGGACGACGTATCGGCTGTCGATGAGAATACGGAAACGGTGAAGCGCGAAGTCCTCGACTGGATCACCAAGCTCTACGCCAAACACTTCACGAAGGTTCCCCTGGTGATCAACTACCACCGCGTACTGGGCCATCCCACGAGCCAGGGCACGGCGAACCCGAACAGCGAAAGCCTCGTGGCCCTGGCCATCAGCAACGGCTACTGCATCCGCTCCGACGCCTTCGGCATGAACAACTCCAGCTGGGGTTACAGCACCTGGGAGAAGGCAATCGCCGCACAATGGCGTTACAAGGTCCCCATCATCATGGAGGGCGGATATATCGTCAGCAGCCACAGCTACTGGAACGACCCGGCCGGCTACCGCCAGGGACACCCCGAAGATGTCCGCCAGGGCGAATTCGACTCCTCGGCCGAAGCCCGCGTCAACATGATGGACTTCCGTGTCGGCCAGGAGACCGAGTCGTGGTTCAACGATGCCTTCAGCCTCGTGCAGCGCTTCGTCTCCGAAGGCGGCTACCGTCTCTATCCCGACCAGGTGATCGTTCCCGACCAGGTGAGCGCAGGCAGCCGTGTCAAGGTCGCTTCGCGCTGGCGCAACATGGGCTGGGGCTATTTCCCGAACAACCTGCCGCAGTGGAACTACAAATACAAGGTGGCCTTCGCTTTGATCGACGCTTCGGACAAGGCGCAGAAGGTCTTCGTCGACAAGGACTGCGAGCCTTCGACCTGGGTCGAGAGCAAGCCCTTCTCCTACACCTTCGAAACGCCGGCCGTCGATCTTCCCGCGGGGAAATACACGTGGGGCATCGCCATCGTTGACACGACGAAGGAGAACCGGCCTGCCATCCAGCTCGCCGTAAACAACGAAAAAACGGCCGAAGGCTGGGTGAAACTGCACGAAGTACAGATCAACTAACGCCTGAAAAACCATGAAGAGGGTTGCATTGCTTTCCGCAGCGCTGCTGCTGTCCGTCACCGCCTCCTTCGGGAGCGGCGTCCTGGTCGAGGCCGAGAGTTTCCGCGACAAGGGCGGGTGGGCCGTGGACCAGCAGTTCATGGACCAGATGGGTTCGCCCTACCTCATCGCGCACGGCATGGGCAAACCCGTGGCGGACGCCGTGACGACGGTCGAATTCCCGGAAACGGGAACCTACCGGGTCTACGTCCGGACGTTCAACTGGGTCGCCCCCTGGTACGACGGGGAAGGTCCCGGAAAGTTCGCCCTCCGGGTCGGCAGCCGGAAACTGTCCGCGACGCTCGGCTGCACGGGCAGCGAGTGGATGTGGCAGTGCGCCGGAAAGGTCTCCGTCCGGAAAGGTCCGGTCAGCGTTTCGCTGACCGACCTTTCCGGATTCGACGGCCGCTGCGACGCCGTCTATTTCACCACCGAAGAGGGCGACGTCCCTCCGTCCGGAAGCGCGGAACTCGCAGCGTTCCGCAAACGGATGCTCGGCATCCCCGCAACGCCGCAAACCGCCGAATCGTTCGATTTCGTCGTCGTGGGCGGCGGCATCGCAGGCATGTGCGCCGCGGCCGCGGCGTCCCGGCTGGGGTGCAGCGTCGCTCTGGTCAACGACCGCCCGGTGCTGGGCGGCAACAACAGCTCCGAAGTCCGCGTGCATCTGGGCGGCGTCATCGAGCTTGGCCCCAACGAGGGACTGGGCCGCATGATCCGCGAATTCGGCCACTCGCGCGAAGGCAACGCCCGGCCGGCCGAAAACTACGAGGACGCGAAGAAAAGTGCGTTCATCGCCGGGGAGCAGAACGTGAAGCTGTTCTCCAGCTGCCGCGCCGTAGCGGTGAACAAAGAGGGCGGCCGGATAAAATCCGTAATCGTCCGCCACATCGAAACCGGGGAGGAGACGACGCTCGAAGCGCCGCTTTTCGCCGACTGCACGGGCGACGGAACCGTCGGATTCCTGGCCGGAGCCGACTACCGCATGGGCCGCGAGAGCCGCGACGAATTCGGCGAAACGCTGGCGCCCGAAACCGCCGACCGGATGACGATGGGTTCGTCCGTCCAATGGTATTCGGTCGACACGGGCCGCAAAACCTCGTTCCCGACGTTCAGCTACGGCGTGGAGTTCAACGCCGAAAACTGCGAGCGGGTGACGATGGGCGAATGGAAATGGGAGACGGGCATGAACCTCGACCAGATCCGCGATTTCGAACGCATCCGCGACTACGGCCTGCTGGTGATCTATTCGAACTGGAGCTTTCTCAAGAACGGCCTGAAAGACAATGCCAAGTACCGCAACCGCGAGCTGGGCTGGGTGGCCTATGTGGCCGGCAAACGCGAATCGCGGCGGCTTCTGGGCGACTACGTCCTCAAACAGGACGACATCGACAAGAACGTCTTCCACGAAGACGCCTCGTTCACCGCGACGTGGGACATCGACCTGCATTTTCCCGATTCGCTCAACTCCGTGCGCTTCCCGGGCCGGGAGTTCAAGGCCGCGACCAAACACATCCACATCTATCCCCATGCCGTGCCTTACCGGTGTCTCTACTCCCGCAATGTGGACAACCTGTTCATGGCCGGGCGGAACATCAGCGTGACGCACGTGGCCCTCGGGACGGTGCGGGTGATGCGCACGACGGGCATGATGGGCGAGGTGGTCGGCATGGCAGCCTCGCTGTGCCGCAAATACGACGCTTCGCCCCGCCTGATCTACCAGAAACACCTCGGAGAACTCCGCAGGCTGATGCGCGAAGGCGTCGGCAGAAAAGAGGGGCTTCCCGATAACCAGAAATTCAACACGGGCGGTTCTCTGAAAGCGCCCCGCGCACTGCGCAACGACTGAAAACGACAATGAAAAAACTACTGACACTGCTGCTTGCGCTGCCCCTCGCATGGGGGCATGCCGCAGCGCAGGAGAACGCGAAATATACGATCCTCCTCACCGGGGCCTCGTTCGCCTCGCCGCAGAACGGCTGGTTCGAAATCGGATGCCGGCAACTGGACGCCCGGGCTATCAACCGGGCCATCGGCGGCGAGTCGATCGCCGACACGGCCAACCGGATGGCCGAGGGCACGCTCTGGAACGCCGGGGAGTTGGACGAGATGGATGCGCTGGTCATCATGCAGGTCCACAACCGCGACGTCTCGGCCACGGGCGGCCTGAAAGAGAAGTACACCGATTACACGACGCCGTTCGACCGGAGCAACTACGCCGCGGCGTTCGATTACGTCATCAAACGCTACCAAAGCGAGTGTTACGCCCTGAAGGACGACCCGAAATCGAAGTACTACGGCACGAAATCGGGTAAACCCGCCGTCATCGTCCTCTGCACCGACTGGCACGACGCGCGGACGACCTACAACGCCGCCATACGGCGCCTCGCCGCACGGTGGGGCCTGCCGCTCGTGGAGTTCGACAGGAACATCGGCTTCTCGAAAGACACTCCGAACCCGGCCACCGGGACCCAGCAGAGCCTGCTCCACGCCCAGGACACGCAAACCATCGAAGGCGTCGCCTACGGGTGGCATCCCCAGCGGGGCCAAGACAAATACATCCAGCAGCGGATGGCTGCGATCTTTACCGACACGATGCGCAGAATCCTGCCGGCAAAATAGAATCCCGACCATGAAACACACACTCCCGATACTGTTCACGATGCTGCTCTGCGGCACGTCCGCCTTCCCGCAGGAGGGCTGTTACAGCCGTTTGCAGAACGACACCCTGACGATCGGCAACTCCCGGATCGAACGCCGGTTCGTCTGGAACGGCGGCAACCTGATGACGCAGAGCCTGACCGACTTTTCGTCAGGACAGGTGTGGACTTCCCGTTCCCTGACGCCCGACTTCAAGGTCGCGGGCGATACCCGAAGCACCGGCGGACGCTGCTCGACGAAACGGATCGCCGAAACCGACATCCATCCGGCGCGGCTGGAAGTCACCGTGGAATTTTCGCTGGGAACGCTCGACGTACGGCGGATTTACCGCATCTGCGCCGACACTCCGGCGATCGCCTGCGACACCTACCTCAAAGGCAGCGCCGCACAGCTTCCCGAGAGCCGGGCGGTCAACGCCGCCGACCGCAAGAACATCGAATCGACCGCCGACATGCAGTCGCAGCCGGTCGCCGCGACCCTCGACCGGTTCAACCCCGGCGGGTTCCACTGGCACACGCGGATCGTGGAGTTCCAGGACGTCACGGACTGGAACAACAACCTGGTCTTCGAAACCGACGTCATTCCCTACCGGAAAAACAGCTACCGGGGCAACCTGCTCTTCGCCCGCAACGCCGAGAACGGCCGCGGGCTCTTCTTCCTGAAGGAAGCCCCCGGTTCGGGCGTGCAACTGGCCTATGGCGGCGGGGACTTCACGGCGGAGTTCGGCGATTTCACGGTGACGGGACTGGGCGTGACGGAGAAGGACCTCCGCGAAGGGGAGTGGGTGAAAGCCTACGGATGCGTCCTCGGAGTCTGGTCGGGCGGAGAACTCGAACAGTTGACGGCCCTGCGGAGCTACCAGAAAAATTTACGGAAGCTGCTTCCCGGACGCGACGAGATGGTGATGATGAACACATGGGGCGACCGCAGTCAGGACACGAAGGTGAACGAACGGTTCTGCCTGGCCGAGGTCCGCAAGGCCGCGCATCTGGGCATCACGCATTTCCAGATCGACGACGGCTGGCAGGTGGGCAAAAGCCCCAACTCCGCCGTGGCGAAGGGGTCGTTCAAAAACATCTGGGACAATCCCGACTACTGGAAACCCGACCCGGAGAAATACCCCCGGGGATTGCACCCTGTCGTGGAGCTGGGCCGGGAACTGGGCGTGGAGATCTGCCTCTGGTTCAACCCGAGCGTACAGGACGGCTATGCCGACTGGGAGAAGGACGCGCAGGCCCTCGTCGGTCTCTACGACGAGTACGGCATCCGCACGTTCAAGATCGACGGACTGGCAATCCCCGACAAACGCTCCGAAAGCAACCTGCGGCGGCTGTTCGACCGCGTGCTGGAGCGGACGGGCGGCCAAGTGGTCTTCAACCTCGACGCCACGGCCGGACGCCGCGGAGGCTACCACATGTTCAACGAGTACGGCAACATCTTCCTCGAAAACCGTTACACCGACTGGCAGAACTACTACCCCTACTGGACGCTGCGCAACCTGTGGATGCTCTCCAAATACGTTCCCGCGGAGAAGCTCCAGATCGAGTTCCTCAACAAATGGCGCAACACGGAAAAATATGCCGGCGACCCGTTCGCCCCGGCCAATTACAGTTTCGAATACCTCTTCGCAACGACCATGGCCGGACAGCCGCTGGCCTGGATGGAGGCGAGCGGACTGCCCGAAGAGGCGCTGGGCATCGGCGCGCTGATCGAACGCTACAAAGAGGTGCAGCACGATTTCCACCGCGGAGTGATCCTCCCCGTGGGCGACGAACCGTCGGGCCGCTCGTGGACCGGATTCCAGTCGGTCGACGGCGAGCGGGGCTACCTGATCTTCTTCCGCGAGCAGAACCCCGACCGGAAGGCCCGGATCGAAACATGGCTCCCCGAGAACTCGAAAGTGCGCCTCACGCCGGTGCTGGGGAGCGGGAAGGCCGCCGTGCAGAAGACCGGACGCCGCGGAACGCTGGAGGTGGAACTTCCCGCGCCCAACGACTACACGATGTACCGCTACGAACTGATCCGCTGACGAACCACAAATCCTGATAACAATGAAAACACCGATAAAATTCATCCTGTCATTTGCTCTGCTGCTGCTCGCGGCGGCCGACATCGCAGCCCAGGAGCTGATCACCAACGTTTACGGACGCGACGTGCAGTCGCTCAACGGAAAGTGGGACGCCATCGTCGATCTCTACGATCAGGGCCGCAAAAACAAGATCTACCTCAACCGCAGGCCGGAGGGAAAGACCGATTTCTACGAATATTCGTTCGACAACGGCCTGCGGCTCGACGTTCCCTCGGACTGGAACTGCCAGATGCCCGAGCTGAAATACTACGAAGGCACGGTGTGGTATGCCCGGCGGTTCGACGCCCCCGAGCAGACCGGCCGGCGGCAGTTCCTCTATTTCGGAGCCGTCAGCTACCGCTGCCGGGTCTACCTCAACGGCGAGGAGATCGGCGCCCATGAAGGCGGATTCACACCCTTTGAGATCGAGGTGACGGGCCGCCTCAGGCCCGAAGGCAACTTTCTGGCCGTGGAGGTCAACAACACCCGCACCACAGACGCCATCCCGGCGATGGCCTTCGACTGGTGGAACTACGGCGGCATCACGCGCGACGTGATGCTCGTCAGCGTGCCCGACGCTTTTATCCGGGACTATTTCATCCGCCTCGGCAAGGATTCCGACGACCGGATCGACGCCGATGTGCAGCTGGCGGGCGCCGCTGCCGGAACGGCCGTACGGATCGAGATTCCCGAACTGAACGTAGACCGGACCGTCACTGCCGGAGCGACCGGTACGGCCTCGGCGTCGTTCCGGGTCAGGAGACTGCAACGCTGGTCCCCCGCCGATCCGAAACTTTACCGGGTGATCGTCTCCACGGACCGCGACCGGGTGGAGGAGTCGATCGGGTTCCGCAATATCCGCACCGAGGGCGAAGAGATCGTCCTCAACGGCTCGCCCGTGTTCCTCAAGTCGATCTCGTTCCACGAAGAGATCCCCCAGCGCATGGGCCGGGCACACTCCGAGGCCGACGCCGTGATGCTGCTCAGCGAGGCCAAGGCACTCGGCTGCAACATGATCCGTCTGGCGCACTACCCGCAGAACGAACATATCGTCCGGCTGGCCGAAAAGATGGGCTTCCTGCTCTGGGAGGAGATTCCCATCTGGCAGGGCATCGACTTCGCCAACGACCCAACCCGCGAAAAGGCGGGCCGCATGATCCGCGAGATGGTCACGCGCGACAAGAACCGCTGCGCCCTGACGTTTTGGGGCGTGGCCAACGAGACGCAGCCTTCCGGGCCGCGCAACGCCTTCCTGCGCCACCTGATCGCATGCTGCCGGGAGATCGACGACACGCGCCTGATCGTTGCGGCGTTCGATCTGGTGCGTTTCGACCGCCAGCGGCAGCTGTTCGTCATGGACGACCCGTTCATCGGGGAACTGGATGTCGTGGCCATCAACAAATACATGGGCTGGTATCACCCGTGGCCCCTCACGCCCGACAAGGCGGTGTGGGACGTGGCGCGCGGCAAACCGCTGATCATCTCCGAATTCGGCGGCGAGGCGCTCTACGGCCAGCACGGCCCGGCCGATGTGGCCAGTTCGTGGAGCGAGGAGTATCAGGAGGCCCTCTACCGCGACAACCTGCGCATGTTCGAGAACATCCCCAACCTGCGGGGCGTGTCGCCGTGGATTCTGTTCGACTTCCGCTCGCCGTTCCGCTTCCACCCCGCCAACCAGGAGGGCTGGAACCGCAAGGGGCTGGTTTCCGATCAGGGATACCGCAAGAAAGCGTGGTATCTGATGAAAGCCTATTACGACAAACATTAAAAGAAGATGAAGAAGTTTTTGACATACACGCTTCTCGGCGTCCTGCTCGCAGGTTGCGCCGGAGGCGGGCGGGAACCGCTGGAGACCGTCGTGGACAAGGCGCTGGCCGGCGCCGAGCGGCAGACGCTGCTGATGGCCGAGAAGTACAGTGCGCGCGAAGGCCGCCTGCCGCGCACGTGGGAGAACGGCGAGGACGTCTCGTCGGATTCGCGCTGGTGGTGCAGCGGCTTTTTCCCGGGCGTGCTGTGGTACGTCTACGAGAACGGCCGCAACCCCCGGGTGCTGAAGTACGCCCGGATGTTCACCGCACGCGTCGAGCGGGAAAAACACACCACCGACAACCATGACGTGGGGTTCATGCTCTATTGCAGTTTCGGCAACGGACTGCGCCTCACGGGAGACAAGTCCTACGAGGAGGTGCTGCTCACCGGGGCGCGCTCGCTGGCGACGCGCTTCAAACCCGAAGTAGGGCTGATCCGCTCGTGGGACCACAACCGCGACAAATGGCAGTATCCGGTCATCATCGACAACATGATGAACCTCGAACTGCTGATGTGGGCCGCCGACCGTTCGGGCGACAAGTCGCTGCGCGACATGGCCGTATCGCATGCTGACAAGACGCTGAAACACCATTTCCGCCCCGACTTCAGCTCCTGCCACCTGGTCTCCTACGACACGATCTCGGGACAGCCCCATCTCAAGCAGACCCATCAGGGCCTCTCCGACTCCTCGGCTTGGAGCCGCGGACAGGCATGGGGACTCTACGGCTACACCTGCATGTACCGCCTCACGGGCGACGCCCGCTACCTCGAACAGGCCCGCGGCATCGCCGGATTCCTCATCAACCACAGGAACATGCCTGCCGACGGGATTCCCTACTGGGATTTCGACGCTCCGGCCCTCGCCTCCACGCCGCGCGACGCATCGGCGGCCGCGATCATGGCCTCGGCACTGGTCGAGCTGAGCGGCTTCGTGCCCGCAGCCGAAGGGGAGCGGTACATGGCTTTCGCCGAAAAGCAGATCCGCACGCTGGCCTCGCCCGAATACACCGCTCCGGCGGGTGAGAACGGAGGCTTCATTCTCCGGCACAGCACGGGAGCCTATCCCTTCTCCTCGGAGGTCGACGTGCCGCTCACCTACGCCGACTACTATTATCTGGAGGCGCTCACGCGCATCAAACGCCGATTGCAGCCATGACCGCCGTGAAAAAATACGCGCTGCTGCCGCTCTGCGGCCTGACCCTGTTCTGCGCCCGGGCGCAGATGCCCGCGACAAACTACGACGAATCGCAGGTTCCGGCTTACACGCTGCCCGACCCGCTGACAACCATCGCCGGAAAAAAGGTGACTGACGCCGAAACGTGGATTTCGGAACGCCGTCCCGAACTGCTGTCGCTGTTCGAAAGCGAGGTCTACGGAAAAGCCCCCGGCCGTCCCGAAGGACTGCATTTCGAGGTCTTGAGCGAGGACCGCTACACGCTGGGCAACATGGCCACCCGCCGGGAGATCGCCGTCTACTTCACCGAGAGCGACGCACATTTCATGACCATCCTGCTCTACATCCCCAACAAACGCACCGACGCCGTTCCGGTCTTTCTGGGGCTGAATTTCAAGGGCAACCACACGATCTGCGACGACCCGCTCGTCACGGAGTCGGTCTCGCGCATGAAGCCGCGCGAAGAGGGCGGCAGCGAAGTCCGCGCAAAAGGGTTCCCGCGCGCCGCGGCGGCATCGCGGTGGCCGGTCGAGATGCTGATCGCCAACGGCTACGGCCTCGCCACGATTTACCGCGGCGACATCGACCCCGACTACGACGACGGCTTCCAAAACGGCGTTCACCCGCTCTTTTACCGCGAGGGGCAGACCAAACCGGCCCCCGATGAATGGGGCACGATCGCAGCCTGGGCCTGGGGCTTGAGCCGTGCGATGGACTACCTCGAAACCGACGAGGATGTCGATGCCTCCCGCGTGGCGGTCATCGGGCATTCGCGGCACGGCAAAACGGCCCTTTGGGCCGCAGCCGTCGATCCGCGCTTCGCCATGGCCGTGTCGAACGACTCGGGATGCGGCGGCGCGGCGTTGTCGCGGCGTTGTTACGGCGAAACCGTAGCCAGGATCAACAGCCTTTTCCCGCATTGGTTTTGCGGGAACTTCAACCGGTATTCGGGCAACGAGGCGGCTTTGCCCGTCGACCAGCACGAACTGATTGCGCTGATAGCCCCGCGCCCGGTGTATATCGCCAGCGCCGTCGAGGACCGTTGGGCCGATCCGAAAGGCGAGTTCCTCGCGGGGGTCCACGCCACGCCGGTCTACGAGTTGTTCGGCCTGGAGGGACTTTCGGGAACGGAACTGCCCCAAACCGACGCGCCCGTGCTGTCGGGACACATCGGCCACCACGTCCGTTCGGGCGACCACGACATCACGCTCTACGACTGGCGGCAATTCGTGAAATTCGCGGACAAACACCTGAAACGATAATCTAAAACAACACCATACATGAAAAACCGGTTTATAAAACTGCTTCTCGCGGCCGTGCTGTTGGGCTCCCTCTCCCCGGCGGCCGCCCAGACCCGCGAAATGGACCTCTCGGGAGAGTGGAGGTTCCAGACGGACGTGATGGATTTCCGCAGGGGATCGCTTTCGCCGCGCTACAACCACCAACTCCAGGAGACCATCATGCTCCCCGGCATCACCGACGACTACAAAATCGGCTACAAATCGCCCTACCGCCATGTCGACCGCCTGACGCGCGTCTACGAGTACATGGGTCCGGCGTGGTATCAGCGCGACATCGAGTTCCCGGCCGACTGGAAGGGCAAGTGCATCTTCCTCTATTTCGAACGCACCCACTGGCTCAGCTCGGTATGGGTCGACACCAAGGAGGTGAGCCGACTGGACTACATCAGCGTCCCCCACAACCACGACCTGACGGATTTCGTCACCCCGGGCAAGACGCACCGCATCACGGTGTGCATCGACAACCGGTTCCAGTACAACACCCACAAATGGAACCACGCCCACACGGAGTTCACGCAGATCAACTGGAACGGCATCCTCGGCGAGATGAAACTCGTGGCCGTAGACCCCGTTTACATCGACGACATGCAACTGTATCCCGACCTCGCGACGAACAGCGTCAGGGTGGAGATGGCGATTGAAAACCACACCAAAAAGCCGTTCGAAGGCCGGGCGCAGTTCACCGTCACGGGCAGCGGGCTTGAGCTTACCCGCGAATTTCCCGTGAGCGGCGACGGGGAGAAGGTCAGCCTGAAGGAGACCCTCCAGCTGGGAAAGGAGGCGAAACTCTGGGACGAATTCAACCCGAACCTCTACACCGTGGAGTGCACGCTGCTGACCGGCGCCGGAAAAGAGTCCTTCGAACATAAGAAGTCGGCGACGTTCGGCATGCGCGAAGTGGCGCAGGGCCGCAACCACATCCTGCTCAACGGCCGTCCGCTCCACCTGCGCGGAACCGTCGAGAACGCCGTGTTCCCGAAAACGGGCCACGCCCCGGTCTGCGACGCCGAATGGGAGCGTATCATGCGCATCGTCAAGGACTACGGACTGAACCACATCCGTTTCCACTCGTGGTGCCCTCCCGCCGCGGCTTTCCGCATGGCCGACCGCCACGGCGTCTACCTCGAAGTCGAGATGCCCATGTGGGGCAAGGACGCCGAGCCGGACGAAGCGCGCTACGACTTCTTCCGCCGCGAGATGCGCGCCATCCTCAAGGAGTACGGCAACCACCCCTCGTTCGTCCTCTACTGCAACGGCAACGAGATCACCGGCAACTTCGACTTCATCGAGGAGCTGACCGCCGACGGCCGCAAACTCGACACGCGGCATCTGTACAGCGGTTCGACGGCCCGCACGCGCGTCCCGTCCGACCAGTATTACGTCTCGCAACAGACCAACAAAGGCCCCGTGAAGGTCTACGAGGGACGGCCCTCGACCGACTGGGACCGCAGCAAGGAGTCGGACGTGGACGTTCCGGTCATTTCCCACGAGTCGGGCCAGCGGTGCGTCTATCCCGACTTCCGCGAGATCGGGAAATACACGGGACCGGTCGAGGCCCGGAACTTCGAACTGTGGCGCGAGATGCTCACCGCCAACGGCATGGGCGATCAGGCCCACGACTTCTTCCGGGCCTCGGGCGCGCTGACCGTCGTGGAGTACAAGGCCGTGATCGAGGCGCTGCTCCGCTCGTCCAAATCGGCCGGATTTCAGCTCCTGTCGCTCAACGACTTCCCGGGCCAGGGTTACGCCCCGGTGGGTGTGCTCGATCCGTTCTGGGACTCCAAGGGCCTGGTGACGCCCGAGGATTGGCGGGCCTTCTGCGCGCCGACCGTGGCGCTGCTCCGCTACCCGAAAAGCGCCTGGTTCGAAGACGAAACCTTCACGGCAAAGGCCGAGGTCTACAACTTCGGCGCGGCGGCGCTCAAAAATGCGAAAATCCGCTGGTCGATCACCGACGGCAGCGGGAAAGCCATCGCCAAGGGCAGTCTGAAATCGCAGACCGTAGGCACCGACGGCGTGTTCCCCGTCGGGGAGTTCTCCGCTCCGCTCGGCAAGGTGCGAGGCCCGCAGAAGCTGACCGTGCACCTGAACGTCGGTGAAAAGACAAGCAACAGCTGGGACATCTGGGTCTATCCGCGCAACGCACAGCTGATGCAGTCGGATACGGAGGTGCTCTACACGACGGAGTTCGGCGAGCAGGCCAAACAGCACCTCGCCGCGGGGAAGAAGGTCGTCCTGACCCCCGCGCCGAACAAGGTCAAGGGGCGCAAATCGACCTTCCACAACCATTTCTGGAACCCGATCATGTTCGCCTGGGCGCCGATGACCATCGGCTGTCTGATTCACGCCGAGGAACCCGTGTTCGCCGACTTCCCGACCTCGTACCACACCGACTGGCAGTGGTGGGACATTCTGGAGAACGCCAAGGTGATCGAGATGCAGCAGACCCCGCGCCAGCTGCGGCCCTTCATCCAGGTGATCGACAGCTTCGACAACAACGAAAAACTCGGCATCGGCTTCGAAGCCCGCGTCGGCGGCGGCAAACTGCTCGTTCTGGCGGTCGACACGAAAAAGAAGATGGACCAGCGCCCCGCCACGCGCCAGCTGCTCGAAAGCATCGACCGCTACGTCCGCAGCGACCGTTTCGCTCCCGAGGTCACACTCGACGAGTCGTTCATCACCTCCTTCATGCGCTAAAACCGCACGATTATGAACAAGATCTGTCTACTGCTCTGCTGCCTGCTGCCCGGCCTGTTCCGGGCAGGGGCGCAGGAGCTGAAAATGACCGAATACGCCCCTCTGACGCAGATTTACGGCGAGGTCTGCGAGTCCGACGAACTGCTTCCTATGGGCGATGTGGGGGTGGAATTCGGATACGTCCTCTACCAGGCCGCAATCACCGTTCCCGCAGGGGAGGCCGCGCTCGAACTGGAGAACGTGCGGGACTATGCCGCGGTTTACCTCGACGGCGTGTTTCAGGGAGCCCTGACCGACAACCGCAAAACGCTGACTCTGAAGGCCGAACCCGGCCGGCACACATTGCAGCTCTATGTCGAAAACATCGGCCGCATCACCTACGGCCCGGAGATTCTCGACAACTCGAAAGGACTCTTCGGCGAAGCCCGCCTCGGCGGCGAAACGATCGCCGGCTGGACGATCACCCCGCTCGAAGTGCGCGACACCGATCCCGAAACCCTCGAGTTCGAAGCCCTCGGCCCGTGCAACACGCCCTGTTTCCGGCGCGGGCAGTTCGACCGTGCGGCGCACGAAGGAGCCGTTTACCTCGACGTGTCGGGATGGGGCATGGGCGAGGTGTGGATCAACGGCCACTACCTCGGCTCGTTCTGGGACGAGGAGAAACAGCAGTCGATCCTCATTCCGGCCGAAATCCTCGCCGAAAAGGGGAACCGCATCGTGGTTTTCGACCTCAAAAACAACGACCCCGGCGCAACGATGCGCCTCTCGGACAAACCCGTGTTCAAATAACAAGCACAACCTATGAAGAAAATAACCGTTATCGCCCTGCTGCTGGCCGCCGCCCTCGGGGCGCAGGCCCGGAACGGGAGCGGAAAGCCCGCCTACAAGGACGCCGGACGCCCCGTCGAAGAGCGCGTCAGCGACCTGCTGTCGCGGATGACCCTCGAAGAGAAGGTCATGCAGCTCAACCAGTACACGCTCGGCCGCAACGACAACGCCAACAACGTGGCCGATCCGGTGGACAAGATTCCCGCCGAAATCGGCTCGCTCATCTACTTCGACACCTCGCCCGAGCTGCGCAACCGGCTTCAGAAAAAAGCCATCGAGCAGTCGCGGCTCGGAATCCCCGTGCTGTTCGGCTACGACGTGATCCACGGTTTCCGCACCACTTACCCCATTTCGCTGGCCCAGGCCTGCTCGTGGAATCCCGCACTGGTGAAGCAGGCCGCCGAAGTGGCCGCACAGGAGGCGCGGATGTCGGGCGTCGAGTGGACCTTCTCGCCGATGATCGACGTGGCGCGCGACGGCCGCTGGGGCCGTGTCTCGGAGGGCTACGGCGAAGATCCCTACGCCAACGCCGTCTACGGAGTGGCGGCGGTCGAAGGCTACCAGGGCGACAACCTCGCCGACTCCCGCCGCGTGGCCGCCTGCCTCAAGCATTTCGTCGGCTACGGCGCCTCGGAGGCCGGCCGCGACTACGTCTACACCGAAATCTCGCGTCAGACGCTCTGGGACACCTACATGCCGCCCTACCAGGCGGGCATCGAGGCCGGAGCCGCTACGGTGATGAGCTGCTTCAACGACATCAGCGGAACGCCCGGCACGGCCAATCCCTACATCCTGACCGAGGTGCTCAAGGAGCGCTGGGCGCACGACGGATTCGTCGTCTCGGACTGGGCCGCCATCGAACAGCTGCGCTCGCAGGGCGTGGCCGCCGACCGGAAGGAGGCCGCCGAAAAGGCCTTCAACGCGGGTGTCGAAATGGACATGATGAACCGCTGTTACGACGCCCATCTGGCCGCCCTGGTCCGCGAAGGCAAGGTCTCGCAGGAGAAACTCGACGAGGCCGTGCGGCGCGTTCTGCGGCTGAAATTCCGGCTCGGGCTGTTCGAACGCCCCTACACCCCGGAGTCGGAGGAGACGGACCGGTTCCTGCTTCCCGCGAGCCTCGCCGTCGCCGAGCGGCTCGCCGAGGAGTCGATGGTGCTGCTGAAAAACGAGAACAACACGCTGCCGCTGAAAGCCGCCCGCCGCATCGCGGTCATCGGCCCGATGGCGCAGAACCGGCTGCACCTGCTCGGCGCGTGGTCGGCACACGGCCGCGAAGAGGACGCGGTGAGCCTCTTCGCCGGGCTGGAAAACGAATACCGGGGCCGCGCCGAACTGCTCTACGCCCGGGGCTGCGACTTCGACGGCGAGGACCGCTCCGGATTCCGTGAGGCTGTCGCCGCGGCCGCGGCTGCCGACGTGGTGGTCCTCTGCCTCGGGGAGAAAAAGCAGTGGAGCGGCGAGAACGCCTCGCGCTCGACGATCGCGCTTCCCGAAATCCAGGAGCAGCTGGCCGCCGAACTGGCCCAGACCGGAAAACCGCTGGTTTTGGTTCTGTCCAGCGGCCGGCCGCTGGAGCTGTGCCGCCTCGAACCCCTCTGCGGGGCCATGGTGCAGATGTGGCAGCCCGGCATCCGGGGAGGCAACCCCCTGGCGGGAATTCTGTCGGGGAGGATCAACCCCTCGGGACGCCTCGCCATGACGTTCCCCCGCTCGACGGGCCAGATTCCGATCTACTACAACCGCCGCCAGAGCGGCCGCACCCATCAGGGCAAATATCAGGACATCCCCAGCACGCCGCTCTATGAATTCGGACACGGCTTGAGCTATACGACGTTCGAATACGGCGACCTGCGCCCGTCGGCAACCACGCTGCGCCGCGGGGAAAAGACGACGGTCGAGGTCTCCGTGACCAACACGGGCGACATGGACGGCGCCGAGACGGTTCACTGGTTCATATCGGACCCTGTGTGCCGCATCTCACGCCCCGTCAGGGAGTTGAAACACTTCGAGAAACAGCCGATCCGCCGCGGCGAGACCCGCACGTTCCGGTTCGAGATCGACCCCGAAAAGGATTTGAGTTTCACGGACGGCAACGGCAACCGGTTCCTCGAACCGGGCGACTACTTCATCCTCGTAAAGGACAAAAAGGTGAAACTGACGCTGACGGACTGATCCCCGCTCCCATTAAAGGACAGAGCTGTAACCTGAAAAGTTACAGCTCTGTCCGTATCAGGCCGCAGTCACCCGGAGAACGGAACGCCCCGCCGATTCGCAGGAAAGCCGCCCCCTCACAGGCCCTTTGTCCACACGGGTACAGGCTGGGGCGAGGTGGTCGGGCCGAAGACCTTCAGACGACCGTCTTCGGTCACCTCCATCGGGTCGATGAAGACCATGCGCGCATCGCCCGTCGGGGCCGTCCGGCCGTGGTAGACGCAGTACATCCCGCCGCCGGGAAGCTTCAACACCATATTGTGCCCCGTTCCCGTGACCTCGCCGCCCTTGTCCGCATTCTTCTCGAGGACCGGATTGTCCGACGATTTCACGAAGGGACCCAGCGGCGAACCGGCCGTAGCATAGCCCACCGCATAATGCTGCCCGCCGTAGAAGTTGGCGGAATACATCATGTAATAGGTCCCGTTTTCCTTGAAGGCGTACGACCCCTCGGTCCAGCGCCGGTTGACCTCTCCGGCGGTGACCGAACGGCTCTCCCACCCGGTTTGCGGGTCGGAGGCAGACTGCGGGGGCGTCAGCAGAGCGACCGGCTCGCCGATGACGCCGCTGAAATCGGGCTTCATCTCCACACCGTACACCCAGCTCTCCTCGATCTCGTCGAAAAGCCCCTTGTCGCGCGCCCACGCCGAAAGCTCGCTTTCGACGGGATGCTTGTAACAGCAGCGCGAATAATAGAGATACACCCGGCCGTCATCGTCCCACAATACGTTGGCGTCGATCACCGGATAGCCGGGATCGAACACCGGACGGTCATACAGGTCGGAAAAGGGACCCGACGGCGAATCGGCAACCGCCACCCCGATGCGGAACGTTTCGAGGTCGCCGTTCGGGTTATGCCGCCAGTTGGCACTGAAAAACAGGTAATAGCGGCCGTCGCGTTCATACACTTCGGGCGCCCAGAAGCAGTCGGTTCCCCATGCCGAGGCATTGCCGTCGTAGACGACATCGCCCTTCTGCCAGGTAACGAGGTCGTCCGAGACGCAGACGCGAAAACCCCGGATGTCGCCGCTCGTTCCGTACATATAGAATTTTCCGTCAGCGGCGTGGAGGATGAACGGGTCGCCGAACGCAACGTCGAGCGGATTACGATATGCAGGCGAGTCGCATCCGAGCAGGATCGCCGGCAGGAAGAAGATGAGCAGTTTTTTCATACAGGTTATTTGAATGGTTTGAATCCGTCGTAAAATGCCATTTGGCGCGTACTCCGACAAAATTATTCGTTTTATCCGATTTTCAGCCATGCCGTCACCCGATGGGCCGCAATTGATCAAAGAGTTATACATTATGGAAATATTTTTCCATTTTGCGCCGGGCCGGACACCTATCTTTGCAGGGTCCGGAGACTCCGAAACCCGTTTGTCCGCGGCCCTCATCCCCGGTCCCAACCTTAAATCTTACGACCTATGAAACGATTGCTTCCATTAATCGCGACGTTGTTCGCCATCGCCTGCTGTGCGGCGCAAAACCTCCGAAAAGTGCCCCTGGCCGATCCTTTCATCCTGCTTTACGACGGGGTGTATTACGCCTATGGCACAGGCGCCGGAAGCGGCATCGAGGTGTGGACATCCCGCGACCTCTCCACGTGGGAGAGGGCCAAAGGCAACGCCCGCGACGGACTGGCCCTGCACCGCACGGATGTCTGGGGCGAAAAATGGTTCTGGGCGCCCGAGGTCTACCGGCTGAATGACAAATTCTACATGTATTTCACGGCCGAAGAGCACATCTGCGTCGCCACCTCCGACTCGCCGCTGGGTCCTTTCGTACAGGAGACGCGGCAACCGATGATCGCCGATGAAAAGTGCATCGACAACACGCTGTTCATCGACGACGACGGCCGGGCGTACATGTATTTCGACCGGTTCAACGACGGGCTGAATATCTGGGTCGTCGAGCTGGAAGACGACTGCACGACGCTGAAAAAAGAGACGATGCGCCCCTGCATCCATGTTTCGCAGGAGTGGGAAAAGGTGACTTATTAGTCAAAACGGGTGCTGAAACGCCTCAAAAACAGGAAAACGCCACGC
>OJRX01000457.1_pt1 | contig 52873 bp, 45 predicted proteins | sample 1599301 | NCBI WGS metagenome assembly OJRX01 (sample SAMN04168656, study PRJEB22393) | human gut metagenome | biome: human gut microbiome; feature: stool | host: Homo sapiens | collected 2014-03-17 | reverse complement strand
CGGCCAGCAGGCGGGGCAGCAGCAGGTCAAAAATGGTGCGCTTGGCGTACATCACACAGCCGGGCAGGCCGCAGACCGGCACACCGTCCAGATAGCTGACCAGGAACATGGCACCGGGCAGCACGGGCGCACCGTAGGTAATAATTTCAGCCCCGGTGTTCCTGATGGCCAGCGGGGTGCGGTCGTCCGGGTCCACGCTCATGCCGCCGGTGGTAAAGATCAGCTCACAGCCTGCGGCCTTTGCTTCCAGAATGGCAGCCGTGATGCCCGCCGGGTCATCATCACAGACCTTGTGGAAGGCCATCTCACAGCCATACACCGCCAGCTTTTGCTCGAGGATGGGAGTAAACTTGTCCTCAATGCGGCCCTTGAACACCTCGCTGCCGGTGGTGATAACGGCAAACTTCTTCTGGTGGAAGGGCAGCACGTTCAGGATGGGCTTCGGCCCGGCAGCAGCCTGCATGGCCTCCATCTTCTCCTGCTCAATGACCAGCGGGATGATGCGGGTACCAGCCAGCTTGGCTCCCTTTTTCACAGGCAGATCGCCGTGGATCGTGGCGATCATCATCTGGGGGGTGCTGTTCACTGCCAGCAGGGCCCTGCGGTCGATCTTGAGCAGACCGTCGCAGTCAGCGATCAGTTCGATCTTGCCCTCCCGGGGCTCGGTGCCGTGGATATTCTGACCGGCAGCGGCCTTGTAGAGCAGGGCGGCAGCTTCGTCCTCGTGGAGGATGCCGGGCTTTTTCTCCCAGACATAGAGGTTTTCCTTGCCGATGCTCAGCAGCACCGGAATATCCTCGGGCTGAATGATGTGGCCCTTTTTGAAGCGGGCCCCCTTGAACTCACCCGGGATGATCTGGGTGATATCGTGGCAGAGCACCTGCCCTGCCGCGTCTTCGGTACGGATCAGTTTCATGGTTTCTTCCTCCCCCTGTTACAATGCAGGCATCTGTGCAGCGATCCAGTCGGCCAGCACTGCGGGCTCGTCCAGTGCAAAATCCGCACCCGGAACATCCCCCACGATGGCCAGCGGCTCAAAGGAGACAGGCTCCTCCGAGACAGCCTTGCGCACCACCTCGATCTTGGGCCAGCCGCTCTCCTTGAAGCCCTCCATCAGCACCAGATCATAGCCGTGGCGCTCAAACAGGGCCAGCAGATCCTGCTCATTCAGGCGGAATTCCTCCGTCAGCAGGTAGCGGCTGCCCGAAAAGACCGCCACGCCCTCGGCCCCGGCCTCCCGCAGGCGGAAGCTGTCGGTGCCCGGCACGTCGGGGGTGAAATCGTGGCCGTCATGCTTGATGACACCCACCTTCAGGCCCCGTGCCCGCAGCAGGGGGATGAGTTTTTCCAACAAAGTCGTTTTGCCGCTGTTGTGCGCACCGCTCACGGCCAGCACAGCCGGGCGCTTCAGGCGCAGCTCGGCAGCAAGCGCCTGTTTCTTTTCACTGTACAAAGTTCAGTACCTCCACTTCTTCGCCCGGAGCCACCGGGCCGCTGCCCGCAGGCAGCTCCACCAGGCAGTTGCAGCCCATCATGGCCGACAGACTGCCCGAGGAATGCGCCTCCGCGTTGCCCTCGCCGGGGATCTCCACCAGGCCGCCCAGCGCTCTGGCCCGCAGAAAGCGGGTTCCCTTGCTGGGCTTGGAAAAGCCGGTGGTCAGCCTGCCCCGGGAGCGCACCGGGATGCAGTCCTCTTCCCGCCGCCCTGCGGCCCGCAGCAGGGCCGGAACGGCATACTGCTCCAGCGTGGCAGCAGCGGCAAAGGGATTGCCGGACAGACAGAACACCAGCTTTTCTCCCACCTGTGCAGCGATCATGGGGCTGCCGGGCTTCTGGGCCACCCCGGCAAAAACAGGCTCTGCGTGCAGCATTTCCAGCACTGTGGGCAGGTAATCCTTCTGCCCCACCGAAACACCGCCGCTGGTGATGACGGCATCACACCGGGTGAGCAGGTCCTGCATCCGGGCGGTGATCTCCTCCGGGTCATCCGAGCAGTGGGTGCGCTCCACGGCAAAGCCCAGCTGCCGCAGGCGGGCGGCATTCTGGATCCCGTTGGCATCGTAGATCTTGCCGGGAGCCCAGGCCTCACCCGCTTCCAGCAGCTCACTGCCGGTAGCAAGCACGCCCACGGTCAGGGGGCGGAAGACCTCGGCATCCGGGATGCCCTGGCCGGCCAGCACACCGATGTGCGCCGGGGTCAGCACAGTTCCGGCAGCGGCAATGGGGGCACCGGCGGCGATGTCCTCACCCCGGAACACCACATTGGCGTTGGGCTGAAGCCGGGCGTAAATGCGCACCTGCTCCTCCCCGCCGTCGGTCAGCTCCTGCATCAGAACGCAGTCCGCGCCCGGGGGCAGAGGTGCGCCGGTCATAATGCGGGCGGCACACCCGGCAGGCAGGACAGCGGCGGGGGCATCCCCGGCGTAGAGCTTCATCACCACCGGCAGGGTGACAGGGGTCTCCTCCCCCGCCCCGGCCGTGTCGGCACTGTGGAGGGCATAACCATCCAGAGGGCTCCGGTCAAAAGGGGGCTGATCCATCCGGGCGCACAGGTCCCGGGCTGCGATCCGCCCACAGGCATCATCCAGCGGCACCCGCTCCGTGGCAGGCACTGGAAGAGCCGCAGCAGCATCCAGCACCCGGCGCAGGGCCTGGGCTGGCGTGCAAAAAGGCTGTTTCATTGCAAAAATCCTCCATCGCTCCCCGGGGCACAGTTTGCCCTCTATGGCCCGGACAAACTCCCGGGGAGATCTCTTTTCGATCGGCAGGTGAAAAAAAGCGGAGACGTTCTGACCGAAAATCAAAACGCCCCCGCAAAAAACCGAACATGGCCCGGAGCGGCAGCTTGCAGGCCGCCACGCCGAGGGAGCCGCTTCCTTTTCCGCTGTTGCAGCAACGGGAAGGAGGCAACGCTCCGGAACGGTGGATGGGAGGAGTTCTTTTTTTCAAATTGCAGCGTTTCTTCTGCGGGAAGGCGGCCGGGTTTCCCCTGCCACCCTTGAATGCCGGCGTTGGCCCTTAGCATTGCGGCGCGGTGTCCTGCCCCCTGCGGGGTTTAGACAGCCTTGCTCAAAGAAGCTCTTGTACCCTATTCAATTGTGTATGATCTTTTAGTCGCAGAAATCATCCACGTCGCTGATGGCTTTTGCATAGCGGCGGGTGAGGTGCTGGGTGGAGAAGAGGAACCGCTCGTTCTGATTGTTGGTCAGCTCCTCGATGTCGGCAAACTCCGGCCTGCCCTGCATGGTCTTCCAGGTCTGCTCGATCTCCTCCGGCGCAAGGCCGTAGGGGGAGCGCTGGAAGTACTTCAGCGGGGTGGCACTGGGGTAGACCCGTGCATTGAAGCGCACCATCTCAGCAAACATGACACAGAGGTCTTTGTCCTCAATGAGCTGGGCGATCATGGCGTAGTTGTCGCTCATGTTGGCGTTGGAGTAATAGTAGGTATCCTTTGCGCCTGCACGGACAACGATATCCTCGCACTGGGGGTCCTGCGGCATCTGAGCCAACAGCTCATCGGCGTTCTCCACCTCACTGACCAGCAGTGCGTGGGGCGTGACAAGCGCGGCGGCGCTGCGGGAACGGATGTAACCGGCCAGCTCCTGCGCGGGGGTCAGCTCCGGCAGCTCCGGCGCGGTCTTGGTGGGCTGATCCGCAAAGGGATCGTTTTCAGCCTCCGGCTCACCGGCCAGAAAATCCAGCAGCTGAGGCTTTGCGGCCTCGTCCTGCACAGTTTCGGCGGCTTCGGGTGCGGCCCCGGCAGCCTGCATTGCTGCAAGCTCTGCGGTCTCCCGCTCCACGGCGGCGATCACATCCTCGCCGGTCTTGGCGGCGCTGCCGTCAAAGCTGCTGCCCGTTTCCTTCAGGCGGCGGGCCGTCTCGCTGGCGGCATCGATGTCGAACACCTCTGCCTTGGGCTTTTTCTTGGCGGCCAGCTCTGCCTTCTGCAGGTCCAGAACGGCCTGCTCCGGGTCCACGCTGCTGTCCACAGTGGTGGTGTAGCCGGGTTTACGTCTGCCAAACAACATGACGATCGTTCCTCTTTCTATGGGATTTATTCAGCTGCTGCGGTGTTCTGGGCGTAGATGCCGCGCTTTTCCAGATCATCGGCCATGTCAGCCAGATCATACTTCTCCAGCGTCTCGCGGGTGGGCACACCGGTGGTGCGGTCCCAGCCGAAGATGTCGTAGAACAGATCCTTTGCCTTTTCCATGTCGGCACGGTCCAGCTTGGTGGTGCCTTCCTCGAATGCCTTGAAGTCGGGGTCCTTATCGAACACCCAATCACAGATGGCATCGTGCTCCTGACGCAGGTTTGCGCTGCCGCAGTTCTGCTGGAAGCTGATGGCGGTCATCGCGCGCAGCATCTGGGTGATGCGGGCACCGTCCTCCTGCAGATCGGCCTGGGTATAGGTCTCGCCAGTAACAGCAGTCATAAAGTCTGCCTGCAGATCCAGGTCGCCGTGGTACTCGCGCTCCTTGGAGGGAGACTGGGTCATGGGCCACATCCAGTTGCACAGGGTGGCGGAGTCGTGGAAGTTCTTGTCGTTGACGCAGTATGCAGCCAGCTTTGCCTTGTTCTCGTTGATGGGAGTGTAGGCCTTGGCCTTATCGTAGCAGCCCTCGCCGAAGAAGTCCTCCATGACCTTCTTGGTCACATCATAGGGAGCACCGGAGCCGGTCTCGCAGACGATCTCGTGGATCATGCAGTCGCGGTTGTAGACGAGGTTGTACAGCATACCCACCTGCCATGCCTCAGCAGGGCCGTGGTGGTTGGGGAAGCCGTTGTAGATCAGGTTGGAGTTGGTGGCACCATCGTCGCGGTCCAGCCAGCTCTTGGGCAGGCCGAACTTCTCCATCATGGCCAGGGTGCCCTTGGCGATCACGGACAGGTCGCCCTCACCGTAAGCCATGCGGCGGATCAGCTCCACCTCCCAGCGGGGATCGCCAGCCTTCTCCCACTCCCAGGGCAGAGAGTCGTACTCAGCCTCGCTGATGTACTTGGTGGCCTCTTCGCGGGGCATCCGCAGGATCCACAGCAGGTCGCGGTTCAGGTTGCCGTAGTTGTCCCACAGGCCCATATCGTCCACAGCATGAGACCATGCCAGGTTGATGACCATGGTGCCGTCGCCTTCGTACTTGAAATCGTGCACGCCGTCCGGATAGACGCGGGTGCCGTACAGCACAGGCATACAGGTGTTGGAGTTGTGGGTGGGCAGGTCGTAATCGGCCAGCGGATCCACATCGTACTCAGTGTAGCAGCGGATGGGGCAGGAGGAGCAGCCGCCGTTCTTCACGGTGTACTCCGCAGCCGGTGCGCCGAAGTCGAAGTAGCCCTTGAAGCAGCGCAGCGCGATCTTGTTGATGTCGTTGTAGGGCTGCTCGCCGGTATCCACGGGGCCGCCGGGAGCCTTTTTCCACATACGGCCCGGTGCGCCGGACCAGCGGTTCTTGCCGGAGGTGGCGCTGTACTCTGCCCAGCTCTGGGGCTGTGCGGGCACATTGTGGTTGTTGTTGCCGCCGATCAGGTTGCCCATCATGTAGTTGGAGAGCTCCAGCACCTTCTTGGGGTCAGCCACCTTGACGCTGCCGGTGCCGCGGATGGCCAGACCCTTCAGCTTCTTGTTGCCCATGGCAGCGCCCAGACCGGCACCGCCGGAGTTGCCGAAGCTGGTGTTCAGGGTGGAGTAATCCACCAGGTTCTCACCGGCGGGGCCGATAGAAGCAGTCTCGAACTCACGGCCGTTCTGCTCCACCATCCACTTGTTGGAAGCAAAGGTACCCTTGCCCCAGATCTCGCTTGCGTCCTCCAGAGAGACTTCGCCGTCCTCGATGCGCAGGTAGACGGGCTTTTCGGAGATGCCGCTGACAACGATGCCGTCATAACCGGCATACTTCAGCATGGAGCCGATGTGGCCGCCCATGTGTGCATCGATGATGGAGTGGCCCTTGGACCAGGTAGAACGGAAGGTCACGTTCATACGGCCGGAGCAGGGCACGCCGGCACCGGTCAGGGGGCCGACACCAAAGATGACCAGAGCCTTCTCGTCATAGGGGTCCAGCTCCATGGGAGCTTCCTCGTACATAATGCGGTAGGCCATGCCCATACCGCCGATATATTTATGGTATTTTGCGTCGTCCTGGGTGGTGATCTCACCGGTGGTCAGGTTGACGCGCAGGATCTTGCCTGCCCAGCCATAGGTTTCAGCCATTGTTGTTCCTCCTTACAGGTCCTTGTAAGCAGCCTGTGCTGCGCTGGTAACGGCATCCCAGTCCACGATGGACAGAGCGCCGGACGGGCAGCCCGCCACGCAGGCACCGCAGGCGATGCACTTGGAGGACTTGCCGGTCTCGGGGTTGACGGTGGGCATGTGCCAGGGGCAGGCCTCCACGCAGGCACCGCAGCCGATGCACTTGTCGGTATCGACCACGCGGATGCCCTGCTCATTGGTGACAATGGCCTTCTGGGGGCATGCATTGCCGCAGGCGGGATCCTCACACTGGCGGCAGGTATCCGGGAAGTAGACAAAGCAGTTGTCGGTGCCGGACAGCAGACCGTTGCCGTCGCCGTCCAGATTCAGGCGGCGCTGGATCTTGACACGGCTGATGTAGGAAGAGCACACGCCGTCGTTGGTCAGGGTGCAGTTGATCTCGCACCGCTGGCAGCCGGTGCACAGGTCAGCATTGACCACCAGCAGACCCTGGGGCAGTGCCCAGGTCGCCACAGCACCGGCGTCCACCTGCTTCTGAGAGCAGCCAAAGAGGGACAGCATAGATGCGGAAAGGGTGAGTCCTGCAAGGCTCTTGCCCGAGATCTTCATAAATTGACGGCGGGTCATGTCAGCCGTCAGAAAATCAGTTTTTGCCATAGGTTTCCATTCCTCCGTGAGGTCACTCTGCGCAGAGCACCTCGGTTACATAGAAATAAGAATTGTTGACGATGTCCGTGACCGCCGTGGACGTAATGGTTGCACCGGAAAGCGCATCCACCTGGGTCATGTCAGCGCTGACCGTGTCGGCCGCACTGCCCTGGGTGGTCAGATCAGCGGCCTGCAGCTTGTACTCGGCCTGCTTTTCAGCGGACCAGTCTGCATAAGGCACTGCCTGTTCCTCGCCGTCCTGCGCGCTCTTGCTCAGACACGCCGCGTACAGCTTGCGCCGTGCCACAGCCTCAGCACTGTTGTCCATCGGGGGGATGAGCGCATCGTCCATCGGCTGGCCGTTCAGGGCCGAGAGGGTCAGCCCGGCTTCATACATCTTCCGGGTAGCCTCGGCCTCCGGGGAGGTATCGCCCGCACGCCATGCGGCGGGGTCAAAGGCCTCAGCGGGGGCAGCGTCGGTCCCGGCGCTGCCTGCGGCAGCAAAAGCCGTGCCGGTGGCCGGGTCGGTCACAGTGTAGCGCTTGCCTGCCAGCGTGAAGGGAGCTGCGCCCTGGTACTGGGCCGTGAACTCCGGGTTCTCACACTGGGCACCCAGGCTGTCGGTCTCGGCCTGTGCCAGGATCTTCACATCCAGCACATTGCCGTCGCGGTCCAGCGTCACACCGGCCTGCACCTCGCTCTGGAAGCCCTGCTTGCTGCCCACCACATAATACGTGGTGTCATCCAGCTGGTACACCGCGCTCACACCATAGGTGGCAGCGTCGGCATCTGCCAGCGGCAGAGCCGTTCCGGCCACCGTGGTGCGGCTGTGCATCAGCCCGCCAAGGCCAAGCGCCATGGCAAGCGTTGCCGCACCCATGGCCGCATAGCCGGGCAGCCGCCTGCGCCACAAGGACTGCGGCGCATGATTTGCCTGCTTCAATTGTATCACCTGCCTGTTTGATTCAGCTGTGCCCGGAACTCCCGGGCACGAAAACAGCCGTTCCACCTGCTGCAACAGTGCGGAACGGTTTCTTCGTTATAAGAATAACATCTTTTCCACCGGTTAGTCAACGTATACGCACAAATAAAGCCCTACAATTTCTCTCAAAAGCTCTTGCCTCTTGGTGAAATCATTTCTTTTGCCGGATAAACAGTTTCAATCCATATTCCTCTGCCAGCTCCAGCGACTGTACCGTGGGCATACTCTTGCTCACCAGCGCGGGCACACCGGCCCGGATGGCCTTGCGCACCATATCCACCGGCACCCGGCCGCTGGTAAAGAGCACACACTCCGCCAGCGGCACACCCTCTGTCAGGGCGCAGCCCACGGCCTTGTCCAGCGCGTTGTGGCGGCCCAGATCCTCGCACCGGTACAAGATCCTGCCCGCACGCAGCAGCAGGCAGCTGTGCACGGCATGGGTGGCACGGTAGAGCGGCAGGCCCTGCCCCATGGCATCGGCCAGCGCATCCACCCATGCGGCGGGGATCTCCCGCTGGGGCACCGGAGCCAGCGGCGGCAGCCGCACCGGGCTGGCCAGCGTCAGGTTATCGGTGCAGCAGCTGGGCACCTCCTGCCCGGCCTGTTCCGCTGCCGCCAGCGGGTGGCGCAGCTGAACGCTTATCTTGAGGCCCTGTGCGCAGACGGCCACCCGCTCCACCTCGTCAGCGGCGGTGATCCAGCCCTCGGTCAGCAGGCGGCCCAGCGCCAGCTGCGGCAGCAGCTCCGGCGTGCAGACCACCCGGAAGGCTGGCTGTTCATTGACCAGAATGGCCGCGGCGTGCTCTGCCGCCAGTGTCCGCTCGGTGCCATCGGGCATCCGGACGCTCTCTGCCCCCGGTGCTGCACCGAATTGATCCATGATCTGCATTGGGTGTTCCTCCCCTGTCTGTTTTACTCTGCCCCTATTGTAACACGCTTTTGCTCCGCTGAAAAGCGCCTGTGCCCTCTGGAACAAACTGTCGATCCGTGTCGTTTCCATTTTTCCCGGCTTTGTGATATACTACTGTAAAATGACGGAACCATATCCCAGTACCGAGGTGGAATCCAAATTGAAGCATCTCTTCCGCTCCCTCACGCGGGCACACCGGGCCTACAAGGACACCCGGAACCATGCCCTGACCCTGCTGCACCGGGCCTCCGCTGCCGTTCTGACAGCCGTGCTGGTGTACAAAGTCCTGACCTATCTTTTGTTTCTGCCCGCCATGAATGGCATCTGGTCGCTGACACTGCACTGCTCACCGGTGAACTACCTGACCAACAACAATGCGCATCAGATCTTTACTTCACCGACCATTTTAGGCGGGATCGTGCTCATCGTCCTTCTGGCGGCGTGCTGGAACCTTTACGGCTTTTCCATCCTCCTGCACGGGTTTGCGCTGGCCCGCCGGGGTGAAACACTGCGTCCTGTTTCCCTGTTCGTCCGGTCGCTGGGGGATATCCGCCATGTCCTGCTCCCCAAAAACTGGCCCATCCTGCTTTACTGCGCCCTGCTCATCCCCTTTACAGATGTATTCGTGGCTTACAACTATATCTCTCAGCTGGCTGTGCCGGAGTACATCCTTGGGCTTGTCCGGGCAAAGCCGCTCTATCTGGTGCTTTTTCTTCTCATTCTGGGTGCGGCGTTCCTGTTCACCCTGTTCTGGGTCCTGGTGCTCCCCCTCTTTACGCTGGAACGCAAAAGCCTGTGGGAAGCCGTTCAGGAGAGCGCAGCCCATGTCAAAACACAGCTGCCCCGGCTGGCCGGTGTGCTGCTGCGGTGGAACCTCAGTGCGCTGGTCCGGTCTGTTCTGGTCTTTTTCGGAGCTTCCCTGCTGGTTTACAGCGTGGCGGCGCTGATCGGCCTGCGGAGCACCCGCGCCATGCTGCTGCTCGCCCGTGCGCTGTATCTGTTGGAGATTCCCTTCTTCGGCTTTTTGCTGGACTGCAAGGTCACCACGGCCCAGTGCACCATCATCGCATTCCTCTACGATTGCTGCCGTGACTGCCCGCCGGAAGAGCTGTCGGAGGGCAAACCGCACCGCTTTGGCGGCTGGCCCCTGCTCACCGCTGCGGTGGCCGGGGTCACGCTGGTCACCGGGCTGATGGCAGTCTACCTCTATGCCCTGCCCCAGGACGATGCCCTGCTCACCGCCGTAGGCGGCGTGACCCCGCTGGTCACCTTCCACCGGGGCGACTGCACCGTGGCTCCCGAAAACACCCTTCCCGCCTTCCGGTCGGCCATCCTCAAGGGCGGCGACCGCATCGAGCTGGATGTGCAGATGACCAGCGACGGCGTGGTCGTGGTGACCCACGATTCAAACCTGAAACGCTGCACCGGCAAAAACGCAAAAGTCTATGATCTGACCTACGCCGAAGTGGCACAGCTGGACGCAGGCCGCTGGTTCAGCAGCCGCTTTGCCGACACCCGGATTCCCACCCTGGAACAGGTGCTGCAGCTCTGCCGGGGCCGCATCGGCCTGAACGTGGAGATCAAGCCCAGCGCCGCCACCCCTGCTCTGGAGGCTGAGACCGTACGCCTGCTGCGGGAATACGGCTTCGACAGCTCCAACTGCGTCATCACCTCCCAGAGCTACGAGACCCTGCACAAGGTCAAAGCGCTGGCCCCTGAGTACCCCACCGGCTACATTCTGGCTCTGGGCGTAGGCAACTACTACGACCTGCCCGATGCCGACTTTTTCAGCGTGGAGACCACCTTTATCACCTCCGGCATGGTCAACGCCGTCCATCTGCGGGGCAAGACCGTCTCTGCCTGGACCATCGATCGCGAAAAGGTCGCCACCCACATGCTGGAGCTGGGCGTGGACGACCTCATCACCGACAAGCCCGACATGGTGCAGGATCTGCTGGCCCGGAATCAGCAGGTGGATGACAGCCTGATCGACTTCCGTGACCTGCTCAACGCCCTGCTCCACCCGGAGCAGCCTGCCGACTCCTCCGATGACGCGGAGGAGACCATCACCGATGCCGTGGAAGACCCGGAGAAGTTCGTGGACGCGGCGTAACACAGCCCCCTCTTTCTTGCGGCATCATTGAACCAACAGTCTGTAAAAACAAAACATCCCCGCACGGCCTGCCGAAACAGGAAGTGCGGGGATGCCTTTTTGTTCAGAGGAATGGGTTATAGAACCTTCCAAAGCGGATGGTCACGGTCAGGCTGATGAGCAGCAGAACCGCGCCCACGCCCAGGGCAATGAAGTCCCGCCGGGCAAAGGGGCGCTGGGTATACCAGGTGCGCTTGCTGTTCTTGCCGAAGCCGCGCAGCTCCATCGCGTTGGAAATGGTGTCGATTCGGTTCAGACTGGTCAGGATGAGCGGCAGCAGAATATTGACAGAGTTCTTCATCCGCTTGAAGAAAGGCTCCTTTTTGCCCAGCTCCACGCCGCGGGCCTGCTGGGCCTGGCTGATGCTGTGGTAGTCGCGCTGGATATCGGGGATGTAGCGCAGGGCAATGGCCACTGAATAGCCAACTTTATACGAGATGCCGATGCTGTTCAGGCTGGCAGCAAACTCGCTGGGGTCGGTGGCAGAGATAAAGAGGATGGCCACCGGCAGGGCCACAAAATATTTCAGGCTGATGTTGATCATGTAGAACAACTGTTCCGCTGTCAGGTCATACCGCCAGAACAGGTGGCAGAGCACCGTGCGGGTGCCGTACAGGGTGGTACCCTGATTGGGATCGAACAGGAAGATGAACAAGTTGTTCAGCAGCAGGAACACCAGCATGAAGGTCATCATAAACCGGACTTCCCGGAATTTGATCCGGCTCAGCCTGAAGGCCAGCAGGCTGACCACCAACAGGCCCAGCAGCACCCAGGTGTTGTAGGTGATCATGCTGGCAAAGGTGAACAGCAGGAAGAACGCCAGCTTGGTGGTTCCGGTCATCTTATGGATGACGCTCTCCCGGGGGAGATAATTCAAAACAGTCTTAGCGGCCACCCTCTCTCACCTCCCGGTCCTGCTCAATAAATCTCTCTACAAATTCCTGTGCTGGCGCAATGCCGCAGCGGTTGGCCAGCGTGTACAGGCTGGTCTCCTTCAGGGCAGCCTGCTCCACCAGCGCGGGGTCGCACAGAACGGCGGCCGCGGTTCGGTCGGCAATGAGCCGTCCGTCGCAGAACACCAGCGCGCGGCGGGTGTATTCCAGCATCAGGTGCATGTCATGGGTGATCATCACCACCGTCACACCCCGGGCATTCAGGCCCCGCAGGAACTCCATGATGTCGGTATAGTGCCGGAAATCCTGCCCGGCGGTGGGCTCATCCAGAAGGATGAGCTCCGGGTCGAGCACCAGCACGCTGGCAATGGTCACCCGCTTTTTCTGGCCGAAGCTCAGTGCCGAGATGGGCCAGTTCCGGAAGGGATACAGACCGCAGACCCTGAGGGTCGCCTCCACCTTTTCCCGGATCTGCTCCTCGGTCAGGCCGGAGCGCTGCAGGCCCAGAGCCACCTCATCGTAGATCATGGTCTTGGAGATCATCTGGTTGGGGTTCTGCATCACATAGCCAATGTGCTGGGCGCGGCGGCGGATGTTCTCCTCAGCCAGCGGCTTGCCGTTCAGGAAGATCTCGCCCGCATCCGGGGTCTCGAAGCCGCAGATGAGCTTGGAAAGGGTAGATTTGCCTGCGCCGTTCCGGCCCACGATGCTCACCATCTCCCCCTTGCCGATCGAGAAGCTGACATCCCGCAGGGTCTGCTGGCCTTTCTGGTAGCCAAAACACAGGCCCTTTACCTCCAGCAGCGTCTCCCGTTCCGGCTGCGCGGCGGGCCGGGGCCGGGCCGTGAACCAGTCCCGGAGCTTTTGGGTGTCGGTATCGTCCAGCACAAGACTGTCCACATGGGCAGGGTGCTTGTCCGGAGTGATATCCACCCCGGCATAGCGCAGAGCCGTGACATACAGCGGCTCCCGGATGCCGTTTTCCGCCAGCAGGCTGCCCGAGAGCAGCTCATCCGGGCGCAGGTCTGCCAGAATGGTGCCGCCGTTCACCAGCACGATGCGGTCCACGTTCCGCCAGAGCACATCCTCCAGCCGATGCTCGATGATGAGCACTGTGGTGTCCGTCTTTTTCTGGATCTCGTCGATCAGCTCAATGGCCTGCTTGCCGGTGGCGGGGTCGAGGTTGGCCAGCGGCTCATCGAAGAGCAGGATCTTGACCTGATCCACCATCACGCCCGCCAGGCTCACCCGCTGCTTCTGCCCGCCCGAAAGCTCGTGCGGTGCATAGCCGAGATGATTCTCGATGCCCACCAGCTCGGCGGCATGGCGGGTGATGGCGTGCATCTCATCCTGTGGGGTGCAGCTGTTTTCCAGTGCAAAGGCAATGTCCTCGCCCACGGTCAGCCCGATGAACTGGCCGTCCGGATCCTGCAGCACCGTGCCCACATGGGCCGAAAGCTCGAAGAGGCTGCTGTGGGGCGCATCCACACCGTCCACGGTCAGGGTGCCGGTGCACTCACCGGGGTTGGAAAACGGGTTCAGCCCGTTGATGCACCCCGCCAGCGTACTCTTGCCGCTGCCGGAGGGGCCCGCAATGAGCACCCGCTCCCCCGGGTAGATCTCCAGATTGATATCGGTCAGGGTGGGGCGCTTCTGGGCGCGGTACTGGAAGGAAAAGTTGCGGAATGAGATGATGGGTTTACGTTCTGCCATGGGTATGGTACCTCAGCTGTTCATCAAAAAAGCCTTTCCAACGGGCCGGACGGCGCAGATGGAAAGGCCGGGTTTCATGCGGGGATCACTCCTGATCCAGAGAGCCCTTCTTGGCAATGGTTCTGGTGTAAGCCAGCACCAGCAGGCCGCCCACCACCACAGCGGTGATACTGTTGGACACTGCGGCAAATGCACCCTGTGCAAACACCTTTTTGACGGGCTCGGCGTAGATGGCAATATCCAGCACGGGGGCCACCAGGATCCAGGCCAGCAGATGAGCCACGATATTGGCCAGCGCAAAGAAAGCCACCTGCTTCTTGCTGAACTCGCCTTCCTGCAGGTTCAGCTTCTTGGAGAACAGGCCCACCACAACGCCCACAAAGGCGGAGGCGATGACCCAGCTCCACCAGGGGCTGCCGCCCCAGGACAGGTCGATGAGGGTGTGGCCGATGAAGCCGATCAGGCCGCCGACCACGGGGCCGTACATGGCAGCCAGCAGGGCCAGAACGGCGTACTGCAGGCTGATGTTGGTGTTGGGTACCGGGCTGGGAATGGCCACAAAACGTCCCAGAACAAAGAACAATGCCGCGCCGATACCGACAGCGACAACGGGCTTGATGCTGCTGTTGTTATTTTTCATATTCTCTCTCCTCTTTTATTCCGCGGATGCGGGGTTTCTTGCAAGGCATCGTTAGTATACGACACCCTCTTGAGCCTTGTCAATGGACAATCCGCCCGCTTTGCAGAAAAAAGGCTGCTTTCCTGCATTTGGGGGCGAATGCCTTCCCGCCCTGTACAGCAAAAAAGAGCACCCGCGCCTGCCGGAGCGGATGCCCTGTAAATGCTGATTCGGTTTTGGCCCAAACCTTAGTTCTTAGCGGTCAGGCTGAAGGTGCTCAGGGTCTGGAAGGTGGTCACGATAACATTGATGTTGTTGACGATGGAGCTGCCTGCGGAGAACACGCGGGCGATGTAGTTGAACAGCTTGCCAACGTTCAGGAACACGTCCCAAGCGGTAGCCTCGGTGGTTGCGCCACCCTGCAGGTACACCATTTCGTTCTCATCGATCGCAGCAAAGTTAGCGGGCATTTTGATCTCATTGTTCATCATATCGGGGATTCCTCTCTTTCAAATCAATCTATACTTACCGTCTGCACCAAGCCAAGTGCACCGGCACCAGAACCAGACCGTGGTTCCTCCGACAGGAACGGGCAGGGGCACGAGTTCCGCATTCCCTCCGGAATTGTTCCCATATATAGGTTATACGATAAATATTCAGATTTGTCAATCGAATTTCCGGAATTTTTACCATTCTGAGCCAAAAGTGGATACCCACAACGCGGAACACCTGCCATTTCGATAGCTTTCCACAAAATATCCGCTGCCGCACGATCCCTGGGCACGAAAAACTCCTTCGTCTGCACGGCAGCACACAGATCCGTTCCACCCTGCGGCATTTCCCGGGCAAAAATCCGGCAAAAAATGCCCCCGCGCCCCCTACACAAACCGGAGCGGTTGTGCTATGATAAGGCTGAAAAATCGGTTTGGCAAAGCCAACCGCAAGGAGATGTCTTGGATGTCTGATCTGATGGAAACATTACGGCAGGAGGGCATCAGCCCCGACCTGCTGCGTGCTGTGGAAGAATACCGCGCCGCCCACGCTCTGCCCGAGGCCCTGCGCCCCCGCATCCCGGCTTCCGGCTTTACCTATTATGGCCGGGAGGTCTGGGAGCAGGCACTGGCGGCCCTGCTCTGCGGCGAGAACCTGCTGCTGGCCGGCGGCAAGGCCACCGGCAAAAATGTGCTGGCCGAGAATCTGGCCGCCGCTTTTGGCCGCCCCGCATGGGACATCTCGTTCCATGTGAACATGGATGCAGCCTCCCTCATCGGCATGGACACCTTTGTGGATGGGGCGGTCACCTTCCGGCCCGGGCCGGTCTACCGCTGTGCCCAGTGCGGCGGCTTCGGCGTGCTGGACGAGATCAACATGGCCAAAAACGAGGCCCTGGCCGTCCTCCACGCCGTGCTGGACTTCCGCCGCGCCATTGATGTGCCCGGCTACGAGCGCATCCCGCTGGCCGAAGAGACCCGCTTCATCGCCACCATGAACTATGGCTACGCGGGCACCCGGGAGCTGAACGAGGCCCTGACTTCCCGCTTTGCAGTCATCCAGATGCCCATCATCACGGAGGAAAACCTTGAAAAGCTGCTGCGGGCCCAGTTTGCCGATCTGACGGACAAATATGTGCACCAGTTTGCTCTGCTCTTCCTCGACCTGCAAAAGAAATGCGACAGCGCCGAAATTTCCACCAAAGCGCTGGATCTGCGCGGAATGCTGGACGCTCTGCGCCTGATGCGCCGGGGCGTGGCTGCGGGGCCTGCGCTGGACATGGGCATCACCAACAAGGCCTTTGATTCCTACGAGCAGGGGCTGATCCGGGACGTGATCGCCGCCCGCATCCCGGCCAGCCTGACGGCTGAAAAGCTGTTCCGCTGATGGATGCCCGGAGTTATACCGCCGAGGAGCGGCGGGCCGCCAATCAGGTGTGGGCGGCGGCGGGAGCCTACGGCTTCGAGCCGCTTTTCCTGGCCCGCAACACCGACGGCACGATCGATTTTTATATGAACTGTGTCGTGGGGCTGGTGCACAAATACTATGGCGACGACCTGCTCCGTGACCTTTTTGCCACATGGGACGGCGATCTCCGGGAGAGCCAGCTGGACGATCTGACATGGCTCTACCTCGAAAGCGCGGTCTATCTGCTGGAGCTGCCCCGCCGCCCGGTCCTTTCCGAGCTGCGCCGGGCCCACGCGGACTATTTCTTCGGCATCCAGTACAAGCTTTCGCGGCAGGAGTGGATGGCAAAAAATCAGCTGGTCTACACCATGCAGGCTGACCGCTGGCGCACTGTACAGGGCAGGCATCCGCCTGTGATGACCCCCTACGAGAGCCGGCTGGCAGAGGCACTTTCTCCCTCCCAACCGCCCCAGCCCGGTCAGCTCAAGGGTGAACTGCTGGGCCTGTTTGCAAGGTTTGCCCTGTTTGACGGCAGGATCCGGCACAAAGTGGGGCTTCATCTGCATCTGGAGGGGCTGCTGGCCTCTCTTGCCACCAAAACGCTGCCCACCCAGATGATCAAGACCGACCGTCTGACCGTGGAGCACTCCGGTTCCGTGGAGGCGGGCGGCTCCGGCCCCACGGCAGACAAGCGGCTGGCCCACATCACCCTGCGGCAGAATGCCGCCGAGGACCGCGCCTACATTGAAAGCTGCTTTGGCCGTTCCCTCTACCCGCCCGAGCGCCTGCGCAAGGCCGAGCAGGCGCTCTGCACCGGGGCGCACCTCGGGTGCCGCCTCTGGTTTGCCTCCGGCGTGCCCAGCCCGGAACAGGCCCCCACACCGGAGGCAAAGCACCTGGCCGAGCAGGCTCAGCTGCAGGCCGACCGCAACCGCGCCTACTACGCCAAAAACCGGGCGCTTCACCGCAGCGTAGTGCTCCGGCTCACCGAGCAGATCCGCAACTGCATTCTGGTCCACCAGCAGCCCAATGCCCGGATCGCCCGCAGCGGCGCTCTGGACCCGGAGCGGGTCTGGCGCGCTCCCCTTCTGAACGACAGCCGGGTGTTCCGCTGTGCCGAGGAGGAGAATCAGCCCTCCTTCACCGTGGACCTGCTGCTGGACGCGTCGGCTTCCCGGCTCCACTGTCAGGAGGTCATTGCGGCGCAGGGCACGATCCTGGCCCAGAGCCTTGCCGCCTGCGGCATCCCGGTGCGGGTCAGCAGTTTCTGCAGCCTGCGGGGCTATACGGTTCTGCGGGTGCTCAAGGGCTTTGCGGACAAAAGCCTGCAGGGGATCGACCAGTATTTTGCATCGGGCTGGAACCGCGACGGCCTTGCCCTGCGGGCGGCAGGCGATCTGGTCAGCTTTGACCCCGGCCCCGCACCCCGGCATCTGCTCATCCTGCTGACGGATGCTTCCCCCAACGACAGCCGCCGCGTACCGCCCAGCCCGGAACAACCGCTGGGTTGTGATTACGGCGGCTCCTACGGTGTGGATGATGCCGCCGCCGAGGTTCGCACCCTGCGGCGCAAGGGTCTGCGTGTCTCTGCCGTGTTCATGGGCGAGGACAGCTCCAGCCACGATGCAGAACGCATCTACGGCAAAAATCTCGCCCGCATCCGGGGCATGGATCAGCTGGCACGCGCCGCTGGGCGGCTCATCCAGAATGAGATCCGGGAGCTGGGCGATTGAATCCTGCCACCACAAAAGGCTTCTCCGACGGGAGAAGCCTTTTCCATTTACAACCAATCCGTTTGTCCACATCCCCGAATTTCCAAAATATTTTGGTTTTTGTCAAACTTTTAGTTGTATTTTGTTGTCATCTATGCTATAATGCAGGCAGAGAACAACCGATGGATGGTTTCCGACACATCATCCAAAACCAGAGAGGAGACCCGCTATGGATGCCAGCCGCTATTTTGAAGAGATGCACCGTGCCATGTCCGCACAGAAAAACAATTCTTCCCTGCTCCTGACCGTCAAGGTACAGGACCTGGGCGGCGCTGATGCCTATCTGGAGCTGCGGCAGTCTCCCAATGGCCGCGCCCGGGTGTTTTACTCCACCATGGGCCGCCGCAACCTGAACTTCCAGCTGTTCCGCAAGGGCTGGCAGCTCTGCCACAACGCATCCGGCGAAATGACAGGGCAATTCCCCACCCGGGCCGAAAACCTGTTGGACAGTGCGGACTTTTCCGCCTGCATCCGGGATGACACCCTGGACGCGGGCCGTACTGAGATCATTCTGCGGGAGCTGCGCCGCGCGGCAGGCACCTCCCGCTCCTGCCTGCCTCAATCTGCCCGGGAAGGTGCCATGATCACCGTGGAGAGCTTTGTGGGCCGGGGCGGCGAGTGGAACTACTGGTCCACCCGTGCCGCCGACTGCCTGCCCATTGCGGCCATTCTCTGCTGGCTGGGCGATTTTCTGGCCGGAACGGAGCGCCGCACCCTGCAATCCAGCCCTGAAGCCATGGCACTGGCCGCCCGCTGGCAGGCCGAACTCGCCTCCCCCTTTGCGCAGCCGACTGACTGCGTCCAGCGTCCTGCCCGCACGGTTTCGCCTTCCGCGCCCCGCCGTGCCGCGCAGCAGGTGCAGAACCCCCGCTGGCAGAGCATCCTCGCCGTGCTTGCAACCGTATGAGAACAACAGGCGGTGCCTAAAATCTCCGGCACCGCCTGTTGTTTTCTGTTTTACTGTGCGGATGCGGCATCCACCACATGGCCCACCAGCACAGAGGTGGTCACTGTGCCCACACCGCCGGGCACCGGGGTAACAGCCTCCACGATGGGTTCTGCCTCATCAAAGCGGACATCGCCGCAGAGCTTGCCCTCTTCGTTGACGTGGATGCCCACATCCACCACGACCTGACCTTCCCGCAGGCAATCGGCCCCGATGGCTCCCCGCCTGCCCATGGCGACCACCAGCACATCGGCCTCCCGGCAGAGGGCGGGCAGGTCCCGGGTGCGGGAATTGCAGAGGGTCACAGTGGCGTTCTCCCGGTCCAGCATCATGGCAGCGGGCTTGCCCACCACCAAGCTGCGGCCCACGACCACAGCCCGTTTGCCGGACAGCGGCACGTTGTAGTGTTTCAGGATCTCAAGGCAGGCCTGCGCCGTGCAGGGCGGATAACCGATGGGCATATTGGTAAACACACCAGCCATCGAGCCATCCGTGATGCCGTCCACGTCCTTTTCCGGGGCAAGCGCCTCCTGGACCCTGCGGTCATCGAACCGCTTTGGCAGGGGCCGGAAGATCAGGCACCCGTGAACCGATGCATCCCCATTGATCTGCCGGATCACATCCAGCAGTTCCTCCTGCGTAACATCTTCCGCCAGATGGAACTGCCGCACCTCCACGCCAACCTTACCGCACCGGGTGACGATCCCCTTTTCATAAGAAATGTCATCCTCCCGCGCGCCGACCCGCACCACAGCCAGTGTGGGCACGATACCCTTTTCCTTCAGCGCGGCACAGCGCGCGGCGTTTGCTTCGTTCATGGCGGCCACCACGGGCGCACCCTTCAAGATCTGAGCCATTTTCTTCTCCCCTCACTCATTTGATACAGTCTGATAGACCGTGTCAGCCTGCGGCACAAACTCGGCCAGCAGCTGTTCCGCTCTGGCCTCCAGCGCATCCGCATGGGCCTTGTCTGCCATCAGGCGGGTGTTGACCTTCACGTTCAGCCCCGCCGCCTGCATGGCTGCCTTGCAGAACAGCGCCGCGCATCCGGCATCGGAACGGGCCAGCACGCTGCCCTTTTCGGCGTACTCTGCGGCCAGTACGATGCCCTCACCGCAGGCAGTCATCACCTCCAGCGGCACGGCGCAGGCTCTGTCCAGTGCCTTTTCCAGCACCGCGGCCTTGTGGGCCTGCTGTTCCGGGGTCTCTTTCGGCAGCTTGTAGGCCGCCGCCACGGGCAGAAAGGCCTCCGCGTCGGCCTGTACCAGCGCTTCCAGCCGCTTGCGCAGGGCCTCGGCCCGGACATTCAGGGCAGCGATGTCCGCTTCCACGGCAGCATATTTCTTTTTGCCCACGGTCAGGCTGCCCACCATGCTGCCCAGCGCCACACCGGCCGCGCCCACCAGCGCCGAAGCGCCGCCGCCGCCCGGAGCCGCCGCCTTGCTGGCCAGCTCCTCCAGAAAACCTTCACAGCTCAAATTCATCAGTTCCACGATATACTTTCCTCTCTGTTACAAATCCATCCAGCCGCCGGTCCTGTTCATCTGCAGCCGCTTCCGGCACCCGCTGGGCCTCAAAGGCCACGCCCAGCGCCACAGCGTTCCGGCACCTGGGCAGATAGCGGTCATAGTAGCCCTTACCCATGCCCACCCGGCGGCAGACCGCATCAAAGGCAGTGCAGGGCACCAGCACCAGATCAAGCGCCTCCGGCCGGATGAGCACCGCCCGTTCCAGAACCGGCGTGCGGATGCCGTAAGCCCCCACCTCCCAGCCGTCCGGCCCCGGCACGGCGGCGGTCAGGGTAAAGTTTTCCCCACAGACCGGATAGGCTACCGTTTTGCCCAGCCGGGCCGCCTGCTCTGCCAGCCCAGCAAGATCCACCTCCCCGCCAAAAGCGGCGTAGAGCAGCAGATTCTCTGCCTTTTGGAAGCAGGGCATGGCCAGAAGGCGGGCACAGATGGCTGCATTGGCCGCCGCTCTTTCTGCCTGCGGCAGACCCCTGCGGGCCATGATGCCCGCCCGGCGCTGCGCTGCTTTCCGGTCCCGGATCTCCATTGACACTTCTCTCCCCTGAAATTTCATACCCACTCAATATATCTGAAATGTGGAAGAATTGCAAGTGCATGGCTGGAAAATAACCGCAAAATAGGCTATAATGGTGCAGAACAAACCAAAAAGGAGAACGATTATGCTCATTTATCTGCTGCGTCACGGCCAGACGGAGTACAACGCGCAAAAACGATATCAGGGCCAGCGGGACATCCCCCTTTCCGCCGCGGGCATCGCCCAGCTGCGGCAGGCAGATTTTGCACCGGAGGTAGTCTATGTCACCCCGCTGCAGCGCACCGCCCAGACGGCGCGGGTGTTCTTTCCCGGGGCAAAGCTCATTCCGGTGGACGGGCTGAAGGAGATGAACTTCGGCCGGTTCGAGGGCCAGACCTTCGTGCAAGTGGAGCAGGACCCGGAATATCTGGCATGGGTGCAGGAAAACGAGCACACCGCCCACCCGGACGGGGAGCGCAGGAGCGATTTCTGCAACAGGGTGTGCAAAACGCTGGCCGACCTCATTGACAAGGCCCTTGCCGAAGGGCAGGAGCGGCTGGTCATCGTGGCCCATGGCGGCACACAAATGGCCGCACTGGAGCGGTTTGGCGTGCCCCGCCGCAGCTTTCACGATTGGTGCGGCCCCAACGCGGGCGGCTATGTGCTGGATACCCGGGACTGGCCAGAGCAGCATATCCTGCACCTGGTGGAGACCGTGCAGTACACCAAGGAGAACGGATGATGGAACAGGGCCTGCTGCATCTTTACTGGGGCGACGGCAAGGGAAAGACCACCGCCGCCATGGGCCTTGCCCTCCGCGCACTGGGCAGCGGCAAACGGGTTGTCATCGTGCAGTTCCTCAAGGGCGGGCAGAGCGGCGAGATCCCTCTGCTGGCCCAGCTGGGGGCAAAAATTTTCCGGGGCAAGGGCGGGCAGAAGTTCGTATTCCAGATGAACGAAGCGGAAAAGGCCGCTGCCCGGGCCGTGCAGAACGAAAACCTGACCGCCGCACTGGCCGAGCCTGCCGACCTGCTTATTTTAGATGAAGCCGGTTCGGCCTGGGAGCTGGACATGGTGGACAAAGACCTGCTCCGGCGGGCCGTTCTGGAGCGCCCCGCCGCGCAGGAATGCGTGCTGACCGCCCACAAGGCCCCGCAGTGGATGCTGGATGCCGCCGACTACTCCACCGAAATGAAATGCTGCCGCCACCCCTACCAGAAGGGCATCAAGGCGCGCAAAGGCATCGAATACTGAAAAACGCCCGGAGAACCGCAGCTTTCAGCGGCCTTCCGGGCGTTTTTGTGTTTACTGTTTTGCGATGATATCACGGCTGGCCGCCAGCAGGCCAAGGGCCAGCGCAGCGCTCAGGATGTCGGCCACAGCTTGAGCCATCAGCACGCCCTGATACTGGAACAGATGTACGCAGACCACCAGTGCCAACAGAAACACCACGCCCTGACGGCTGATGGAGAGCAGGAAGGACGGTATGATTTTACCAGTTGCCTGGAACAGCACTGTGAGCAGGAGCACCACGCCGCCAAAGGCTGCGGTGTAGACCTGCCAGCGGAGCATCTGCGCACCAGTGGCGATCATCCCGGCATCCTGCACGAAGAGCTGCATCAGCGCCCCGGAATTCAGGCAGAGGATGAGGGACAGCACCACGGCAATGGAGACGAGGAAGGTCAGACAGAAGCGGATGAGCTTGCGCATCACGTCCCGCTTTTTTGCGCCGTACAGGTAACCGAACAGTGGGATTCCGCCGAACGAGAAGCCCACCAGCACCAGCTGGGCGATCATGCTCACCTTGCTGGCAATGCCCATTGCGGCAATTTTATCGTTGCCGTAGGGCAACAGGAACTGGTTCACCACAATGACAGTCAGGCTCTGCATCAGGTTGCTCAGCGCGGCAGTAACACCCACGCCCAAAATCTGCTGCAGCTCCTTACCCGTGACGTGGCACTGGGACAGCTTGACAGATAGGCAGCGGCTCTTTTTGTGGAGCAGCCACAGGAAATACAGGTCGCTGCACAGGTAGCCCACAATGGTGGCAATGGCCGCACCCCTTGCGCCCCAGCCCACTGTGGTGATGAGGATGGGATCGAGGATGATATTGATGACCGTGCCGCCGATGCTGCCGATCATGGACTGGGTTGCCATGCCCTCACAGCGGACGAGGTTGGAATGGATAAAGTTCAGCACCGTGGCCGGGGCACCAATGGCCAGCACGGTGTAATAGGCCTGTGCGTGCGGCATCGTCTCAGCAGTCGCACCCAGAATGCCCAGCAGCGGGACGCGGAACAGCATCATCAGGACTGCCAACACCACGCCCGTGGTCAGGGCCACATAGAAGCAGAACGAGCTGACCCGGCCGGTGCCCTCACGGTCGTCCTGTCCCAGCAGGCGGGAAATGAGTGAGCTGCCGCCCTGGCCGTAGATGTTGCCGAAGGCCATGAGGGCCGTGAACACCGGCGCACAGAGCGAAACACCCGCAATCAGCGCCGTATTGTTGGACTGCGCAATGAAAAAGGTATCGGCAAGGTTATACACCACGCTCACCATCAGGCCGAACACCGAGGGCAGCGCCATCTTGAAATAGGTGCGGTACAGATGATCGAGATCAAAAATAGAATCCATTGGTTTTTCCTCCACTTTCGTCCCTATTATAAAGGTTTTGCTTGCATTTGTTTGTGACACATGGCACAATGAAATAAAAGAAATGAGGTGAACTCGTGCAGGAAATTTGTGACCCAGCCTGTCTGGAAACGCTGTACCGGAAGCTGGAACTTTCCTCCCGGACCAGAACAGCAAAACGCCCGCGCAGGAGCTTTCCTGTGCGGGCGCTGCATTTCCTTTTGTGTTTTACCGCACCAACAGCAGCAGCCAGGCGGATGCCACAGCCTGCAGGATGAGCCAGCGGGCCACAACCTGCTCATCACTCCAGCCCAGACGCTTGCGCACATGGTCGTGCAGCGGGGTCAGGGTGTTCTTGAGGATGGAGATGTGCAAAAACCGCTTGAAGCTGATCTTCAGGATGCCCAGGCTGCCGTCCACAATGAACACCAGCGCGGCCAGCAGGAAGGCGAAGGGATGGCTGCTCTTGAGGGCCAGAACGGCCAGGAAGAAGCCCATGGCGCGGCTGCCCGCGTCACCCATCAGCAGGGTGGAAGGCTTGGCGTTCTGCCACAGGTAGGCCAGCAGGGCACCAATGAACACGATGCCTGCGGTGGCGTAATCGCCCAGCTCCTCCCAGTAGGCCAGCAGGAAGGTGCCGATGCTGACCACGGCAAGGCTGGCGGAAAGGCCGTCCACGCCATCGGTGCAGTTGACCACATTGATGCTGGCCCAGATCAGGACGATGATCAGGATGAGGTAGACGGCATAGGGCAGGCTGAAGCTCCAGCTCAGGAAGTTGACCTCCGTGCCGTTGAAGTTCAGGTAGGTCACGCCCGCCACAACGGCGATGACCAGATCGATCAGGCCCTTTTTGTACTCGTTCCAGGCAGTCTCGGCGGCATCGTCAAAATAGCCGGAGAGCATGGACGCAATGAGCAGGACGGTGTAGATGACGTACTCTGCCTTAAAAGGCACCACGGCCAGCGTGACCAGTGCGATGCACAGTACAAAAATGAGGCCGGAACCTCGGGCCTTGCCCTTGGAGAGTTCGCCGTTCACAGCAAACGCGCGGCCATGGTCGTGGGGGAGCTTATCGTGGAACACCGAGTCCATCAGCGCGGTCAGCGCAAATGCAAGCAGAAAGCCCAGCGCATCCACGGTGCGCGGGTTGCCAGAAAGCAGTTGAAGCATATTTTTTTCCTCTTTCCCGGAGCGGCAGAGGCCGTTCCTGTTCTTTCACTGCTGGATACAAATGAAGTGTATCACGCCCGGGCCAAAAAATCAATCTCCGGGGCAAGGTCTACCCCGGGGGTAGATGGGTTGACATTTTTCGCTCCCCTGTCTATAATGGGAAGACAAACGCCCTTTCGAGGGTATTTTTTTGTCTCACAGGAAAATCGGAGAAAAAGGAGAAGACATGAAACTTTCACTTGAACAGCTTTCGGCCCGGATGCGGCAGGGTGAGACCATTCCCTCCCGCCAGACGGCCCAGGTGGCTCTGGCGCTGAGCATCCCCTCCATTCTGGAGCAGCTGGTGGTCACTGCCATGGGATACATCGACGCTGCCATGGTGGGCCACATCGGTGCAGAAGCTACTGCTTCCATCGGCATCGTCAGCTCCAGCACCTGGCTGCTCCACGGTGTTCTGGTGGGCCTGTACACTGCCCTCTCCATCCAGATCGCCCAGTATCTGGGGGCCGACCGGCAGGATGATGCCCGCAGCGTGCTGCGGCAGGCCATGCTTTTCAATGTGATCCTGGGCGTGGGAGCCGCTCTCTTCGGCCTGGGCATCAGCCCCTTTCTGCCGGGGTGGCTGGGAGCTGACCCCTCCCTGCGGGCAAACGCCACAGCCTACTTTGCCATCTGGTCAGCGGCGCTGCCCTTCACCATGGCCATGGGCATGTACACCTCCATCCTCCGGGCGGCAGGCTACGCCCTGACCGCCAGCCTCATCAGCGTGTTGGTCTGCGTGCTGGATGCCATTTTCAACTTCTTCCTCATCAACCCCACCCGGACACTGCGGGGCATCACCGTCTGGGGTGCCGGGCTGGGTGTGCCCGGAGCAGCCCTGGGCACCGCCCTGGCCACCGTGGTGGGCGGCCTGCTGGCTTTGGCCATCCTGCTGCTGCGGGAAAGCCCCCTCTGCATCCGGAAGCCTGCCCCCTGGAAGATCACCCGCTCCTGCCTGCGGAACCTGCTGTGGGTCGGCGGTCCTCTGGCGGGAGAACGTGCCGCCATCTCTCTGGCGCAGGTGGTGGTGGTGCGCATCGTGGCTGGCCTGGGTACCGTGGCCATTGCCGCCAACAGCCTGGCTGTCAATGCCGAGGGCTTGTGCTACATGGCGGGCTACGGCATCCAGAGTGCAGCTGTCACCCTCATCGGCCAGGCCGTGGGTGCCAACCGGAAGGATATGGCCAAGCGGTTTGCCTGGCTGTGTACCGGCCTTGGCATGGGGGTCATGGCCCTTTCCGGCGTTGGCCTGTGGATCTTTGCCCCCACCCTGATGAGCCTTTTCACCACCGATGCGGCCGTCATCGCTCTGGGTGCTCAGGTTTTGCGCATCGAAGCCTGGGCCGAGCCCATGTTCGGTGCCTCCATCGTGGCCAGCGGTGCCATGCAGGGTGCGGGCGACAGCACCTCCTGTTTTGTGCTGAACATATTCAGTATGTGGTGCATCCGGCTGACACTGGCGTTCCTGCTGGCTCCCCGGCTGGGCCTGATGGGCGTTTGGGGTGCCATGTGCTGCGAACTGAGCATCCGGGGCCTGCTGTTCCTCATCCGCCTTGCCCGGGGCAAGTGGCTGGAAAAGGGCGCGCTGTCTTAAATCAAATCGACAAAAACAAAAAAGAAAGGACGCTCTCGCGTCCTTTCTTTTTTGTTCTGTCACTCACTTCCGGCCATGCAGGATGGGAGAGAGCGGCTTATAGATCAACATGCAGATCAGGGCATCCAGCAGGCCCTTGACCAGAGTGAAGGGCATATTGAAGATGACCAGGCACTTGATAAGGCTGTTTGCAGAGGGCAGGATCGCCTGATACATACCCAGGATGGCTTCCAGCGGCATGTGGTAGAACTTGACGTAGGCCGGGTAGGTGATGAAGTAGTTGGACGGCACACTGAACAGGGCCATGGCCACGGCACCAGCCACGGCGCCGATGATGGCGTTCTTGCGGCTCTTGTGGTGCTTGTAGAGGTAACCGGCCAGTGCGGAGAACACCGCACCCAGCATGAAGTTGCACAGCTCACCCACCAGTGCGGTAGAGGTGCCCTTGATGACCACATGGAGCAGGTTCTTCATAAAGCTGATGATCACGCCGTACACCGGGCCAAGGGCAAAAGCACCCAGCAGAGCGGGCAGGTCGGAGAAGTCCATCTTGACGAAGGACGGGATGAGCATCGGGAGCGGGAACTCGATGAACATCAGGATAAAGGCCACCGCGCTGAGCATGGCGGCAACGGTCAGGTTGCGGGTCGTGTTTTTCTTCATGGTAATATTCCTCCCGGGGCGTTCTGGCCCCAAATCATAGATTGGAAAGCTCCTTTCGCGTGGTTCGGAACCGGGAAGACAATCAAAAACGCGCCCTGCCGCAGCAAACACTGCAACAGGGCGCGTAGACAAATCGTATTGCCTGCCGTTTCTTGCATCCGGACTATACCGTTGGCCCCGGAGTCTCACCGGGTCAGCACCCTTGCGGGTGGTCGCGGGCTGTACCGCCAGTGGGGAATCTCACCCCGCCCTGAAACGAACTTTCTGGCCAAGAGTATAACGCGGCTGCTCCGCCTTGTCAACCCCTTTTTTATTTGCCCTGCACGGGCCGGATATGGTATACTGTGGGACAGGATGTTACAATTTTTGATACAAGGAGCTTTTTGCCATGATTTTTACCGTTCGTGACCTCGGGTTCGAGATCGGGCCTTTTTTGCTGGAGGGCTGGTGGGCGCTGGCTGCCCGGGCTGTCTGCGCCGCTGTCATCGTTTTTGCGGGGCTTCTGGTCGGCTGGCTGCTGCGCCGGAAGATCTTTCCCGCTCTGCAGGCCCGCAGCTGGCACTTTGCCGCCACGCCCATCCTCCTGCGCAGCTTACAGAGCCCTTTGGCGCGGATGGCCTTTTACAGCGGCCTGTATCTGGCCCTGACCAGCCTGCCGTGGGCCATTCCAGGCCTGACAAAGTTTCTGTTCACGGCCTATAAGATCGCAGCGACCCTCCTGTTCTGTCAGGGCCTGTACAACGCTTCTGAGGTAGCCGACCTGCTGCTGGCCTCCTGCAGCCCGGAGATCCGGAACAACAAGACCCTGCGCTCCCTGCTGGACACCACCTACAAGGTGCTGGTCATCATTCTGGGTGTTGCCACCTGCGCGCAGATCGTAGGCTTCCCCATCGGCAGCATCGTAGCCGGTGCCGGTCTTGTGGGCCTGACCATCTCGCTGGCCGCGCAGGAAAGCGCCAGCAACCTGTTCAGCGGCATCGTCATCCTGCTGGACAAACCCTTTTCCATCGGCGACTGGATCACCGTGGGCAATGTGGAGGGCGAAGTCATCGACATCAACTTCCGCTCCACCCGCATCCGCTCCATGGACCACAGCGTAATCATTATCACCAACAGCCAGATCTGCGCCTCCACTGTCCAGAACGCAGCCCTGCGCACTATGCGCCCCTATAAGTTCACACTGGGTGTCACCTACGGCACCACCCGTGCCCAGCTGGAAAAGCTGATGGCTGACCTGCAGGCCATGCTGGACAACAGCCCTTACACCAACAAGGGCACCAACATCGTCCGGCTGACCAGCTTTGGCGATTCCAGCATCAACATCCTCATCTCGGCCTACCTGACCACCAATGTCTATGCCACCTTCCTGCAGCAGCAGAACGATCTGAACTTGAACATCATGGACGTGATGCAGGCAGACGGCGTGGACTTCGCCTTCCCCTCCACCAGCGTCTACATCGAAAAGAATTGAGCATACCACAACGCCCCCTGTGTGCCTGCTGCGGCGCACAGGGGGCGTTTTTATCATACGTCATTCCCGGGTCCTGATCTCGATCGTTCTGCCGCCAAGATCCTCATACACGCGATGGGAAACGGAGAGCACCGTGCGGCCTGCAGACGCGCGGCGCAGAGCTTCCAGCACGCGGGCCTCCGTTTCGGCATCCAGATTGGCGGTGATCTCATCCAGCAGCAGCACGGCGGGATCTGCAGCGGCCGCACGGGCAATGGACAGCAGCTGCCACTCGCCCTGCGAGAAGATACCCTCGGTGCAGACGGTGTCATAGCCCTCCGGCAGAGCCCGGATGGCAGCATCGATCCCGGCCAGTGCGGCGGCAGCCCTTGCCATTTCCCCGGTGATCTGCGGGTCTCCCAGCGTGATCTGTTCCAGCACGGTGCCCGGCACGCGGGAAAAATGCTGTTCCACACAGCCGATGCAGGTGCGGCGCTCCCGGTCGGTGATGTCCCCCACCTTCACGCCGCCGATGGTCACCGTACCGTTCTCCGGCTGATACAGGCCCAGCAGGAGCTTGAACACGGTGCTCTTGCCCGCACCGGTGCGGCCCACCAGCGTGACCTGCTCCCCCTGTTTCACGGTCATGGAAAAATCCTTCAGAACGTGCCGTTCCCCATAGCCGAAGGTGACGTGCGCAAATTCCACATCGCCCCGGGCAGCCTCCCTGCGCGCGGGCGGGATCGTGCGCTCCGGCTGGTCGAGAAAGGCATCGATACGCCTGACACCCGCCATGGCCGACTGGATGGTCTGGATCTCCATGCCCAGGCTTTCGATGGGGGCGAAGATGCGGGAGATGTAGTTGATGACGGCCACCGAGGTGCCCACCGACATGCCGAACAGGGTCAGAAGCTGTGCGTTCCCCGAAGCGGAGAGCAGCATCACGATGCCGACCACAGCAGCATTCAGCAGCAGCACCACCGGCGAATAGACGGCATCATAAAAATTGGTGCGCTCCATGGCGGCATAGCTGTCACCGATGCACCGGTCATACCGGCGCTCCATGTAATCCTCCAGCCCCAGCGCCCGGATGGTGCGGATGTTGTGCAGGGTCTCGGGCACCTGCCCGGAGACCGCAGCGACCGCGCGGCGGTTGTCCAGCTGCGCGGCCAGCATCCGCTTCTGGACGTAACGGGTAAACACGGCAAACAGCGGCAGCACCAGCAGCAGGATCAGTGCAAGGCCGGTGTTTTTCACCGCAATGACCCCCATGATGGAGATGATGCGGCAGGCATCTGCTGCCATGCTGATGATGCCGGAAGTGAACAGAGCCTCCACCGTGTCCACATCGCCCGAAAAGCGGGCGGCCACCTCGCCGGGGTTCTGCTCTGCCAGTGTACCGGCGGGCAGGCGGCTCAGCTTCCGGGACATCTCCGAGCGCAGGGCATGGGTCATCCTCTGGCCAAAGAGCACCAGCAGGCTTTCCTGCGCCGAGGTGAGCACACCTTCCAGTGCAAGGCTGCCGAAGTAGAGCAGCACGGCCAGAAAGGACAGCGGGAGGCCCGCGGTCAGATGGTCGATGACCCGGGCCAGCAGCAGGGGCGGCAGCAGGGATGCCGCCACCGAAGCCGCCACGCACAGCACCGTCCCCACCGTGAGAAGGCGGTGCGAAGCCGCTGCCATCCGGACGGCAGCAAACACGCCGTGATCCTTTTTCTTTTTCATGCGTCCTCTCCCCCTTTCAGGCCGGTCTGGCTTTCATACAGCTGGCGGTAGACCGGAACCGCTGCCATCAGCTCCTCGTGGGTGCCAACGGTGGTTCTGCCGCCCTCCATAAAAATGATCTGCTGCATCTGCGGAAAATGGTACAGCCGGTGGGAGATCAGGAACACCACCTTATCCCTGGCATACGCCTGCAGCTCGGCAAAGATCGCATCCTCGGTGCTGCGATCCAGTGCCGAGAAGGGGTCATCCAGCACCAGCACCGGGCGGGGATGGGCCAGCGTCCGGGCCAATGCCAGACGCTGTGCCTGCCCGCCGGAAAGGCGGGTGCCGCCGCTGCCGATGACCGTCTCCGTGCCCTTTTCCATGGCCAGCACTTCCTCCTTCAGGGCAGCGGCGGCAAGCCACGGCATGGCATCCTGTTCGCTGCCGCAGAGGACATTATTCTGCACGGTGTCGGCACTCAGTTCCGGGTCATGGCCCAGATAACCGACCGTGGCGGCGATCTGGCGCGGAGTCAGGGCGGAAAACTCCCTGCCGCCAAAGCAGACCGAGCCTTGATAGGGCGCTTCGCAGAGGAATACGCGGCCAAGAGTGGATTTTCCGCAGGCGACCGGGCCGGTGATGCCGATGATATCGCCGGGGTGGGCCGTCAGGCTCAGGCCGGAAAAGACAGGCTCTTCCCTATAGGAGAAGGCGAGTTCTTTCAGCGTCACATCCTGTGCCGCCGGGATCTGCAGGGCATCCAGCTGCTCGGGCGTTTTCATCAGGGGTCTGATGCGCTTCCAGGAGACCTCTGCCTTTTGCACTGCGTTGAAGAGCTTGGCCACCTTGGAGGATTTGACCACCAGCTTGGTGAAACAGGAGAGGAAGGTGGTGAAGGCGGCGATATCCCAGCTGCTCCAGCCAGTACCCAGCACATTCTTTGCGCCGAACCACAGGATGAAGAGGGTTCCTGCCTCGGATGCCGCCAGATAAAGCGGCGGCAGAGCGGACTGCCACACGTTGTTCCGCACGGCAGTCTTTTCGGAAAGGCTCAGGGCCTCCTCGTATTTTTCCATCCGGGCCTCCTCGCAGCCGTAGATGCGGTAGGTCACGGCATTCCGGGCACGGTCCAGCGTGGCACTGCTCAGGGCACCGGCGGCCTTTTTATAGGCCGCACCGGCACGCTGCACCGGCTTTTTCATCCCTGCCGCGCAGACATAGGACACCGGAGTAAAAAGCAGGCCCAGGATCGCCAGCCGCCAGTCGTACACCAGCAGCATAACCGCATAGCCCGCCAGCGCCACACCGGTGTCGAACACCTCCGTGGTGAACTTGCGCATTCCCTCCACGCAGTCGTCCACATCGGCGATGGCCTTGGTCATCAGCTCACCGGCCCCCTCTTTTTCCAGCGTTGCCCGGCTCTGCCGCACCAGATTGGCGTACAGGATGCCCTTCATCCGGCGGTTGATGTTGTTGGCGAAGCGGCGCACATAAAAGCGTTTGATGAAGCGCGCCGCCTGCACCAGCAGTGTGACTGCAATGTAGGCCAGCACCAGCAGCGCCATTTGGGCAGCAGTCTCATTGCCGCCCAGGATATCCGCCAGGCACTGGGCCAACCGGCCCTCGAACCACGGCGCGGCCAGCAGACCGATGTTATAGACAAGGCCCGAAAGGGTCACAAGGAGCAGCGGGAACCACTCCACCCTGAAATAGGAGAGAACCCGGTCCGGGCGGAACGATTTATCTTTTTTCATGGGGCATTTTACCTCCTGCGGGTGTTCCATTCAGTATACCACGCTTTCGTTCCGCAGAAAAGCGCACACAAAATGCATCTTGACAGCTTTGTTCAGAAAAAAGCCATGACAGCAGGAACAAAATGCAAGATCATTGCAATGGTCACCGCTGTCATGGCGATCGGTTTTCTTTGTATGAAAAATGCTCCCATCGGCAGGATCTGCATTGCAGTGGTGTGGGTCTGCCATCTTCTGTATTTCACCTTGCGGGTCAAGACCATCAAGCCCACAGAGCAGACTCAGGAAAGTGCAGAATAGATTCCACCCGGGATACCATCAGATTGCAGGCACCCATAGCCCGCAGGGATAACAGTTACGTTCTTATCGGTTCACGAAATTCAGCGCCAGCACAAGCAGCAGCATGTGTACCGGGTAAAAGGCGTAGCAGGCATACTGGAACGGTTTGCTGTGGCAGCCCTGCCGCCCGCGATACAGCCAGATGGGCACCAGCGCCAGCAGCGCAAGCCCCTGCTGACACAGCTCAAACTCCATGCCGAACAGCCGGATGGGGTACATCAGCCCGCCCAGAAGCACCACGTTGATCCAGTACAGGGTCAGCACCTGTCCCAGCAGGCACCACCATTTCCGGCCCCGGAAAATGTAAAAAGCGAACACAGTCAGCACACCGGCACCGTAGTAATCTGTCATGCCCAGCGTTCCCAGCAGCGCCCCTGCTGCTGCCACTGCGGCGCACACCGGCAGCGAGACCCAGAGCTTTTGCTTTTTGCGCACCGTTTCCATCAGATGCACCCCCAGAAGCCCCAGCAGCAGCGTCCAGATCACGTTCTGGTGCACCGGGTAGAACCATGTCCCGCCATACATCAGATCAAAGGGCACTTCTGAAAGCAGCGCAAACAACAGCAGCCGCAGGGCATAACGCTTCAGATTCCGGGTATGAAAGTAGCCTTCCACTGTCATAAATGCAAAGATAGGGAACGCCAGCCGTCCGGCACAGGTCAGCCAGTCCTGCGCCGGCAGAAGGGTCGCCCACAGGTGATCCATCAGCATCAGCGCCATGGCAATGATATGAAGCGCTGCTGCACTCAGGTCAATGCAATTTGCGGCAGTGGAACGAATCGGTTTGGTTGACATGATCATACCTCGTCTTTGTCTGAATTCAGTTGCTTTGCCTGGAATACGAACGACTCCCTCCAAGAATTGCAGCCCCGGCAGTTTTTTACCGCCGGGGCTGCGGCACTTCATCGCTTATCCCTCCGGTTTTGCACCGGCCATTTTGGATACGGCAAGCATCCAGGGCAGCTTCTGCCATTTGCTCTGCCTGCAAAATGGGGGATGCAGTGCACCCGCCCCGCAGGCGGAAAAATGCTCCCGCAGCAGTCTGCGGGACAAATTCAGAAAGGGTGGCTTGCCTGCCTGCCCATGGAGACGTCAGCACGGTGGCAGGAATGTGAGGAATGGCAAAGGACGGTTTCGGCGAAGAAACGTCTGGCGGTGGCGGAAAAGCCGAACGCAAGATTTTTTCAATTATGCTGGCTCGTAAGGTGAACCGGACCGAAACTTCCTTGCGGAACTGTGCAGCGTTATCGTTCATCTGCACCTGAACCGGCAGCCGCGTCCCCGGCGCTTGCCGCACCCAAAATAGCCGGTGGAGCGTTTATTCAGGCATTGGTGCTTTCCAGATAGGTCTCAAATGCTTCGGCAAAGCTGGCGTTCACATCAAAGGGGACTGCATAGTCCACCCGGGAGGTCACAAGGCACAGGTCGATCCGGTTGGAGGTCTCGTCCGCCTGCCGGTTCAGCTTGCCCAGAGCAGCATGGATGACCTTGCGGTCATAGTTGATGGTGGTCACCCGCTTCACATCACAGCGGTAGGCGATCTGGTTGCCCTCTGCATTGAAACGGTAGCCGGTACCGCCGCCGGAAAGCAGCTGCTCGGAGCTGCGCAGGTCGTTCATTCGCTTGAAGGTGCGCGCCACGCTCTGCCGCGCAGCGTTCAGGCTGACCTCGCTGTCCATATCCATGTCCAGCGCATCCTTTGCCTTGCGGATGGCAGCGAACAGGCGGCCCTTCTCCTCCAGCAGATAGAGCATGAACCGGGCAATATCGGTGATCTGCTGAGCATATTCGGTCTGGGGCAGGTCCAGGATCGTCTCGTCCTCAGCCTCTGCCATGACCTTGTGGCGCAGATATGTGTTGGCCACATTCGTCACGTTGGAATCGCAGTCCAGAATACCCTGGGCCTCGTCCAAAAGGGCCTGCAGCTTGTTCTGATAGCGGAATGCTTCTTTCAGATTCATTGTGTCCACCTCGTTTTGTCTTGTTCACTGTGCGTTCCCGCCTGTTTTCCTCTATTGAACCATATTTTCCGGCAAAGCACAAGCCGCCCGCCCAAAAGTGCATCAAAATGCAAAACGCCCCAACATGTTCTTTACGACACGTTGGAGCGCTATTTTCTGGAGCAGGATACGGGACTCGAACCCGCCGCCTACTGCTTGGGAAGCAGTCGCTCTACCGGATGAGCTAACCCTGCAGGACTGCTCCATTAGTGTAGCAAAGTGCGGCGGTTTTGTCAACAGTTTTTTCTGTCGGAACGCGGCAGGCGGAAAAAACTTGCTTTTTGCGCCAGTTGCTTTATAATGAAAGATAGATTATCACAATGGAAGGAATTCTACATGATCTTTGTGCCCATGCTGCACTATCTGCAGAACAAAAACTCATTCAGCGGCAACGAGGACGGGATGCGCTACCTCATCACCCCGGGCAAGCGCTCCGTCCCCGACCCGGACGGCGGCGAGGAGGCTAAAAAAGAAGAGGCCATCCTCACGGTAGATCTCTGGCCCGAGCCGTGGACGCTGGACAAGACCGACCCGGCCCTGCGGCGGCGGGAGATCTTCCCGATGACCGAAGAGGGCCGCACCGCAGTCGCCCAATATCTGAACGATGCCTACAACGCCGAACCGGAACGCTGGAGCGCCCACCCGTCCATCCTGGACTGCGAGCCCTGGACACCGCCCGCACCGGAACCGGATGCCGAGATACAACACTGAGGTGCACCATGATCTATCGACTGAAAGAATTCAAGGGTGACACCATCCCGGTGCCGCAGCTGGTCTTTTCCAAGCTGGGCATTGCGGAGGAATATAACGTCCGGGTGGCTCTGTATGTGCTGGCCACCGGCATCACTGACCCGGAGAAGCTCTGCGCCGACTTAAAGCTCCGCAGTAAGATGACCGCCGAGAGTGCTCTGTCCTTCTGGGCCGGTGCAGGTCTGCTGGAACGGTACGAGGAGAACGCCGCCCCGGGCGAGGAGCCCACAGCTCCTGCCCCTATGACCTGGAGCGAAATCGCAGCGGCCAGCCGCACCGACCCCATGATCTCCTCCCTCATCGACTGCGCCCAGACCAGCTTTGCCCGCCCGCTGACCCACCCCGAAATGGAAAAGCTGGTAAACTTCTATGTGCAGGAGGCCTTTGCACCCGAGACCGTCATGCTCTGCGTGGCCTATGTGGCCAGCCGGGGCAAGCGGACGATGGGTGCCGTCAGCCACGAATTGAAGGTCTGGCGGGCCGAGGGTGTGGAGACCGGCGAACAGGCCGACGCACACCTCCAGCTGCTGGCCCTGCGCGCCCAGCGGGAGCAATACGTCAGCGGCCTGCTGGGCATTGCCGACACCGAGCTGACCCTTGGCGGGCGCAAGGCCATTGCCCGCTGGTACGAGGTCTACGGCTACGATGATGCCATGGTGCAGGAGGCCGCCGTACAGGCCGGCCCCAAGCGGGATCTCTGGTACTGGAACAGCATCCTCAAGACCTGGAACGCCAAGGGCCTGCGCACCGTCCACGATGTGCGGGGCCCGGTGGCCGGGATGGGTGCCAGCCGGAACCTCCGGGTGGACCGCGCCGAACCCAGCGGAAACGATTTTCTCAAGAACGCTGCCCGCCGCCGTCCGCTCCGCAAAAAGACGGACACGCCTGCAGAATAAGGAGCTTTTATGCGTACCAAACAGGAACTGTATCAAGCCGCCCTGCGCACGGTGGCTCTGCGGCGGCAGACCGCCCGCGCCAATGCCGAGGATGCCCGGCTGGAGGCGGAGGCCGCCATCCCGGCCCTGCGCCACGCTGAGGACGAGGTGCGGGTGCGGGGCATCCGCTGCGCGCTGGCAGGCGCTGCCGGAAAAGACCGCACCGAAGCCGCCGCCGCACTGAGCAAAGCCCGGCAGGAGCTCACCGCCTTGCTGGCCGCCAGCGGCCGCCCTGCGGATGCACTGGAGCCAAAATTCACCTGCAAGCTGTGCCAGGATACCGGCAGCGTGCAGGGCCGCACCTGCACCTGCGTTCACAAGCTGATGCAGGGTCTGCGGCGGGAGGAGATCGAGGCGCTGTCCAGCCTGTCCATTTCCAGTTTTGACACCATGGAGCTGCGGTACTACCCTAACACCATGGACGAGAAGCTGGGCGAGCCTGTCCGCACCTACATGGGCGGCCTGCTAGAGGATCTGCGCAGCTACGCTGAGGAATTCGACCACAACAGCGAAAGCCTGATGCTTTTTGGCAACGCGGGGCTGGGCAAGACCCACGCCGCCCTTGCCATTGCGGGCATCGTGCTGCAAAAGGATTTTGACGTGATCTACGTTTCCAGCCCGGACTTCTTCGGCAAGCTGGAAAACGCCCGCTTCGACTCCTCCGAGGATGCCGAGACCCTGCTGCGCACCGCCTCAGCCGCCGACCTGCTGATCCTGGACGATCTGGGCACCGAATTCGTCACCCCCTACTTCATCACCACTTTTTACAGCCTGCTGAACAACCGCCTGGGAGCCGGTCTGCCCACCATCGTCACCACCAACATTGCGGATGGTTCCCTGCTGGAAAAGCGATACACCGAAAAGATCTCCAGCCGCCTTTCCTCCTTTGTCCCCTGCCTGTTTGCGGGCGAGGACATCCGGGGCCTGAAAGCGGCGGAGTAAGACAAGGAGGTTTCCCCCATGAGCTTTGAGCGCACTACGTCCTGCGGCGTGATCTCCGGCACGGCCTGCCAGTGGCCGGGCGTTGCCGCTTACAAGGGCATCCGCTACGCCACCGCCGGGCGGTGGGAGTTCCCCGTCCCCGTCACCCACTGGGACGGTGTCTACGATGCCACCCGGTACGGTGCCTGCTGTTACCAGCCCCGCGCCTTCTATGACGAAGCCGCCGCACCCGGAAAAGCCTTCTACTACAACGAGTTCCGCAAGGGCGAGACTTACACTTATAGCGAGGACTGCCTGTTCCTGAACATCTGGGCTCCTGCCGATACAGCTCCCGGGGACAGACTGCCGGTCATCTTCTACATTCACGGCGGCGGCTTTACCGGCGGCTGCGGCCACGAGAAGCACTTCGGCGGCCCCGTCTGGCCCACCAAAGGCTGCGTGGCTGTGACCATCAACTACCGGCTCGGCCCCATGGGCTTTGTCTGCCTGCCCGAGCTGGCCGATGAGGCCGGATCCACCGGCAACTATGCCCTTCTGGATCAGCTGGCGGCCCTGCAGTGGGTGCGCGCCAACATCGCTGCCTTTGGCGGTGATGCCAACAACATCACCATCATGGGCCAGAGCGCCGGTGCCATGAGCGTCCAGCAGCTCGTCCTCTCCCCCATCACCAGGGGGCTGTTCTCCAAGGCTGTGATGAGCAGCGGCGGCGGCGTGAGCCAGATGCTGACGGCCAAGCCCGCTGAGGCCCACTACCCGTTCTGGAAGCAGGTCATGGAGACCGCCGGGTGCAGCACGCTGGCTGAGTTCCGTGCCCTCGCCCCCGCCAGACTGTTTGCAGCCTGGGATGCCGTCCGCACCCAGCCCCAGTTCAAGGGTCTGGGCTGCGAGCCTGTGGTGGATGGCCGTTTCCAGGTCAAGACCGGCCCCGAGACGCTGGCTGCTGATGAGCAGCACCATATTCCTTACCTCATTGGCTTCACCAGTGAGGATATCGTTCCGCCCTACCTCTACCAGATGGCTCAGGACTGGTGCGCCCGGAACGCCGACAGCTACGGCTGGTTCTTCGACCGCCAGCTCCCCGGTGATGACCGTGGTGCCTGGCATTCCAGCGACCTTTGGTACTGGTTTGGCACGCTGGCTCACTGCTGGCGGCCCTTCACTGAGAAGGACACTGCCCTCAGCGCTCAGATGGTGGATTACCTGACCAACTTTGCCAAGACCGGTGACCCCAACGGCGCAGACCTGCCCCAGTGGCAGACTGTTACCGCCCAGCAGACCGATTTTCTCCGCCTGGGTGAGGAGCCCACCCACATGGGCAGCGTGGATGTCCAGAAGCTCCTCTGGACAATGCAGAACGTCCCCGCCGTGGGGGAATAAGCACCTGCCCGAGTCACCTCAAGCCCCAGAAAAAACCATATCCCCCGCTGCAGACGTGCCAAAACACGCTTTGCAGCGGGGGATATTTTATGTTCTCTTCTTCAAATAATACCCAATGCCGATGGCATCTGCCAGTGCCCAGCCGATGGGCACACTGAGCCAGATGCCGGTAACACCCAGCGGCGTGGCAGAAAGCAGATAGGCCAGCGCCACACGGGTGCCAAGGGAAGCAATGGTCAGGATGACCGACATCCCCGGCTGATTGACCGCCCGGTAGTAGCCGTAGAGCAGGAAGAGCACGCCAATGCCGATGTAGCATGCACCCTCGATGCGGAGGTATTGTACGCCCGCCGCGATGATCTCGGTCTGAGCCGGGTCGATGAAAATCCCCATGAGCGGGGCGGCAAAGGCGCAGACCAGCACGCTGATGACGATGCAGAACACCGCGCTTGTCAGCCCGGCACTGCGGATCCCTTTTTTGATGCGGTCCGGCTGGTTGGCTCCGTAGTTCTGGGCCACATAGGTCGAGAAGGCGTTGCCAAAATCCTGCACCGGCATATAGGCAAAGGAATCGATCTTCACCGCCGCCGCAAAAGCCGCCATGATGACCGTGCCGAAGCTGTTGACCAGACCCTGCACCATCAGGATGCCAAAATTCATAATGGACTGCTGAACGCTGGTCATCACCGAAAGATTCAGGATATTGGCAAGGTTCTTCCGGTCCCACCTGCAGTCTGTCCGTTTCGGGCAGAGCTGCGGGAACTTTTTCAGGGTGTACAAGCCGATGCCCACCCCGGACACATACTGGGAAAAGACAGTTGCCACGGCGGCCCCCTTCACGCCCCAGTCAAGCACAAGGACACAGACCAGATCCAGGATCACGTTCAGGATGGCTGATACGGCCAGGAATGCCAGCGGCACCACGGAATTGCCGATGGCCCGCAGAAGGTTTGCGAAATAGTTATACAAAAAGGTGGCCGCAATGCCCAGAAAAACGATGAACAGGTAGTCCTTCATCAGCGGGCAAAGCTCTGCGGGCACCCGCAGCACCCACAGAATGCCGTTCAGCCCCAGATAGACCAGCAGGTTGAGCATCAGGGCGATGCCCGCAATGAGCAGGAAGGACTGGAACACGCTCTGCCGCATCTTCTCGGTCTCGCCGCTGCCGTACTGCATGGACACAGCCGCACCGCTGCCCATGCACAGGCCCAGCAGGATCGAGGTGAGGAAGGTCATCAGGGTATAGGATGACCCCACCGCCGCCAGCGCATCCGCGCCGAGGAAGCGGCCCACCACCCAGGTATCGGCAATGTTGTACATCTGCTGCAGCAGGTTGCCGAACATCAGCGGCAGGGCAAACAGCAGGATATTCTTTGTAATGGGTCCTTGGGTCAGACTGTGCTGCATGGGGATCATTTTCTCCTATTCCTATCTCAGACATTTCAGCAGAATTTTGCGCGGTATTCCTTGGGTGTGCAGTGCTTGATCTCCCGGAAGGTCTTAATGAAGTAGCTGCCATCTGCAAAGCCGCACTCCATCCCGATCTCGCCCGTCTTGAGCCGGGTGGAGCGGAGCAGCTCGGCGGCCTTTTCCACCCGGAACTGCTTGACATACTGGATGGGCGTGATGCCCAGCATCTGCCGGAAGCTGCGCAGGCAGGCGCTCTCGCTCAGGGCCACGCTGGCCGCGATGCGTTCCACGGTCAGCTCCTCGGCATAGTGCTCCTCCACAAAGCGGAGCATCTGCTTCATCCGCTCGGCGGCGATCTGCTCCTGCTGGGAGACCTTGGTCTTGCCGCCCACGCACTGGGTGCTCAGCAGCCGCAGCGCCGCAGAGAGATAGTAACGCACCCGGTTCTCGTAATCAAAGGGCTCCACGGCAACCGCCTGCCAGGCTTCCCGCAGGCAGGCAAGCACCTGCGCCTGCCAGGGCACAGCCTCATCCAGCAGAAAAAACGCCGGGGCATCCGGCTGGAGCATGGGTCGGATGAGCTTCTGCCAGAAGATGGTGTCCATTCCACCCACCAGCCGGGGATGGAACACACCCGAGTGAAGCAGGGCCTCCCCTTTTTCCGCCTGCTCCACCGCGTGGAGGATGCCGGAGTTCAGGAACACGCCCTGATTCGTCTGCAGGGTCACCCGGGTCTTGTTCACGTCCACCGTCAGGGGGCCTTTCATGGCCAGAATGTACTCAAACTCCTCGTGCCAGTGCCAGGCCACCGAATAGCTTTTCAGGTTCTCCGCGTAGCAGGCAATGGGGAACAGGGCGCTGCCATGCTGGACCATTTCCCGCCCCTCGGCATCGGCCACAACATCCTGCTGGAAGGTCAGCCCGGTAACGATATTGGCAGCAGAGACACAGCTTGTCTGAAACGCCATATTGAACAATTCCTTTCCGCAATACTTTGAATATTTTTTGTCAATGCCGATTTTGTTGTACAAATCGGGTGTTTTTGTTCTATCTATCGTGCCGGTTTCGTGGTATTATTTCATCAGAACCAGCAAGCACAGTATAACACCGCAGGGGGCGGAAAACAACCCCCGGCGCGGCTTGATCCGGTTCCCGAGAAGCGTTCCCCACGGGCAGCCTGGCCCGGGAGACTCTTCCAGAATAAAACATTTCTTTGTGGGAGGTATTTTTATGCTTCGCATCCAGTATCTTGATAAAGACCGTTTCATGCAGCAGGTAGCCGCCAGCCGCGGCAGTGTGCTCCTGCACCTGGCCAATGGCGAGACCTGTGACCTGAAAAAGGACAGCGCCGCCACCGAGCTGTTCCAGATGATGGACGCTCCCTCCAAGGGCTTTGACATCTCTGTCACCGACCCTGCTGATGTCACCGGCTTTCTGCACTACATGCTTGAGGCCGGCCGCAGAGAGCGCGCCGCCTGCTGACCCTTCGACATTCTCCTTTTTTCGCATATTACAGCAATGTAAAACGCCCGCTCCGGGGTCAGAAGCCGGAGCGGGCGTTTTACGTTTGTTCTGTTACAGGATGCACCGGCTGATGGCCCGTGCCACCGCCAGCAGCTCATCCTGCCCGATGAAGCCGAACTTTGCCTCGTGCTCATCCGCAAAGCAGACCGTCAGCTCCGAGGTCTGCAGCGGGTCACCGAAGCCTGCCGTCTTGATGCCGTAATGCAGGATCTTGCGGTAGGGCAGCACAAAGATCTCCTGCCGGGTACCGGTCATCCCCTGCATATCCACCATAAAAATGCGGTGGGTGGTGAACACAGCCTGATCGCGCACGGTCTTGTAAGCGCCCACGATCTGCTCACCGTCCAGCAGCAGCTCCTGCACATTTTTGCAGATCTCCTTTTCCTTGATGCGGATGAGGTTCTGCATCGGTTTGTCCCGAAATTCCATAACACACTCCCCTTTCGGCTTGTCCGGATGTTTGGTCAGCCCCATTGTAGCATCTCAGGCGGCAGTTGACAAGCCTTTGCGCTCCCTCTCGCCTTTTTGTTCCGGATGTGCTATACTGGGCAGGAACATCACAATCACCCGGGAAATGAGGTTTTGACCCATGGAGATCATCATCCATCAGGCAATTTTGCATGTGCTGGACACCACGCTGGACGCGCCGGTGCTCAGCGGCGGCGGCATGGAGCTGACTGCCGAAAAGACCGCCTACTTACAGAATCATATCGAAAAGCTGCTGGCCAGCGATGAGATCCGCCAGTGCCGCCCCCTGCCGGATTCGGCTTTCCGGAACGAGCTGGAACACAATCAGGATTTCATTGATCTGTCCTGCCGCATTGCGGGGGTGCTGTTCGATTACATGCACGCCCACACCACCATCCCCGGGGCGGACCTGGCCGTGGTGGATTTCACCCGGGACGGCGCGCCCTGGCTGGGCATCCTCAAGCTGAACTATAAAAACGGCTACACCCACTACACCGAGACCGTGGAAGGTGCCCCGGTCAACTCCATCATCCAGCAGCGGGCCTGCCTGCCCACCCAGAGCGGCAAGGTGGAGGAGGGTGCGCTTGTCAACCTGACGGACTACTCCATGCGCCTGCTGGAAAAGAAATACGACATCGACGGCCATAAGGAGTTCTACCTCTCCTCTGTTGTGTTCCAGTATACCCAGGCCGAGCCCGAGAAAAAGAAGCTGCAGGCCATTCAGGAGGCCGCCGCACAGGCTGTGAAGGATGCCTATGAGGACGAGCCTCATGCCGACGCGCAGGTAGCCATGCTCATTGCCAACCAGGCTGCCGACAACGACAATCAGGTATCGGTGGAACAGGTGCGCCAGCAGCTGGCCGAGGAATACCCGCTGGCCGCGGTGCCCTTTGATGACTATGTGGAGAAGAGCGAGGTGCTGGAAGAGGCAGCCGCCCCTGTCACCGTGACCCCTGCCCGCATCCGCCGGATGGAGAGCCGGAGCATCCGCACCGCCAACGGCATCGAGGTCAAGATCCCCACCGAGCTGCTGAACTCCGATTCCGAGCTGGAGTTCCTCCACGATCCGGACGGCAGCGTTTCCCTGCTCATCAAAAATGTGATCCTGTAAGCCGCCGCAGATGGCGTTTTCCCTCTCTGCGCGCTGGTACTCACCGCCCTGATGTAACAGATCACCAAAACAGCCTCAGCCCTTGGGAGATCGGGCTGAGGCTGTTTTTTCGTCCGTATGATCAGCGGTTTTTGCGCTTGTTCCGGTACATATCCCGGTCGGCAGCATGGTAGACTGCGGTATAATCAAAAGGGCCTTCTGTCACAGTGTGGTATCCAAAGGCAACATCCAGCTTGAGGCGGTCGTCGCTCTGGCGGGCCAGCTCCCCGTGCAGCCTCTCGATCAGCTGTTCGGCCTCTTCTGCAGAGAAGTGGCTGCAGGCAATGAGGAATTCATCGCCGCCCATCCGCAGGGCCACGCTCTCAGGCGGCAGGTTTTCCCGGATCACCCGGCCCACCCGCTTGAGCAGCAGGTCGCCGTACTCGTGGCCGTAGGCATCATTCACACGCTTCAGGTAATTGCAGTCGCCCATAATGATCGTGATGGGCATGATGGCTCCCTTCAGCTGCTCGGCACCCTTTACCTTCAGGTAGTTGCGGTTATACAGACCGGTCAGTTCATCGTGGATGGCCCAGTTCTCGGCCTGTTTTTCCAGCCGCACCCGCTCCGTGATATCACCAATAAGCCCCACGATGCCGATGATCTTTCCCTCCAGCACAACGGGGTTCTTTTTGATCTGATAGTATGCCGTCCCATCCTCCCGGGGCACCTCGGTGATAAAGCTGGTTCCCTTGCCGGTGGCAAGCACCTTCTGGTCCTGCTCATAATAAAAGCGGGCCTGTTCCTCGCTGCTCCAGATCTCCAGATCTGTCTTGCCCAGCACATCCTCTTCCTGCCCTTCTCCGTAGGGGAAGAAAGTCCTAACGTCCGAAATAAAAAGATAACGGCATTCCGTATCCTTGAAAAAGAGGTTCGCCGGTGTACTGCGCAGAAAGGTCATCACTTCTTCGTAGCCGAGCGCATCGCTCCACTGCATCCTGTGGCCCCTCCTTTCCATTTCTCTTTTTTATTATTTTACCATATTCTATTATACGAGCGATGCACCTGTTTTGCAAGTGTTAATTGTGCTCCCTCGACGATCCGGAAGCGGACAACTCCACCCCCGGTGCAGACAGAAAAGGCCGCTGACCCATCTCAGGTCAGCGGCCTTTCTGTCTGCGTTTATTCGGCTGCGTTCAGCTGCGCCTTGTGGTATTGCAGGGTGTACAGCTGGTAGTAGCGGCCATGCCGGGCCAGCAGCTGCTGGTGGGTGCCCTGCTCCAGAATTTTACCGTGGGACAGCACGATGATGTTGTCCGCATGCTGGATGGTGGACAGCCGGTGGGCCACAATGAGCATGGTGCCCACGGTGCGCATCTTTTCCAGCGAATCCTGAATGAGCAGCTCCGTCTCGGTGTCGATGTTGGCGGTAGCCTCGTCCAGGATCATCACGCTGGGCTTATGGATGATGGTGCGGGCAAAGCTGAGCAGCTGCCGCTGCCCAGCGGAGAAGTTGTTGCCGCGCTCACGCACCTCTTCGTCCAGCCCGTGGTCCAGCTTGTTGATGAACTTGTCGGCATTGACGTAGCGGCAGACCTCCATGATCTCGCTGTCGGGGATACCCTCTTCCCGCAGGACGATGTTGGAGCGGATGGTGCCCGAGAACAGGAACACGTCCTGCAGCATCTGGCCGAAGTGCCTGCGCAGGGAGGAGATCTTGATCTTGCGGATGTCGATGCCGTCGATCAGGATCTGGCCCTTCTGGAACTCGTAGTTCCGGCAGATCAGGGAGAGGATGGTGCTCTTGCCGGAGCCGGTGGAACCCACAAAGGCCACGGTCTGGCGGGCATCCACATGGAAGGAAACGCCCTGCAGCACCCACTCGCCGGGAACGTAGCTGAACCACACGTCCCGGAACTCGATCTCGCCCTTCACCTCGTTCAGCTCAATGGCATCGGGGGCATCCTGCATCCTGGGCTGGATGTCCATGATGGAGAACACCTTTTCTGCCGATGCCAGCGCCGACTGCAGCCAGTTGAACTGCTCGGCCAGGTTCTGGATGGGGGTGAAGAACTTGGAGATGTACATATAAAAGGTGACGATGGTGCCGCTGGAAATGGTCTGACCCAGAAAGCTGACGTTGTTCAGGTGACCCATGCCGCCCAGATAGAACAGGCACAGGATCGAGCTGACATAGAGCATATACACCAGCGGACGGAACACGCTGAACACGAAGATCTGCTCCTGATTGGCCCGGGCCAGCTTCTGGCTTTTTTGGCGGAAGTCCTCCATCTTCTCGTCCTCCCGGCCAAAGATCTGGGTGACCTTGATGCCGGACAGGTTTTCGGACAGATAGGTATTGATATCGGTGGTCGCGTTCTTGAGCTTGCGGTTGGCGCGGCGGGAGAACTTGCGGAAGATGACCGTGAAGATCGCGATGAAGGGCACAAAGCAGAGCACCATCAACGTCAGCTCGTAGTTCAGGCAGAGCATGGCCACCAGAATGCCCAGAATGACAAAGCTGTTCTTGGTCAGCTGGACCAAGAGGTTGGTGAACATCATGGAGATGGCGTTGGTATCGTTGGTCACGCGGGTGACCAGCTTGCCCACGGGGATCTCGTTGAGCTGCTCGTGTGCCAAAGATTCAATGTGGCTGAACAGATCCTCGCGCAGATCGGAGATGATGCGCTGGCCCACCCGCTGCAGGATCACGGCCTGCAGGTAGGTGCTGCCCATAGAGAACACCAGCACGCCTGCATACACTGACACGCCCAGGAAGAGGGCGCGGAGTTCAAACTCCCCGGCCACCAGCTCCTCGATGCGGCCCACGATGAGGGGCGAAATGATATCGTAGGCAATGGAGAAGAGCATCAGCACGCCCACAATGAGGAATTTGCTCAGGTAGGGCCGGGCATAGCGGGCAAGGCGGCGCATAATCTCGCCGTCCTCCATGTTGCGCTCAAAGCCCATGGCGGTCTTTTTGTCCTTGACGGCGGCATAAGCTGCCACCAGCAGGGCGGTGATCACGCCGATGACAGCGCCCACCAGAACCAACGGATTCAGATGCATCATGCGTTTTCGCCTCCCTTCGTCTCATCCTCCAGCCGCTGCAGATCGACCATCCGGCGGTACTCCGGGCAGGAAGCATACAGCTGATCGTGGGGGCCGACGGCTTCCACCCGGCCCTCGTTGAGGAATACGATCTTATCCAGCCGCTCCACCGTGGAAATGCGGTGGGCAATGAGCAGGGTGGTCTTGCCTGCCCGGCTGTTCTTGAGGTTGTCCAGAATGATCTTCTCGGTGCTGGTATCCACCGCCGAGACGGAGTCGTCCAGGATCAGGATGGGTGCGTCCTTGAGCAGGGCGCGGGCGATGGAGATGCGCTGCTTCTGGCCGCCGGACACCGTCACACCGCGCTCGCCCAGAACGGTCTCGTAGCAGTCCTTGAAGTCCACGATATTATCCCGCACATCGGCCATGCTTGCCGCCCGCTCGATGTCCTCGGGGGTGGCATCGTCCACACCAAAGGCAATGTTGTGGGCGATGGTGTCCGAGAACAGGAAATTATCCTGCGGAACGTAGGCACAGGCATTGCGCACCGAGTGGATGGAAAGGCTGTTCACATCCCTGCCGTCCACGAACAGTGTTCCGTCCGGCACATTATAGGTGCGCAGCAGCAGGTCCACCAGCGCGGTCTTGCCCGCACCGGTCTTGCCCACGATGCCCACGCTCTCGCCGGGCGCAATGGTAAAGGAGATATCCCGCAGCACATCGTACTCGCCGTCCGGGTAGCGGAAGTTCAGGTGGCGGAACTCGATGCCGCCTTTGGGGTCGGTCAGGTCAGCCACGCCGGGGCGGTCGGCCACATCGATGGGGGCATCCAGCAGCTCGGTGATACGGTTCAGGGAGGCCTTGCCGCGGCTGGTCTTTTCGATCAGCATGGACACAGCCATGATGGGCCAGACGATGGCCTCAAAGTAGCCGATGTACTCCACCAGCTGGCCGGCGTTGAATCGGCCCTGATAGACCAGATAACCGCCGTAACCCAGAATGATGCAGACCACGGACTCCACGAACAGGGTCACCAGCACCTCCAGCAGGGTGGCGATCTTCGTGTAGGTCACGTTGATCTCCTCGTTTTCCTTGTTCAGCTTCCGGAAAGCCTGCAGTTCCTTGTACTCCTTGACAAAGGCCTTGATGACCGCAATGCCGGAAAAGTTCTCCTGCGCGAAATCGGAAAGGCCGGAGAAGGCCTCCTGCCGCTCCTCCCAGCGCCGGGTCATCACCTTGCTCATCTGGGTGCCGATGGCAAACATGATCAGGGCCGGGATCAGGGCCAGCAGGGTCAGCCGCACGTCCATGGTCCACATCTTATAAAGAGCCAGCAGACCCAAGGTCAGCGCGTCGAAGAACATCAGCACGCCGTCACCAAAGCACTCCTGAATGGTGTCCAGGTCGTTGGTGTACAGGCTCATCAGGTTGCCGACCTTGTTCACCTGATAGTACTGCTGGGACAGCCTGCGGCTGTGGTCGAACATCCGCTCCCGCAGGTCTGCCGCGACCCGCACCGCCGAGCCGAAGAAACAGATGCGCCACAAAAAGCGCCCGATGACCATCAGCACCACGATCCAGATCATGGGCAGGCAGATGTGCTGCAGCAGCACCTCTTTGGTAAAGAGCAGCGTCTCACCGTTCACCACCACCTGGCCAAGGTTCACACCGTTGATGACCAGCCGGTAGAGCTGCGGGATCAAAAGCTGGATGTAATCCACCGTCAGCAGGGCGGCAAGGCCCAGCAGCAGTACGGGAGCATGCTTGAGGTAATACCGGTTGATGTACTTTCCGAATATCACTGCGTTTTTCCCTCCTTTTCCAATTCCAAAAAAGCTTTCAATGTACAAAAAAGCCGCTGCATCACACGACGAATCATGTTTTGCAGTGGCTTGTTTGTCTGGAGCGGCCGACGAGGCTCGAACTCGCTACCTCCACCTTGGCAAGGTGGCGCTCTACCAGATGAGCTACGGCCGCATATTGGAAACCCTGCTGGGTCTCCTGACTGGTGCCTCCGATCGGAATCGAACCAATGACACGGGGATTTTCAGTCCCCTGCTCTACCGACTGAGCTACAGAGGCAAATAACAGGTATGATTATACACGAAGGAGGGACATCTGTCAAGCGCGTTTTTACATTTTTCTGCCGGATTTTGCCTGAATTTCAAAAAAATAAAGCAGCTGCTGCCGTGCCCCGGGTCATCGGGGCGCGGCGCAGCTGCATAAACAGCATGGCAAACGCGGTCAATCGCGGCGGAAGATGTCGCGCGTGTAGACCTTTTCCTTTACGTCGTCCAGGCATTTGTCATAGCGGTTTGCCAGAATGGCCTGCGACTGTGCCTTGAACCTGTCCAAATCGTTGACAACAACACTGCCAAAGAAGGTCTCGCCATCCTTCAACGTCGGTTCATAGATGATGACCGTCGCCCCCTTGGCCTTGATGCGCTTCATGACACCCTGAATCGAGCTCTGGCGGAAGTTATCGCTGTTGCTCTTCATCGTCAGGCGGTAGACGCCGATGGTCACGGGCTTTTCCCTGCCGGCGTCATACTCATTCTCGTCGGCGTAGCCGTAGTACCCGGCCAGCTTCAGCACACGATCCGCGATAAAGTCCTTGCGGGTGCGGTTGCTGTCAACAATGGCCTCGATCAGCTTTTCGGGCACATCGGCATAGTTGGCCAGCAGTTGCTTGGTATCCTTGGGCAGGCAGTAGCCGCCGTAGCCGAAGCTGGGATTATTGTAGTGGCTGCCGATACGCGGGTCAAGGCAGACACCGTCGATGATCTGCCGGGTATTCAGACCCTTGCTCTCGGCGTAGGTGTCCAGCTCATTGAAGTACGCCACGCGCAGCGCCAGATAGGTGTTGGCAAACAGCTTGACAGCCTCGGCCTCGGTGAAGCCCATGAACAGCGTGTCGATGTTCTCCTTGATAGCTCCCTCCTGCAGCAGTGCCGCAAAGGTGTGCGCGGCCTCCACCAGGCGCGGGTCGTTCAGGTCAGTGCCGACAATGATGCGGCTCGGGTAAAGGTTGTCGTAGAGTGCCTTCGACTCGCGCAGGAACTCGGGGCTGAAGATGATGTTGCTGCTGCCGAATTTTTCGCGCACCGACACCGTGTAGCCCACGGGAATCGTCGACTTGATGACCATGACGGCGTTGGGGTTGTACTGCATGACAAGCTGAATGACCGCCTCGACGGCCGAGGTGTCAAAGTGCTGGGTGCGGCTGTCGTAGTTTGTGGGCGCGGCGATGACGACAAAGTCCGCGCCGCTGTACGCCTGTGCCGGGTCAAGCGTGGCGGTCAGTTTCAGTTCCTTTTCGGCCAGGTATTTTTCAATGTATTCGTCCCGGATCGGAGATTTGCGCCGGTTGATGAGATCGACCTTGGCCGGGATCACGTCAATCGCGCAGACCTCGTGGTGCTGCGCCAGCAGCGTTGCAATGGAAAGTCCCACATAGCCCGTTCCCGCAACCGCAATTTTAAGCATTTTGTCCATAGCCGATTCCTTCTCCGTGTTATTTTGGCGGCACCGGCGGACGCAGTGTGCATCCTGCGGTGCTTTTGTTTTGGTATTGCCTTATAATAAATGTATTATAACACGAAGTTGGGAGTGTGGCAACCGGGCAGCGGGCAGTTTACGCATGCCGCTTTTTGTCCAGACGAATTTTATCGCTTATCATGGCAATAAATTCACTGTTCGTCGGCTTGCCGCGCAGGTTGTGGATCGTATAACCAAAGTAGCTGTTCAGCGTGTCCACGTCGCCGCGGTCCCAGGCGACCTCGATGGCGTGGCGGATCGCGCGCTCGACGCGGCTGGCCGTGGTCATGTTGCGCTTGGCGATTTCGGGATAAAGCCGCTTGGTCACGGCGTTGATGTACCCGTGGTCGGAGATCGTCAGCAGAATGGCGTCGCGCAGGAACTGGTAACCCTTGATGTGCGCGGGTACGCCGATCTGGTGCAGAATTTCCGTCACAGTCAACTCGTCGCTGTCCTGCGAGACGACCTGCGGGCGCATTGTGTTGCCCGCCGCCTTCAGCACACGGCTGACGAGGACCGACTCGTCAAATGGCTTGACGAAGAAGAACGAGAACCCGCTGTCAAGAAGTTCCTGCTCCATCTCCTCGCTCTGGAATGCCCCCGTGACGAAGAACGTCGTGTGGGTGCTGCTGGTGTTCTGGGCCTCGTAGCGCTGCTTGACCGTGATCGCGTCCAGGTCCGGCATGAACGCATCCAGCAGAACGGCCTGCGGATGAACGGCCAGAAGGGTTTCCAGGGCCTTGGTGCCGTTCTTCTCACAGACGGTCACGGCAATGCCTTTGGCTTCCAGCGCACGGCTGCACACAGCGGACACTTGCGTGTCCGTGTCGGTCATTACAAATTTGATTTTTTCCATCGTCACATATCCTCCATACATTTTGAGCTGCGCGTACCCCGCGCGTAAACTTCGCTCGGTTTCTGTTTACATTGGGAATTCTACCATATTTTCCCACATTTATCAATAGATTTCCCGCTGTTTATCGTTATTTCCCAAAATTTTCGTTCGACAAGTTTTTCTATAATTCGTCAGTCATCGGCAAAATAGTACACGTATCAACATCATTTTATTCTTTTTGTAGTTTTTGTTGTCGGTCAGCAGTCCCGCTTTTTCGTCCGCGGCGTCCCACTTTCGGCGCTCATTTGCTGCTGGCGACAGCATCCGCTTTTTCCAGCATGGTTGTCGCAAAGATTGCGTAGCCTCTGCTCGGATCGTTCACCAGCACATGTGTAAGCACTGCAGCCAGACGGCCATTCTGCACGATGGGCGAACCGCTCATGCCCTGCACTACGCCGCCGGTGGCGTCAAGCAGGCGCTTGTCCGTCACGCGGATCAGCAGGTTTCGGTTCGGGTCGCTGCCGGTCATCGTCACACGCTCGACCTGAATCGTATAGGGCTGCGCCGTCGTGCCCAGCACAGTGGTCCACAGCTCGGCCTCGCCGGGCGTGACCTCCTGCAAATTTGCCACGGGCAGTGCCGGGGCGGTGCAGCTGCCGGTGTAGCTGCCGTAGACCCCGGCGGCATCGTTGGCCAACACGGTTCCGGCGGGTGCGGCGGCAAACTCCCCGCGCAGCTCGCCCGGGCTGCCCGCTGCGCCGCGGATACAGCCGGTAATCGTCACCGGGACGATTTCCCCGGAGAGCAGCGTCAGATCCGCACCTGTGTCGGCATCGCTGATGGAATGCCCCAGCCCCGCGAATGTGCCGCGCTGCGGGTCCACAAAGCTCATTGTGCCGATGCCCGCGCCCGAGTCCCGCACCCAGACGCCCGCCTTGTAGTGACCGTTTTCGTCCGCCGTCGGGGTCAGCGTCGCCGTGTGCCGGGCACCGCTGCGCCGGTACACCACGGTCAGGGGTGCGCCGCCCGCCGCCTGAATGGCCGCGGTCAGGTCCTCGTTGCTGCGTACCGGCCTGCCGTTGGCGGAGACGATCAAATCGCCCAGCCGCAGCCCGGCTGCCTTGGCGGGGTTCTCGCTGCCCAGCGCCGTGTAGCGATCCGAGAACGCCACGACAAGCGCCCCGTCGGAGAACAGCTTGACGCCGAACGGTGTCCCGCAGACCTGCACGGTGCGCCGCTCGGTGCTGACGGCACGCACGGTCTTGACCGGCAGCGTGCCGAACAGCGTCAGCGTGACGTTGGCGCTTGTGTCAGGCGTCGTGCTGTCCGCGGCCACACTCCCCTGCCGCTTTTTTACGGTCAGGTAGGGCATCGAGGCAATTTCCAGCTCCGCCGCCGGGCCGTCGGTGTAAAGTGTATCCGGCAGAGCCGCCGCCAGGCCCGCCAGCACCACGGCCGCCAGCAGGGCCGCTGCCACCAGGACAGCCGCCGCATGCCGTAAAAATTTGTGTCGGTGCATATTCATCCCTCGCTTTGGGATTAGAATGTGCAGACAGGCCGCGGATTATGTCACAAAAAGCCCCCTGCATCGCGGGGATGCAGGGGGCTTGGGTCAGGCGGTTTCTTCTTCCTTGCTGCCGTGCAGCAGGTCGGCCACCGGGCTGATGGCCATATAGGCGTTTGCGTCGACACCCTTGACCAGTGTCTTGAGCTTGACGGTCTGGAAGCGGTTGACCACAACGTACAGCACCGTCTTGGGCGTGTCCGAGTAGAAGCCGTGGGCGTCTATGATGGTCAGGCCCGTGCCGAATTCCTCCGACACGGCGCGGGCGATCTCGTCCGGGTGGGTCGTGATGATCATGGCTGCCTTGGCGCTGTCAAGGCCGTCCACGATGAAGTCCACGGTCTTGGAGCCCGCCGCGTAGGTGACGATGGAGTAGAGCGGCAGTATCCAGCTGCCCATGACGATGCCGCAAATTATGTACAGCAGCACGTTGTAAATCAGCACAAATGTACCGACGGACAGCCCGAGCGGCTTTGCAAAGATGACGGCGACGACCTCAATGCCGTCCATCGCGCCGCCGTAGCGGATGGCCAGGCCGCTGCCGACGCCCGAGATAATGCCGCCGAACAGCGCACACAAAAACAAATCCGTGCCCGCCAGCGGCGAGGCAATGCTGACGTCGATGGGCAGCACATCGGTGATGAGCCAGGCCGCCACCGAGTAGACGCAGACCGTGAAGATGGCGTAAATCGAGAACGTCGCCCCCTGCCGCTTGAAGCCGAACAGCAGCAGCGGGATGTTGAGCAGGATCAGGAAGAAGGACAGTGAAAGATAGTCCGGCGTCAGCTGGGAGAGCAGGATGGATGTGCCGGAGATGCCGCTGTCGTACAGCTGTACCGGCGCAATAAACAGCGTTACACCGATAGCATTGATGATGCCCGCAATCAGCAGCATCAAAAAATGGAAGGGCGAGAGCTTGGCTAGGATGTTCTTTTTCAAAGTCTACCTCCGTGGTCACAGGCTGGCAGGCGGTTTGCCTATAGTATACCGTACAGCAGGGGCACACGTCCATAGATAAAACGTAAATTGTGCAATCCTTCCTTTATTAAAACGGAGGCCCGTGTCAATACGGTTTTGCCATTGACAAACCGCACAAAAAAACGTATACTAATTTTGTTATGCGGCTATGGCGGAATTGGCAGACGCGCTGGTTTTAGGGTCCAGTGTCCACGACGTGCAGGTTCAAGTCCTGTTAGCCGCACCATGACGAATGTTCTTACAGCATTTAGCTGTCAAAGAACATTCGTCATTTTTT
>OJRX01000441.1_pt1 | contig 54300 bp, 52 predicted proteins | sample 1599301 | NCBI WGS metagenome assembly OJRX01 (sample SAMN04168656, study PRJEB22393) | human gut metagenome | biome: human gut microbiome; feature: stool | host: Homo sapiens | collected 2014-03-17 | reverse complement strand
AGCCGCCGGAGCGGTGCTTAAGCCGTAAGGCGGGAATTGTGCGGTGTTGCCTTAAGTAGCAATGTTATGGAAAGCGAGATTATAACGTGAAATATTATAAACTGCATCTGATCCGCCACGGCCTGACGGCGGGCAATCTGCAAGGGCTGTACATTGGCAGCGGCAGCGACCTGCCCCTGTGCGACGAGGGCCGCGCCCAGCTGAAAACGCTGAAAAAGGATTTTGACTATCCGGTCGTGCCGCTGGTGTTCACCAGCCCGATGAAGCGCGCCACCGAGACGGCGGAGATTTTATTTCCCGGCGTGCGGCAGATCGAGCTGGACGACCTGCGGGAGATGGCCTTTGGCAAGTTTGAGGGCCGCGCCGTGCAGGAGCTGGTGAAGGACCCGGAGTTTGCCCAGTGGATGGACCCGACGAGCCGCACGGTGCCCGCGGGCGCGGAGGACCGGCAGATGTTCTTCAACCGCACGTCGTCGATGCTGATGAAGATGTTTGAGTACATGCTGCGCACCCACACCGAGGAGGCCGCCTGCGTGACCCACGGCGGCGTTATCATGAACATGCTGTCCCAGCACGCCCTGCCCTTCCGCAAGCCGGAGGAGTGGATGACCGACCCGGGCGCGGGCTACAGCGTGCGCCTGGACGCCGAGATGTGGATGCGGGATCATCTGGCCGAGGCGTATGACGTTGTGCCCCACGGGTATCTGGACGGGATGGAGTAATTTACGAGGGATACGGAAGTTTTGTTCCTTCTTTGCAAAGAAGGAACCGAAGAAATTCTAAATAATGGGATATAAAAAGGCACCTGCTCGGGGTTGAGCAGGTGCCTTTTGGGTTATTGGGCGGTAGGGGCCGGACATGTCCGGCCCGGTTATGGATGGTGTACGGGCGGTTATGGGAAGGCCGCGGGCCGGGCATGCCCGCCCCCTACAGGGCGGCAATTTTTGCAGCGGGCGGCGCCCTCAACGCCCGGCGGAGGGGTCAAGACCCCTCCCTACAGTACTTGTGGAAAAGCAGGTGCCTTTTGGGTTATTGGGCGGTAGGGGCCGGGCATGCCCGGCCCGGTTATGGATGGTGTACGGGCGGCTATGGGAAGGCTGCGGGCCGGGCATGCCCGGCCCCTACAGAGGGCGGCTGTGGGGGATACGGACGGTCACGGGAAGGCCCGTCAAAGCCCCTTAGGCCGTTTGCGGCTGCCGCTCACCTTCATCATTCCGCCGGGGCTTCGATTGCCTCCGGCTGCGCGGTTTCCTCCGGCTGCGGAGCGTTCGCATCCAGATACGCCTGATTGTCCGCGATGGTCTGGTTCAGCTCGTCGATTTTTGCCTGCGCGGCATCGCGGGCGGCGAGCAGGTCGGCGTTCTCACTGTCGGCGTCCAGGGCGGCCTGGGCGTCCTGCAATTCAGTCTGTACCTCGGCCAGGCTGGCGTTGGCCTGGTCAATGGCAGCCTGCGCATCGATGAGCTTCTGCGCGTTCGACAGCGCGGCCTCGGCGGCGGCAGCGGCTTCATCAGTGACGCCGCTTGCCAGCAGGGCGGGCTTTTCGGGCAGGGTCTGCTCGCTGCCGTCGGCGGCGGTCAGGCGCAGGGCCTGGCCGTAGTAGCCGCCCCAAATCGCGATAAAGCTCTTGCCCGGGGCCACGGTCAGCGGCGTGCCGTCGGCGGCGGTCAGGCCGAACGGCCCGGTGGCGTCCTCCTTGCTCCAGGAGATCTGCTCCCACGCGCCGCCGTGCAGGTAGAGGCCGGTGCCGCCGGTCATGTCGTACTGGCGGGTGTAGCCGTCATCCTTGATGCCGCTGGACGCATACAGCACAAACACGTTGGTGAACGCCGCCTGCTGGCCGTTGTCGGCGTCGGTCATCGGGCTTCCGTCGGCGTTCAGCTTCTCGTACAGGCCGGTGCCGGTGTTGTAGTTCAGCTGCTCGCTGTCGGATTTCGAGAACGTCACAGTCAGGCTCATGCCGCTGCGGTTCTCGGGGGCAACCTCCTCCCGCGTACCAAAACGGAACAGCGGGGTGTTGCTGCCCTCCAGCGCCGTGCCGTAGCTGGCCGCACCGCTGCGGATCAGCTCGCCGGTGGTGTACCAGCAGTTTTCCTCGCGGTAGCCTGCGTCCTGACGGCCCTGGTCAAAGGCAAACGCCGTCTTGCCGACGTGGTAGCCGTCCAGATCCTGATACGTCAGCGTGTTGAGCAGGTTTGCCGCGTAGACGTTCTTGTCAATCGAGACCGGCATCGCGTTCAGCGGCAACGCGGCCTGCAAAAACAGGTCGCGGCCCGGGCCGACCGGCCCCACCTTGCTGATGCGGTCCACGTCGGCAAACAGCGCCATCAGACCCGCGGTGTTGCCCTCGGTCACGCCCTCGACCAGCACATCGGCAGACGCAATGCCCCACTGGGGCTGTGCGCCGTCCAGCGTGCGCAGCATCACGGCCACGGGGCGCTTGCCGGTGTAGTCGGCGTCGTCCAGCCCGGTCAGCGGGTTGGTACTCAGGCCCACCGCGGGCTCGGGCGTCGACTCGGCAGTGACCCCCGGGGTGGGGGGCGCTGCCTGCTCCGGCGTGGCGGTCACGGTATCCTGCCGGGCGCAGCCGCCCAGCAGCAGGGCAGCCAGCAGCGCCGCAGCGCCGCCCCATGCCTGCAATTTCCTCATATACAATACCTTTCTGTAAACAAACAACGCGGCCCGCCGCCGGGCGAGCCACGTTGTACGGGCAGGTTCAATTATTCCGCGGGGGTCTCATCCGCCGGGGTCTCATCCGCCGGGGCCTCGGTGTTCTCTGCGGGAGCCCCCTCGTCAGCGGGCGTTTTCTCCTGCGCGGGAGCCTCGTTGGTCTCAGCCTCGCCGCTGCCGGTGGCGGCTGCGGTCAGGTCGTCGGTGGAGGAGCCGAGGGTCTCACCGGCCTTGGCGTCGTCCTCGACATAGCTCTTCTCGTAGGTCTGGGTCGTGGCGGTGGACAGGTTGACGCCGTCCAGCGTGCTGTGGACAAAGTTCCCGGCAAAGTCTACGTCGGTCACGGCCACATAGCTCTTGCCGATGTTGACCTCCAGCGGGGTGTCGCTGCAGGTGCCGTCCTCGTTCAGGTAGTACAGGCGCAGGGCCTCCAGCGGGGTGCCCTTCTGCCAGTAGATCTTCTCGCACTTGCCGCCGTAGCAGTAGTAGCCGATGCCGCCCCATGCGTACTCAACGTACTGCAGGTCCTTGGCCTCGTGGCCGGGGTAGGTGTGGATGTCGGTGTACAGGACGATGACGTTGGGGAAGGTCAGCACCTTGTTGTCGGCGGCCTCGTCCACGGTATCGCGCCACTGGCCGTCGGAGTAGTTCTGCTGCATCTTGTACTCGTTGGTGGACTCGTCGTAGATGAAGCGGGTCTTGTAGGACTGGCTGTGCTCGATCTCGATATACTGGCCGTCGGAGACGACGGGGCCGTACTTATCGCTGTAGGCGCTGTCCAGGCTGTTGGACAGGTCGCGGGTCGTGCCCAGGCGGTAATCCACAAAGTTAAAGAAGGTGGAGTTGTAGGTGCGGTTCATGTCCACGTTCTGGCTGCTGATATAGTTTGCGATGTTGTCGGCGTTGGTGTACATCGTGTGCTCCAGCGCCAGAGAACCGGCGTTGTAGCTCTTGCCAGCCCAGTTGACGCGGCCATAATCGCGGTAGCCGTTGGCACCGTCGTTGTTGTTCAGCTTGCCGTAGTCGTAGTCGATGGCGTACTGCTGCATGACGACGGACTGGCCCTCATGGATATAGAGCGCCTGCCAGGGCAGGATCAGGCGGAAGAACTGGTCGCGGCCCGAGCGGACGGGGCCGACCTCGCCGACGGTCTTATAATCGGTAAAGACAGGCATGAAACGGGTGATGCCGCCCTCGACCTTGATCTCAAACAGGATGTCGGCCTTGGACAGACCGCGCTGGGGGCGGGCCGCCACGATGTTGTTGACCATCACGGCGGTGATGCGCTGGCCCTCGGGGTAGTCAGCACCCTTCGGCTCACCGGTCAGGACGTTGGCCTCATAGGGGGGGAGCTCGGTGGGAGCGGGGGTCGCCTCCACAGTCGCGGGTGTGCTTTCCGCGGTGGAGGTCGAGATGGTATCGCCGCTCTTTTTGCAGGCCGCCAGCAGCACTGTCAGGGAGAGCAGCGCTGCGATCACAAGCAGAACACGTTTCATTCCATTGCTCCTTTTCAGGTTTTCCTGTTGTAGTAAATATACTAACATTGTAGTCGTTTCAAGGGCGTTTGTAAAGGTGGGGGCGGAGATTTTACAAATACAAATTTTTACCTTCCCCACGGGGGAAGGCTTCCTTAGGCAACACCACATAATTCCCGCCTTACGGCTTAAGCACCGCTCCGGCGGCTGCGGCACGGCATCTGCGTTGCCAAAATGCTCGATAAGACATCCAGTATTATCTGCGCTTTTGGCTTAGCATCTGCCGCACCTCGCTCGCCGTATCGGCACTTAGAATTATGTGGTATTGCCCTTATTTTCGCGTCTGAAGCCAGTACTCCCCCATACTGCTGCCGGGCTTGCCGGTGCATTCGTCGTGCAGGTAGTCGGCAAGGCCCGCGGCGGCGGGGTCCCAGGCAAGAGCCTGGGCTTCGGTTTCAAACTCGACCTCGGCGTACCAGAAGGCCGTGGGCAGGTCGGGGTCCACGCAGTTGACCTCGAGCGTCAGCCCGCCGGGCAGCCGATAGCCGCGGCGCTCCTTGCGGATAAGGGGCTTACCTATTAAATGCTCGAGCTTTGCGAACAGCTCGGCGTCGATTTCGGTCTCGATCTCCTCGCGGCTCAGGGTGCCCGCCCCTTTAAAGCAAAGCACCAGCGCCGTGCGCCCGCCCTGCAGGGCCTCGCGCCGGATGCGCACCGTGGGGCGCACGCTGACGTAGCCCTGATCCATCTGGTAGTCCGAGGTCTGGGTCAGCCCCTCCGGCCAGCCCGTGACCATCCATTTGCGTTCGATTTCCATAAGTTTATTATACCTCCCATCCCCCTTGCCTCCCTCTGTGAGACAGACTCCCCCGATACGGGGGAGGTGGCGCTTGCGCCAGAGGGGGAACGGTGGCCCCGCAGGGCCGGAGGGAGAGAACCTTGCCACAGCCCGAAATATTTCGGATGACCGCAAGGCTCTCTCCCCCACCCGCTGCGGCGGGAGCCCCCTCCCAGAGGGGGCCAAGGGGGGTCACTTCGCCGCCGCATGCACGGCGTCCGCGCCGGCGAAGTCATAGATGACGAACCGTCCGTCGTTGTAGACCTCGGTGCATTCGCCATTCTGCACAAGGCCCGCGCTCTCCGCCGGGCCGTCGGTCTCGGTGTCGATGAGCAGGAACGGGTGCTGCGGGTCGGTGGTCAGGTGGTCCTTGCGTTGCAGCCAGTTGGGGACGTAGTCCTCATCCAGCGATTGCAGCGTCCATACGTCCAATTTTCCGTTCGTCAGCTCTGTCATGGCGTTGCCGTTCCAGAACGTGGCGTAGCCTTCGGTGTAGCCGTTGTCCACCAGCCAGTCGGCGGCAGCGTCCAGCCCCTTGTGGGCGAGATACGGGTTTTCGATCTCCTGCCGGACGGTGTTGACGGCGCAGACCGTGAAGCAGCCTGCCAGCACCACACCCAGCAGCTGCCGCGCGCCGGGCAGGCGGAAGTCCTCGGTTTTCAGCTCCACCGCCATGACCGCAATGGCCACCGGCATGTTCATGAGCCAGAAGTAGAGGTAATACTCGTGGAAGTAGGCGTAGGAGATGCCGCAGACCGCCAGCATGGCGACGAGCAGCAGCACAAGCAGCTGGTCGTTCGTCTCCAGCTTTTTCAGCCGCAGCAGCAGCCGCACGATGCAGAAGAACATCCACCCGCCCAGCAGCAGACCGATGCCCGCCGCAATGCCGCCGAAGTGGAAGATGCCGGAGCCGTTCTGGTAGCCGAACTCATGGAAGAAGTCCATCAGGATGCGGTCCAGCGTGAACCAGTTCTCGTCGCGGTCCCAGACGATGAAGCTGTAGGACTTGAAATCATACAGCCGCGACATGACGCTGTTGCTGATGAAATACCCCGCCGCGCCGGCCACCGCCGTGACAAGCGACGCCGCAAACAGCCGCACCTGACGGCGGCAGTGCTGCAGGGCCGTTTTCCAGTCGGACGTGCCGCTGTCGTGCAGTGCAAGCACCAGCAGGATCGCCGCGGCAATGCAGAGCGGCGCGTGGAACACCATAAGCTGCTTGACGCCGTTCATGCCCGCGATGGCCGTGACGATGCAGGCCGCGAGCCATTGCAGTGCGCAGTGCTTTTTGTCGGCGTCGAGGCTGCGCAGCACCAGCGCCAGCACAAGCATATAAAAGAAGGTATAGACGAGGTAGTACCCGCCGTAGATGGCGTAGACCAGATAGTGCTGGCCGAACGGCCACAGCAGTGTGCCCACCATCCAGAGGCCGGGCCGCCCGAGCCTGGCGCATTTGACAAAGAACAGCATACACGCCGCGTACAGTGCCAGCGTGACGGCCATGCCGAACGCGCGCGCCAGATGCCAGTCATCCGGGAAAAGCAGCAGCCCCAGCCGGTAGAACCATTGCAGGTTGACGACCTTCAATTCCGTGGAGTAGAACCAGTTGTGGCTGATGATGCTGCCCTCTTTGTTGAGCAGGTCGGAGAGGATCATCTCCGACGCGAGGTCGGAATCGACGATCCATTTGCCGGGCACAAGCTGGTACCACAGGTCAAACAGATACGCCGCCGCCATCCAGAGCCACGGCAGCGCCTGCCAGAGCCTGTGCAAAGCCCCGCCCTTTGTTTGTTGTTTCATTCGGTTTCTCCTGATTCAGGTTTCTAGTTATTTAAACTATACCGCATTTGGGCGCAAAGCGCAAGGTATGCAGGGCAAAAAAGCGCCTTGACGCTGTGCGGCATTCATGCTATAGTGGGGGTAACGACCCGTTTTTCCGCGGGACTGTGCGGGCTTTTCCAGCAATCGGAGGGCCCGCTGCTTTTATATTTGCTTATCGGATTTGCTTATCGGAGGGCGGCCATGCAGCAGCTACGCAGCGCCATACACAATGCTATTGCCAGATTTTTGAAAAATCAGCCCCCGGCGCGCATCATTGCCGTGGGCTTTGCGCTGCTGATTTTGCTGGGCGCGGCGCTGCTGATGCTGCCGTTTGCCGTACACCCCGGCGCACACGTCGGCCCGCTGGACGCGCTGTTTACCGCAACGAGCGCCGTCTGTGTGACCGGGCTGGTCGTGGTGGACACCGGCGACACGTTCAGCCTGTTCGGGCAGGCCGTCATTGCGATTTTGATACAGATCGGCGGTCTGGGCGTCGCGTCCATCGGCATGGGGCTGGCGCTGGTCGCCGGGCGGCGCATCAGCTTAAAGGGCCGTTCCCTCGTGCGGGAGGCACTGAACGTCGAGAGCCTGGAGGGCATGGTGCGCCTTGTGCGGGCCATCCTGCTGGTGACCCTGATCTGCGAGGTCGCCGGTGCGGCGCTCAGCTTCCCCTCGTTTGCCCGCGATCACATGCCGCTGCAGGCGGTGTGGCTGAGCATTTTCCACTCGATTGCCGCCTTCAACAACGCGGGCTTTGACGCACTGGGCGGCGGGCAAAGCCTGATCCCCTATCAGAACGATCTGCTGCTGAATCTCGTCACCGATGCGCTCGTCATTGTGGGCGGCATCGGCTTCATGGTCATTCTGGACGTGGGGCGCTGCCGCGGGCAGTTCCGCAGAATGACGTTCCACACCAAGGTCGTGCTCTCCACCACAGCGGTGCTGTTGGTGGGCGGCGCGGTGCTTTTGCAGCTGACCGACCACATGGGCTGGCTGGCGGCGCTTTTCCAGAGCATGACGGCCCGCACGGCGGGCTTTTCCAGCGTGGATTTCGGCAGCATAAGCAACGCGGGTCTGCTGGTCATCATGATCTTAATGTTCATCGGCGCATCGCCGGGCTCGACGGGCGGCGGCATCAAGACCACAACGTTTTTTGTGCTGATGCAGCAGGTGCGGTCCATCTTCTCCAAGCGGCGGCTCGGCGCGTTCCACCGGCGTCTGCCGGACGGCTCGCTGTCCAAGGCCGCGACCATCATGCTGATGGGTCTGATGGTCGTGGGCTGCGGCACGTTTGCGCTCTGCGTGCTGGAGCCGCAGCTCGATTTTGGCCGCCTGCTGTTTGAGCAGATCTCGGCCTACAGCACGGCGGGGCTTTCCACCGGCATCACGGCGGAGTTATGCCCTGCCAGCCGGGTGGTTCTGATCCTGACAATGTTCATTGGCCGCGTGGGCGCGGTGACGCTGCTCTCCCTCTGGGTGGAGCGCCCCGAGCCCACCGCCCGCTATACCGAAGAAGCCATTACGATTGGGTAAATGCGAAGCCGCAAGGCAACCACCGTAGGGGCGGATTCCATATCCGCCCGTGCCCGCCTGCCACAGGCACGGCTCCGCGGGCGCATATAGAATGCGCCCCTACATACTCTGCCGCCCGGCGCGGCGCAGAAAGGGTACACGTATGTTTGACAAAAAGAAAAATGCCGCCGAGAGCTACGGCGTAATCGGGTTAGGTCGGTTCGGCACGGCGCTGGTCAAGACGCTGGCCGCCGCCGGCAAGGAGGTCATTGCCGTTGACAAGGACGAAGCAAAGGTCAAGGCCGTGCGCGGCTACACCGACTATGCGTTTGTCATCGACGAGCTGAACGAGACCTCTTTGAAGGAGACCGGCATGCAGAACTGCGGCACGGTCACGATCTGCATCGGCGAACAGATCGACATCAGCATCCTGACGACGATGCTCGTCACAAAGCTGGGCGTGCCGCACGTCATCTCCAAGGCCGCCAGTGAGGTGCACGGCGAGGTGCTCAAGCGTCTCGGGGCCGAGGTCGTCTACCCGGAGGCCGACATGGCCGTGCGCATCGGCAAGCGGCTGATCTCTGGCAATCTGCTGGACTACATCGCCCTCGGCGACGGCGTCGAGGTGCGGCGCATCACGGTGGGCGGCAGGATGCTGGGCAAGAGTGTGCGGGCGCTGGATCTGCGCAAGGTCTACGGCATCAACATCATTGCCGTCGAGCACGGCCAGCAGACGAACGTGGAGTTCTCCGCCGATTACACCTTTAAAGAAGGGGATGCTGTCGCGGTCATCGGCAAGTTCGGGAAGATCGATAAGTTTGAGAAAGAAATGTAATTTCAGGCAGATGCCGGGTTCCGGGTGGCCCCTGCTTTAAATCACTGCCCTGTAGGGACCGGGCCTGCCCGGCCCGCGGCTTTGCTATACTGCCCGTCAACGGGCTGAACCCTTCCTGGCTTCGCCCGCGCAAAAAAAGGCCCCCTTGTCAAAGGGTGACTCCCCACAGTGTGGGGAGATGTCGCGGAGCGACAGAGGGGCCCGGGCCCGAAGGGCTGGCCGCGTCAGCGGACTGGGGGATTCCGACGGGCCTTGCCTGATTGCCCGTTACACCCGCAGACGGCCAGGATGTTGCTTTGCAAAAAAATTGAAAAGACTTTGATTTTAAAATGAAAAAGAAATAGCAGATTTTTTCGCTTAAATTATAATAACAAAAAAGGCGTTTTAGAAGGGTTTAAATACCTCTAAAACGCCTTTTCCGTTTCCCGCTTATTCTTTAGTTTTTCGGTTTCCGTGCTGTTCTAAGATTAGGTCTTTGCCCGTTTTGCGCTGCCGAGAGGGTACTCGTTCCAGAAGGTCACTTACATCACAGTCGAGAGCTTCGCAAATGCGATCCATGTGCTCGTAACTGATGCGCTCCGCCAATTCATTGTAGTAGGCGGAAATGGTCGACGGACGGATGCCTGTTTCTCGTGCAAGCCGCGCCTGTGTCCAGCGTCTTTCACCTAACAAGCGGGAGAGATGATTTTTTATCACCTTATCGCCCCTACGATTATTCTAAAATAGTCTTTAGCGGGGCGTCTTCTTTTTGGTAGGATATAACGCTTTCCGTTACAATTCATAGTTGCGAATAAGGACTTCTTTGTAGCCATCCACACTTTGCGCCGACAGCATATTGCGCCGTGAGACAGGCTCAATAATGCAGTCGGCATACAATTCCCGCACCTGCGGGCAGTCATTGTAAGACAGCAAGAAGCGGCCTTTGATGTTGTGCAGCGCATCGGCCAGTCGCTTGTGGTCGCTCTCTTGAAAGCGGGCACGGTAGTATTTCTCTGTTTCAAAATATGGCGGGTCGCAATAGAACAGTGCGTTTTCTCGGTCATAGGTTTTCATCAGATGCTCGAAGTCAAGGTTTTCGACGATGACCCTGCGAAGCCGTTCCTGCACCGCAGGAAACGATGCAGAAATGTTGCAGACGCCTTTCGGTGCAGTTGCAAATGTGTGTCGGTCTGTGCCGAAACTGGCCTTAATAAGATATATGCTGCGGGCTGCTCGCTGTATATCGGTCAGCCCTCGCACCTGTTCCTGTGCCAGATAGTCAAAGAACACTTCCCGCGCATCTGGGAGCAGATCGAGTTCATGCTGCAGGGCATCCGGGTGATACTTGATGCAGCGGTAGATGTTGACAAGTTCTGCGTCATAGTCATTGAACACTTCCATGACTTTGCTGCTCGGCTCACGGCCAAACAGCACCCAGCCTGCGCCGCCGAACACCTCAATATAGCGCCCGATGTCCGCAGGCATACGTTGCAAAATCTCATTGCGCAGGGCACGCTTTCCGCCGATCCATCCGATAAAGCTATTCATACAAATCATCCTTTCCGGGGCGAAAAGGCGATTTTATGGGGAACTACGACTTTTTTTCATTTTGCGTTCCGAAATAGAACGCAACGACCATTGTTGCAATGGTAAGAAACTTGTCCGGCTCGATGCTCCCGTTGATGGACAGCACAGCCAGCACCGCAATGATAACCAGCGTGATGATGGTTTTCACCTTGAGCAACGCGGCGAGATTTGTCCAAAAATCCCGCGCCGGAGAGGTTTCCCGGGTGGTGCCCTCAGTTGCAAGGCCTTTTTTGTCTTCCATGCCTCAGTTCTCCTCAATCTTGATGATCTCATTGTGCATCTTTTGGTAGACATCAAGGTACATTTCGTCCTTGTCGCCGTTGTAGGTGATTTCGTAATACATCCCATCTGGAACGGTGGTAGAAATCAGCGCTTTATGGTTCTGCAATGTCTTGCACACCCACACAACAAACGTATCCTCGGCGGCAAGTGCAAAGTTGTCGGTGACATCAACATGATGGTTGAAGTAGTCCACGACGGCGGCGGTAGCCCGCTTTATAAACTCAACATTACTCATTTCGGTTTGTCCTCCTTACTCTGTTTCGATGTGGATGGGCAGCGCTTTGGCCCGGTTATAGAGTTCCGTGCCCGTGACATTCCCGCCTGCCAGCCCGGGGCAAACACCGCAAAATCTGCGGTGCCCAGCAGCTTGAGGCCTTCATCCAGATACCACAGCGGCGGTGCGTCAGCCGAGGCGCTCTCAAAAAAGAGTCGCGCTCTTTGCGGATTTAATCATCGGTCTTGCCGCGCATCGGCTGCGAAATAAACAATTTCACGGTCAGCCCTCCACAAATTTGGCGTGGTACGCCTTATCGTTGTCCAGGCCGTACTTCTTGGCGACGGAGTAGAACTCCATTGCCGCGGCGTTCGGCAACACAACGTGGTCGAGCCAAATCTCCTGATGAGTCGGTTCGGCAGGCTTGTCCAGCGTCGGCAGGGCCTTGACGATGCGGTTCAGGTCGGTCTCCGGCCCGATGCCCGGCACACCGCCCTTGGCGGTCTGGCCGAACTGGTGGATGTGACGCGGCAGGGTCTTGTCGTAGCTGGCGCGGGTGTCAGCCAGCCAGCCGATGTAGTCCTTGCACAGGCCCTCGTAGTCGATGTTTGCCGTGGCAAACGCCGTAAACGTGTAGACGCCCGGCTGGTAGCCCAGCGCCACCGCACGCTTGCAGAACGCTTGGGCGCAGGCCGTTCGCTGGGCCTTGGTCAGGCTGTCCGCACGGCCATCGTGGACGCTGCGGCTCCACTCCGCATCGAAAAACAGGGGATAGCCGGTGGGGGCCACGCTTGCGCAGAAGTCCGCCTCGGCGCGGGCCTCGTCCTCGGTGATGGCCTGGCTGAAGAAGTAGAACCCCAGCAGCTTGTCGTGGGCCTTGGCCCCGGCCAGGTTAGCGTCGAACTGCTCATCCTTCATCAGCTTGCCGGTGCCATAGCCGCGGTAGCCGATGCGCACCAGGGCGCGGTAGGGGACTTTCGTCCAGTCGATGACGCCCTGGTGGTAGGACACGTCGATGACGATTTCCCCGGTCTCTGCCGGAGCTGCGTCCTCTGCCGTGCCATAAATGCCCACGGCATTATCGCAGCCCGCGTAGGCAGTGGGGTCAAGCCCCTTGCCGGTCGCCGTGGCACGGACTTCCAGATGACAGTGGTCGTAGGGGCAGTCACCGAGTGCCGCGTTGCCGGTGCGTCCCATAACAGCCAGCGCGTCGCCGCTGCTGACCTTCTGCCCCACCTGCACAAGCAGCTTCTCGCAGTGGCAGAAATACAGGTAGTTCACGGTGTCCGGTGTCTGGTTTGCGTCCAGCTGCACGCAGATGTAATAGCCCCATTCCCACGTCTTGTTGTTCTTGTTGGTCACGATGCGCGCGCGGGTGACTTTTCCGCTGATTTTCCTGCCCTTGTAAAAAGGCATACGAATAGTGGTATCGTCCAGCGCTTCAAGGTCAATGCCGCCGTGCCACGTCTTGCCGCCGCCGCGCGTCCAGCCCCACCGCGCGTAGCCATACCGCACGCGCGTCCGTCCGTTAAAGATTCCCGTCTGCACCATTCTCCGTCACCTCGTTGTCACTCTCCAAGCCTTCCCCCTCGGGGGAAGGTGCCGCCGCAGCGGCGGATGAGGGCAAACCTCCCGCCGCCTCCGCGTCTCCCGCTGCGTCAGCAGCGTCCGCTTTTGCCTCCTCGGCACCTTCCGTAGCCACCCCGCCAGCTGCGTCAGCAGCGTCCGCGTTGCCGTCCGCATCCAGCGCATCATAATACGCCTGCGCCAGCGCTTCCACCTCCGCAATGTCCGCCTCATCCATCAGGCCGTTGTCGTAGTGGGTGTACGCCTTGTCCAGCCAGAACGCCACATCCCGCCCCGCGGCCAGCTCCCGCTTGATGCTCCGCAGCGTCAGGTCGTGCCGGGCTTTAGATTTGATAGCCATTTTTCACTTCTCCTTTCACTCAATGGAAGCCACCGCGGCCTCCAGATCAGCAATGCGCTTAATGGGGTCAGCGCGTCCGCTCACGGCCACACTGTCCGCATCGGTAATCACGGTATTCACCCCGTCCAGCGCAGACAGCGCCGCCCCGCCAGTGGCGGTGAAGGGGACGGGGGTAGCGAGCTTGTAGCAGACTTGGACGGGGGTTCCTGCGGCATACTGCGCGGCGAGGTAGGCTTTCCAAGCGTCAACGCCTTTATCCGCATATGCCTCGTCGTAAATTCTAAAGTATTTATGACTCTCAGCTTCAACGCTTATGCCGGTATGGACTGTGTAAGTATCGTTAGCGGAGCGCGTCGCATATTTGTTGCACACGATTTGTCCCTTCTGGCTTGGCCAAGTCGGCGTTTGGATATCTTTTGTACGTAAGATAAATCCGTATTTTTCGATTACGCTTGTACCTTCATAACTCCACGTTTCCGTTCCGTCCAGCGTCAGCAGCTTCCACGCTCTCTCACCGCTCCCGCTCACTGCGTCCACACTTCCGCCATACACGGTTTCAGGCAGGGTCAGCACGTTCGTCCCTCCGTCCTTTACCGCCCCATCCAACAAAATAGGCCGGATGTTCGTCGGGCTCGGGTCGCCGCTCCCGCTCTGCGCGGGCTGCTCGGCAAAATAGATTGCTCCATCCTCTGGCACAATCGGCGCAGCGGCCAGTATGTATGCAACCTGCACGGGAGTTCCCGCCGCGTACTGGGCGGCGAGATAGGCGTTTAAGTCGTCGACTGTATCGAACAATCCGGCCATGTTTACTTTCATTACGAAAATAAATTCATAATCTTTATTCACGGAAAAAACAGTTGACTTTATATGCGTGCATGTTATTTTAGCCGGGGATGCTGCCCCAGGCGCGGACTTTCTTGGCAGATTCCAATAAACATCTGTCGGATTAGATGAGAACTTTAAAGTATCCCCATCCAGTGTAATCAGCCGCCACGCTTTCACTCCGCTCGCCAGATTCACTGTCACCGCATCCCGCCCCTTGATTGGCCGGATGTTTTCGTAGGGTGAATAAGTCGTAGGTGCGGTATCGCCAAAGTATCGCATGGGCCGGAAGGTCAAATCAATGTTCTGTCCGTTTTTGGGCTCATCAAATATCATTTCTATTATGATGACCTTATCCGTCGTGCTTCCGTTGACGAGGGAGATAGTTTTTGGTGTAACCCCTGACGACACTTTGAGATCAAAAACTGCGTGCTCTCCACCACTCTTATCGTAGTAATCATCGGGGACGCTCAGCAATCGATACCTCACACTAACAAGGTTGCTCGCTATTGTTCCCTTTAAGTGGATTTTGTCCCCCTCTATGGTGCAGGTAATGCCATATGTCGCGTCGTTCGGCGTGCATTTGCTCAAATCCAGCTGATTCACGCCGCCCCCCGCCGGGTACGGCTCCCCTTCACCTTCCTGCACCGGCTCCCAGCTGGCCGTCACCCCCAGCGGGTAGCCCGCCACGGGGTAGCACTGCACCGGGTTCCCGGATTCCTCAATTTTGGGGTAAAGCATATCGATGATGTGCTTGCTGCTCCACGGCGCGTCCTCACTCACCGCCGCATCATCAATCTGCACGCCGTCCTTTCCGGCAGGCCCCTCCGGGCCAACCTCGCCCTGCAGCCCCTGCTCACCGCGCTCACCCTGCGGGCCAGTATCACCCTTGGGGCCAACCGGGCCAGTTTCGCCAACAGGCCCCTGCGCGCCGGTATCGCCCTTCTCGCCTTGTACACCCTGAACGCCCTGCTCACCTTGGGGGCCGCGCTCGCCAGTGTCGCCCTTTTCGCCCTGAACACCCTGTTCGCCCTGCGGCCCGACAGGCCCCTGAGGGCCAACAGGGCCTATAAACTTCCCTTCGTCGGCGTCCTTCCGCACGCTGGCGGCTGCCTCCTCCGCGTTGCTGGCGCGCTGATCGGCGTCCTTTGCCGCGTCCCGGGCATCCTGCACCGCCCTCAGCACCTGCGCCGCCAGCTCTGGCGTCGGCTCGGCATCCTGCCCGCCGTAAACGCCCGCCTGTTCAAGAATCAGGTACTCCACGTTGCAGCTTGCCCGTTGCACGCCCTCACCCAGCCCGGCCAGCACAAGCACGCCATCCTTGGCCTCCTTCGTCACCTCGGGCGGCACGTCCATAGCATCGCCATCCAGCAGGGCCACGCGCAGCGGCTCCTCCCGGCCCGGGATGTGCCACGTCGCCGTGAGCGCCAGCCCGTCCCACCCGGCCCCGCGCTCGATTTTGATACTCTCCGTGCCAAAGCTGGAATTCGTCCCCAGCACCAGCTTTTGCGGGGTGGGGTAGTAGTTGTCAAGTCTCAAAGTATGTACCATCATGCACCTCCCAAAAATCAGTAGTAAATCAGTGTGATCTGGCGGTTCACCGTGCCGTTACCGCTCCATCTCATGGTGATGGTATTCCCGCTGATGCTTTATACCCGGATAATTTTAAGTTATGTATCATTTTATCTCCATTCTGCCGTTTCCCGCGGGTTCGTCCACAAACTGGCTGGATTCGTTGGCAATGTAGAACTTATGCGATGCCACCCTTCCAGGTTGCATCGATTAGCTTCATGGTGTTTCTCCTTCCTTATGCAATTTTAATTGTAATCCATAGCGTCTCGAAAAGATAAATCACTATGTTTTAAATTTGCATCAGTTAATAATTTGTAAGTTAAATATATGCAACTGTGAAAGACAAAGATAATGATCCGTCATATGAGTCCCATTCAACTGATAATGTACTTCCACTCGTTGAAATTGAACGTGGAGAACTGCTATCTCCGTTACGCCACATGCTTTTGATTCCAACTATGGTTCCAGGAGCAGAGGCAGAGGCTGTATTTTGCGACCACGTACCTGAAATATTCAATGTGGTTGTCTTAATTACACTAGTGGCTGAGTTACAATTTATGGTACCGCCGGAATAATATCCAGCCGAATAAGATTTACTACCACCAGGATTAAGAGTTGTAGAAATACTGCCTCTATTAGCCATCGATCCGGTCTGCTTCGACTTGGCGTTGTCTTTATAAAACGTGTACCCAGACAGCACCTGCGCGGCATTGGCGTTGCCGGAAAGTGCCAGCGTGCCAGTTTTCAGGTTTTTGTTACCGGCGTAGAATTTTTTGCCGGACAGCACATCGGATTCCGCGGCGGTGGCCTGTGCCAGCTTGCCGGAGGATAATCCACCGCCGCCATTAAAATCCAGGCGCTGCCCATCAAAGGTGAACAGCACCCAGCGCCCTGCCACGATGCAGTCGCTGTCCACGGCGTCCGCACCGCAGTAGGCGGGGACGGCCTTGCCATTGACCGACCAGGTATCACCGCTGTTCCACGCGGCAGGGATTTTGCAGCGCCCCACCGCGCCCGAGCCTGTCAGTTCGTACACCGTGCCCGACTTGACGCAGGCGTACACCTGCACGCAGACGTTCACGCCCAGATCAGCAGGGTCGAGCGTAGAGAACCCCTCGGCCACGCGCTTTTCCAGGTCGTTCATCGTCTCGGCGTCGAATGCGTCGCCATCCTCCATGATGACGCCCTCGGCGCGGGCTACGTCGAACTCATTGTCGTTGCCTGTGGGGGTCAGGCGTCGGCGGGCGGGGTGCTCGCTCTGGCGGTTGACCCAGGTCTTTTTCTCAAACATTCAGATCACTCCTATCGCTTGCCCGGCGCAGATTTCGCCGGTGTATCGCCGTATGCTATTGCGTCGCCACAGCTCATGCAGGCTCCACAACACTTCCTCCATGGCATTGATGCCTGTGTACAGTGTCGTGGGCGTCTCGGGCAGGTCGGATGTGCCCGGCAGCACAAAGTAGGCATCCCGCACAGCCTGGATGTTTTGCAGGATCCTCTCCATCTCGCTGCGCGTCAGAAAGTCCGTCGCCTCCCAGTGCCGCGTTGACACTTTCGCCCCCAGCAGCGACGCCATATAGGCGGTGTTGCCCTCGATGCGGTTCAGTGTCTCGGCGTTCATGTAGCACTTGTCCGCACCCTCGGCCACGTTGGCCGCCGTGCGGTCATAAATGGGAATCTGCCACAAACTAGATCAGGCTCCTTTCTCCGGCGTGGATCTCGTCCCCGGCGTAGGCCGCTGCCGTGCCCGAAAGCCTGCGCCCCACGACCTTGGCGTCGGCCACAAAGCCGCCGGTCAGGTCAAATTCCAGCTTGGTCAGCACGCCGCGTACCATTTCTCCGCCGAAGCTCTGCACGATGAGGCGGTCGGCCAGCTTTTCATCCCCTGCGATCATGCGGAAGGTCTGCTCGTACCGCTGTGCGTAGTAGTCCAGCACCCGGTTTGCCACCGCGGTGGCCCGGTCGGGGCTGACCAGCGTTGCATCCGTCACGGTCAGTTCGTTGTCCTGGGCGTTGGGCGGCAGGTTCGCCGCGGCGCGGCGCAGGACGATCGTGCTGTCCACGTACTTGCGCCCGGTCACGCAGACCTCTCCGGCCTTTGCCACGGTCAGGGTGCAGCGGTTCACGCCGCGCCCGGCCAGGGTGGCTCCGGTCACAGTCAGGCTGTCGGCCACAGCCGGGGCGCTGAACGTGACCTGGTAAGTGCCCGACTCCAGCGTGTCCTTGTATAGCTCACTGGCGGCGTCCTCGGCCTGATAGCGGTGTGCCGTCACGGCCACCGCAGTTATCAGGGGGTTCAGTGTGACCTTGCTGCCATCTTGGAATTTGCGGTCGTAGGCAATCATACCGCTGGCCCGGGCCGGGGCAGGGGATATGCGTATCAGGTCACTGCGGCTGCAATCCACCACCGCGCCAATGGCAAAGGCGAGCTGCTGCAAAGCCTCCCGCCGCGTACCCGCGGCCAGGTATCCCTGTACCCGCTCGGCGGCCAGTTCCTCATCCAGTGTGTAGCTGTATCCGTCCAGAATGTCCGCTGCCAGCGCCCCGGCAGTGGTGTCATAGACGCCGCCGTCATAGGGTGCGCCGTCCAGCAGGCCCACGGCGTCCACGGCGGTAAAGTCCGCCAGCGTGTCACCGCTGTTCTCCCAGTCGGACAGGTAGAACGTGCCCATGCAGTAACTCGTGCTGCTGGTGCTGCGTGCCTCGGGTCTCACATCCTCCCAGACGGTCAGCTTTTGCTTGTGCTGTAAAACGTCAAAGTAGCCCTCGGGGTTCAGGATGGAGAAGCGCCCTTCCTTGTTGTAGAGCGTCAGGCCCAGCGTGTTGATGCTGATTTCCGCGCTCAGCGGGTCGCATTCCTCCAACACGTGGGCCTTGACGATCTCGTCTCCTGCGAAGTGCAGGTAGACGCCGTAATCCAGCCCAGCCAGTTTCAGGTAGCGTCCCGGGTGGTTGGTTTCCAGGAACGTCAGCCGGATGCGGCAGTAGCGGTCTACCTTCTTGGCGCAGTAAAAATCTACGGCGTCAGGCGTGAACAGCGCGGAGGCCAGCAGGCCGCCGTCTGCGCCGTACCACTGGATTTTCAGCTTGCTGGCCCAGTCCCCGGTAGGCGCATAAAAGTGCAGCGTCAGGCCGCTGCTGCTGTGCGCCTGGCTGAACTGGATGTCCAGCACAGGCGGGTCGGTAAAGGCCCCGCTCTCGCCGGACTGCACGGCGCTCCACAGCCCCCAGAAGTACGCCTCGGGCACCTCGGGGAAGAAGGAGAAGCTCCCATCCATGAGCCATTGGCGGCTTTCCAGCGTGCCGTATTTCACCTGGCTGGGGACAGCCTCCACCAGCAGGTCACGGCGTAGGCTGCAAAACGGCTGCGCTGCGTCGCAGGCGGGGCTGCTGTCGCCCCGGGCCGTCACGTCGTACAGGCCAAATTCCACGCGCGTGTTGGTGCGCATCTGTCCGCCTCCTTACGTTCTTGCGGGTTCCTTCGCGATAAAGTTCACGGTCAGGCCCTTCCAGTAGTTCTTGGCCCCCTTCTTGCGCAGCAGCTCGTCGCCCACGTTGGAAAAGTACGCCTTGAATGTGTAGTCGCCCGCCTCGTCGGGCACCGTGACGGTGTGGAACTCCACAGGCTCCGTCAGCTTGCGCCAGAACCGGGCGTACTCGTCCGGCTTGATGCCCGGCCCCAGCTCCAGCTTGTAGTTGAAGTACACGCCGATCAGCTCGCGCTTCAGGTCGCCGGATTCTGTGCGCTCGGCGTATTTATCGAGAAAATCGGCGGTGCGTTTCAGATGCAGCACGTCAATGTCGTAGCCGATGCCGTCTACAATGACCATCAGTACACACCTCCGCTCACCAGCCGCGCTCCGCGGCGGTTGTTTTCCTTGTCGATGTAGGGGTTTAGCAGACGCACCAGCTGCGCCAGGTCGCCCGCAAAGCGGATCGTGATTTCCTGTCCGCCCTGGGCCGCCAGCACCTCCGCCAGCGCCTCCTGTATGGTTTCCAGCGGGGCCTCCACGTTCGTGCCATTGGTCTGGTCGCCCAGCACGGCTAAAAATTCATGGTTGGCCGGAATGACCGCACCCTGTGCCAGGTAGGGTATCTGCGGCGCAGTGATAGGGTCGATGTTGAAACCGATTTTCGCCGTGCCCAGCGCACCCTGCGCAAACTCCGGCACGTCGAAGGAGAATCCGTTCAGCACCCCGATGACGGCGTTCACGCCGCCAACCACAGCCGAGATCATACCGTTGACGAGAGAAATCACGCTGTTGACCGCGGTCTTTATCGTCCCGACAATGCCGTCCCAGATTTTCTTTACCGTGTTGCCCAGCGCCGTCCAGGCCGACGACCAGGCCGATTGCAGCGCCGCACCGGCACTGTTCAGCAACCGGTGCAGCCCCTGCCAAAAATTGCTCCAGGCAGTGGTAATATTCTCCCAAATCTGCATACTGATGAGCTTAATCGTCAGCCAGAATGCGTTCCAGATGGCTTTCAGATTCTCGCCCGCGCTGCGCATCTTCTCGGTCAGCATCTCGCAAGTCTCGCTGAATTTCTGCTTGATCTCCTCCCAGTGCGTCACCAGATACGCGATAATGGCCGCCGCCAACACTGCCAGCACAGCCAGCAGAACGGCAGGCCACAGGCCGATAGCCCCCACAATCGCCGTAATCAGGGCCGACAACCCGCTCATAATAGCGGGCAGCAACGTCCCGGTCAGCCAGGTGACAGCCTGGCCCAGCAGCGTTGCGCCCAGCGTGACGAGATGCCCCACCAGAGACGGCAGCACCGTCCCGAGGATAAAGGCCCCCAGCTGCGGCAGCAGACTGGCCGCCAGTGCAGCCAGCATCACCGGCCAGCTGTTGGCGATAAACGTGCCTGCCTGGGTCAGCAGGCCCGCCCAGTCAATGGCTTGCAGGCAGCCCACCAGTGTGGTGCCCACGGCGGCCCAATCCACCTGGCCCAGGATATCGTTGATGGCGGTCAGCACCGCCACAGACAGCGTGCTTAACGCGGCGAATAGCCCCGCCCAGTCAAGCGAGCCGATCATCCCGACCACATTCTGCCCAAAGGTCGTCCAGTCCGTGCCCTGCACGGCGGCAATCAGCGTGTTCAGCAGGCCGATGACCAGCTTGCTCATGCCGACGGCGGCCTCCTGCCAGGGGATGTTGTTGATGGCGGCATTCAGGCAGGCGGCAATGCCGTTGCCCAAATCCGTCCAGCCGGTAAAGGTCATCGTAAAGTTGTACAGCGTCATGATAGCCGCCCGCATCCCATCGGTCAGGGCGCGGCCCAGCGTGTCCCACTGTATCTCCGCAATGGCCTGGGTCAGCCCGGCAGCCAGGCCCGCGCCCAGGCTGGCCCAGTGGAACGTCTGCATAAAGGTGTCGTAGAACAGCAGCGCCGTGTTCAGCCCCTGGGCCAGCGTGTGGCCGATGGCCTCCCACAGCCCCGGTGTCTCCACAATGCCGTTCAGCATCGTGGCAAGGTTCGTGGCCCACTGTACGGCCTTATCCTGGATGTCCGGCCAGGGGATGGCGTTCAGGCTGTCCCTCAGCTTCTCGCCGATGAGCTGGCCGACCTTGTACCAGTCGCCCGCCTCCACCGCGTCCAGGATGCTGTCCAGAAAGGGGCTTTTCGCGGTAAAATCGTAGTCGGGCACAATGTCGCCCACACTGCCGCCGCCCCCGCTGGAACCGCCGTTGTCCTCGTCGGATTTTTTGTTCAGCACGTTCAGCTCATCAAAGGCGGCCAGCTCGCCGTTGGCATCCTTGACCTTTTTCGCCGTACCGCCCGCCGCTTTGCCCACGCCGCCCATGGCCTTGGCTGCACTCGCGCTGGCGCTGATGGTCTTGCCGGTAAAAAACGCCACCAGCCGCGCAATGTAGCTGAACACCATGGCCGCCGCATTGGCAAGCGCTGTCAGGGCGGGCACCAGCACCGCCAACAGGGGAGCCGCCGCTGTGGACGCTGCGCCTTGCAAATTGCCCAGCGCCGCCCGCAGCTGGGACGAGGACAGCAGCGCCGTCCCCATCCAGCTTGTCAGCGTGCGCAGGCCGGACGACAGCACATTGAACACCAGTGCGCCGGACACCAGCCGTGCGACCCGGCTGCGGAACTGTGCCGCGCTCTGGGCCGCCTGGGCAATCCGGTCCCGGACCGCCTGCGCCTTGCCGCCCACCCAGGCAAACGCCTTCTGCCCAACAGTCCCCACGGTGTGCAGCGCTTTTTGCAGTGTGCCGCCGGTCAGGACCGCCCGAGTCAGTTTCTCGGCCAATGCACCCGCCGCCTCGGCAGCTGCCCGGATACGGTCGGCGTTGGCGACCCTATTGCCCTGCGCCTGTGCGGCCTGCTGCTCGCGTTCCAGCTGGGCGGTCAGGTCGGTATGGCGCTGCTGCAAGGTCTGTACAGTGCTGTTTTGGGCGCGGTAGTCTGCCTCAATCTCGCGGGCTTTGGCATCCTGCGCGTTCAGCTGGGCGGCCAGCTTGTTGCTCAGCGCTTCATCGGCGGTATTGGTCACACCGAACTTAGATTTTCGCCCCGCATCCAGCCGGGCGTTTACTTCGTCGAGAGCGGCAGCCGTTTCGGCAGCTTTCTGGCGGGCGGCTTCCAGATTGTCCCGCAACTTATTCCGTTTGGTCATAGCAGAGCCAAAGCCCTTTTCCACCGCATTGATTTCTCGCGCGGTTTCTTTGGCCCTGGCCTGCAACTCTTTTAAGTCAGCCTCGGCCTTTCGATTATTAAAGCGTGTATTGATAACGACTGATGCCATCGCTTCACCTCCCCAGAAGATCCAACAGCCTTTCCTTTTCGGCCTTATCCTCGGCACTTTCTGCCGCATGGATTTTGATAATGGCAGCGTTCTCGCGGGCAAATTCCTGCTCAGATTTGTCCAGCATTTTACCGTGTGCTCGCTTGTTTCGGATGCTCGCCACCTGCGCAAACAGGCCGTCGCCGATGCCGTGAAACGCACCGAGAAATTCCCACCAGTGCAAATACCCGCATCGGCGGCAGCTATACCCCAGCACTTTGTCCACAGCGGGCGCAATCAGAGCGGCATCCTGCTCCCAATCCACCAGCCGAGGGCGGAAGCCTTGCTGCTCATCCTCTTTTCCCTCGTTGATAAAAGTAAAAGCCGCCCGAAGCGCAGCGTTTGCGTCGGGCAGCTCTTTCCAGCGGGGATAGAGAATTTGCAAGCAGGCAATGTACTGCTCCTGCTGTGTCAGATCGGGGTCAGCCAGGGCCGCCAAAGCATCCAGCACCGCGCGGAAATCCGAGCGTATTGCAAATACCCGCCCGGCGACCTGCACGGTGATGGGCAGATCCCAGGCGCTCACGCCTGCTGGCCGGGGGCCAGGCCCTTGTCAGGGGCGGCATAAGCGGCTGTGTACTTTTCCATCCGTTTTCGGCTGGCCTTCATGGCGTCGCCCACGGCGTCCTCAATGATGGGCGCAAAGGCGCTGAACACCTTTTCCAGCAGCAGCGCACCGTCATCGCAGAGTGCCAGAGCCGACGTTCCCTTGAAGAACACAGCCGATGCGTCACTGCCAAAGATGTAGTTGACCTGCTCCTTGATCTGCCGGTCAACGTCGCCGATCTTCTCGGCGTCCACATCGTCTCCCAATCCATCCGCTAGCGCCTGTACGGCCTTGCGGGCCTCGTCCAGCCGGGCGGCAATGCCCAGGTCTGCAGGGTTGACGTAGATAGTGCCCAGCGGCGTGCCGTCAGCATCTTCGATATCGTAGCTCTTTAGCCCGCGGTCAATTTTCAGTTCCATAGTGTGCCTCCGTTATGCCTTAGCCCGCAGGGGTAAAGGTCTTTTTGCTCACATCAAACGTGCCCTTGGTCTTGACGCCGGTGTAGTGGACGTTGAAGGGAATCTGGTAGCCGGTGGTGTCGCCGCCGTAGCTGGACACTTCGATGTAGCACTCCTCTTTGATGGCGGGGTAGGCACCGGCGCTCTCCTCACCCCAGAGCTTGACCTCGACGATATCGGTTTTCAGGTCGTCCAGCACCTGGTCGCCGTCGATGATGGCCTGCAGTCGGGTGAACAGCGGGTCGTCCTTCTCAGCGTAGTAGGGGCTGACCTCGCCCTGCTTCTGGTAGCTGTCGATGGTGACAGAGGTCTCGCCCAGGATGTTCGACTTCTTCTCGACATTGGCGGACAGCTCGGGGCTGTACTCCTCCAGGTCTTTGCCCAGGCGTACATAGCTGGCCGTGCCATCATCGTTGGCGAAGTTCGCGTTCAGGTAGTGGGCCATGTATTTGCGTTCGATTTTCATGCAAAATCCTCCGATTCATAGGTTTTTGTGTAGCGCAGACTCAGCACGACCATATAAGTCGCTGTGCCTTCGGCCTCCGCTTCGTACAGCACACCGTTCTGGGCGCGGGCGATGACAGGCTCTTCGGCGTCGCCAAAGTTCGGAGCAAGGCCGTGGGCGCTCTGCTCCTGCACCCAATGCTGGAAGTCGTTGACCCAATCTGCGTTGATCTTCGCGCCCTCATCATCACCTGCACTTTTGGCAAAAGTAAAGTACAGACCGAAGTTGCTCTGATTTGTGACGCAGACCGCGCCTGTGATATAGGTGCGGCGTTCAATTTCCTGCAACCCCTGCGGGAAGACCGCGCCGCAGCTGGGTACTTGGTCGGTATAGTCGACATGCCAATCTTTTAAGATGTCATGCCCCTCATAGGTGCGCAGCCATGCAATGACCTGCTCAAGTTCACTCATTCTCCAGACCTCTTTCCAATATAGCGTTCCAGATCGGCAGCCAGTGCGTCGCCCTCGGCAGCCACAAGCGCACGATCCCAATGCCCTCCGGCAAGGGAATTCTTTGTTCTTGTATAGTTCAGCGGTTTCCCGCTGCGGCTCACGCCGTTATACAGATAGACGGCCTGCGGCTCTTCGGTGACGATCTCCGGCACACTGGGGTCAGTTTGGGCGACGGTCAGCTTGATGGTCGCGCCTGTACGGTAGGGCATATACTTTTGGATGCGCCGCAGCACATTCTTAGTGTGGAACATTTGCGCATCGCCCTGTTCATCCAGTCCCACTTCCTGCAAAATTTCTTCTGCGGCGGGAAAATCCAGCGTGACCCTCATTGTTTACCGCCTGCCTCCACATGGTACAGAACATTGCGGCAGCCCATGTCCCGCACCCAGTCTGCCGTAACAACACCGGGGCGGTTGGCCGGGACGAAGCTACCCCACTGTTCGCGGGTGGTGATTTCTTCCCCAACACCCTCCACAATGCGATCCCCGCATTCCAGCACATACACGCCGGGAATGCCGTTAAAAAGGGCGGGGGCAACCCGCCGCGCGTTTTTGTTGGGAATCACCAGCAAAAATTCGTCACAGGATTTGCCCCCGCTTTTATCAACGATCTGCACGGTTTTACGCTCAAAGTACGCGCCATGAATTACGCAGCGCGTCACCCGGAAGGGATTATAACACGCATGGTACACGGTAACGGTCTGGCGGCACAGGTCATAGATCGGCGAACGAAGCGCTCCCTCATACCGCATCAGCTGCACCCCCTGTACACATCAGCATACAAGCACAGAATGCGATAGTATTCTGCCGCCTGTGCCTTGGGTGTCGCATCAATGGCTGCTGCCGTGTTGGCGGTGTAGCTTTCGCTTACGCTGCCAATCGTAACGCTGGCCGGAGCAGTCACAGCGCCGCTCTGCACATCGGCAAACCTGCGCTGTGCGTCAGCAATGGCACATACAGCTGTGTCGCGGGCGCTGTCGGTGGGATATCCCACGCGGTACAGCCGCTCATATCTCTGGATCAGCGCGTCAGCGTCAGCATAAGCGGTCCGCCACTCGTCCGGCTGGATAGCCTTGCCGCCATATTTACAGACGTAAAACTCGTAACTCGTCATGGTTTTACTCCTTGGCCGCTGCCCTCTTCGTGCGCTTGGCAGGCTTTTCTTCTGCCGCCGTGTCCGTCACTTCGGGGAACGGCAGTTCCACCGCCGCCTCGGCAGGCGGAGCATTGTCCGGCACAGGCTGCGCGTTGACCGCGGGGGTCGGCTCGGCGGCGGGCGGGATGTATCCGATAATAGCCATAGTAAATCCTCCTTACGCCTTGTCGTGGCTGAAGTACATGCCAGACAGCATATTCTTGTATGCCTTGGCGATGCCCACCATGCGATAGCCGAAGACGTAGGCATCCGCGTCCGGGTTGTTTTCCGGGGCGATGATCTTCGGCGCGGCGTGCTTCGTATACTGGATGAGCGCATCCTTCTGGACGATGGCGAAGTTGATGTTGGCCGCGCCGGCTGCCTTCGTGTAACCGCCGGCTTCCTCCCCGGTCTTGCCGGAAAGCTGCTTGATGGCCGTGTAGAAGCGGCGCTGGGGAACCTTGATGACCTGCTCGAAGCCTTCCAGAACCTTCTTGCTCTTCGTGGTGTCCATATCGTTGATGCCCTGCAGCAGCGTCGGCGTGATGAACAGGTAGCGCCCGGTGGCGGTGACTTCCTCATCGTCCATGGCCGTCACGGCAGCACTCAGCGCCGCAACGGTGGCCGCGCCATCGGCAAGCGTCTCTTCCTTCTTCGTGACGCCGCTGATGCCACAGTAGGACGCAAAGCGGAAAGCGTCCAGTTCGGGCACAACCTTGTCACGGATGAACTGAGCGGACAGACGGCCAAAGGCAAGGCCAGCGGTTTCCAGATCGTCCATGACGTCCACGTCAAAGCGGCGGCCACGGTCAAAGTTGCACTTGACCGTCTCATTCGTCATGGTGACGCCGCCCTGCACATAACCGCCGTTGCGGCTGTAGTCGGCCAGACCGTCCATGCTCATCATGGGGATGATGAGTTCGTTGGCGTTCGCGCCCTGCTTGGCGAGTTCGGGCGCACCGTCCAGCACGCTCGTAAGCGAGGCCAGTCGATAGCACTCATCCAGCTTGGGGACAAAAGATTTTGCGAGTTCGATAGTGTTGCTCATAGGTTTTGCTCCTTATCTTATTCCATCGGCAGGCCCATTGCTTTGCGCAGGGCACTGTCAGAATTGTCGGTGGTCATGGCGGTGCGGCCCGTGCCTGCAGCATAGGGCGGCGGAGTTTCCTCGGTGTCGAACATATAGCCGCTGTCCTTCTGCAGCGCGGCCAGCGCGGCGGGAATGTCCTTGTCGGGGTCTTCGCTGCCGCGCAGGGCGTCCAGATCGAGCAGGGCACGGATGGCCTTGCCGCTGCGCCCATGCGCGGCAGCAATAGCGGAATCCAGCTTTGCATCAAACTGTACCGCCGCAACGCGGGCGTCCGCATCCTTTTCGGCCTGCTCCGCCTTGGCCTGCCATTCCTCGGCGCTCTTGCGCAGGCCGTCGATGTCGGTGTCCTTGTACTCGGCCAGCGCCTTGTTGGCGTCGGCCAAAGCCTCTGCCGCTGTACGCTGGGCGTCCTTGGCCGCGTCGTAGTCGGCCTTGGCGACAAAGCCCTTGTTGATCTCGGCGGCGATCTTGTTGTCGATTTCCTCATTGTACCCATCACCGAGGATGGGTTTCAGCCAGTCAAGCATAGGTGATCTCCTTCGTCTGTGTTGTCTGTGTCGCTATCGTCCTGCGCTTCATCGGCGCGGGAGCAGCTTCCTTCGGGTGGGATTTCGGGCTCAGAGTGATATCCCTGCAGCCGATCCCTCGGCAGATGCGGGTGCGGATCGGGCCGCAGATGCGGCGCGTGGTACTTGCCAACCCTGTGCGGCTGCGGGTGTGAGACGATCCGCTTGTTTTTCCTGACACGGAGCACGGGGCCGAAGGACTCCCAAAGCTGCCGCATAAAGAAATCAAACGCACGCTGTGGGTCGGCATAACAGGTTGTGTCATAGGTAATACAGAACATAAAGCACCTCTTGCATAATTTTGGGCACGAAAAAAGCACCGCTTTAAAAGCGGTGCAAATGGCGTTTATACAGTGTTTAAAGGGGCTTTGCTTTTTTGAACAGTTCCTTGAGGAATGCGTCGTGCTCCGCTTCCAGTTCGGCCAGCGGGCGCGGTGGGGGCTTGCTGGGGTCAAAGGCGATGCGCTCATCTTCCGCCGTCCAGTTGCCTGTTGCTTTAAGCAGATAGATGGAATCCGTAGTGGCGCTGCGGTCTGGGTCAGGTGTCCAGTCGAAAAAATCCGGCTCAGGATCATCCTCAGTATAAGGCCAGCCTCGCGTAAGGTCTGCTCGCCACTTTGCAATTTCTTCTGGAGTCGGAGGGTTATCTTGAAAATACGAGCCCATACTTAGCACCATCCCTTCGCAGTTCTTCAGCAAACGCAATACGCTGCGCAAGCGCATCTTCGATTTTGCCGGATTCACCTTTATAAAGAGGATATTTCTTTTTTAAAGCCTTAAACCAGCCCTCGGCATTCTTTTGGGAATAGCCGAACACCTTCTCACAAGTGAACAGCGCTCCGGCATTGCCGACAGCGCCGATGCCCTGCATTTGAGGACGCTTGATAAGCTGCTGTATATCCTCTGGGCTAAGTATACCATTGCTGGGGTGATTATGTAAAGAGTAATAGGGCACTTGCATCTTCGGGGGCTTGACCTTCATACTGTTCTGCCCGCCCACATAGTAGCCTGTGCATTTACCGTCTTTGGTAAAATTCACGACGGCCTCCGTGCCGACTTCCAGCCCCTGCACCTTTTTCAGCACGCCTCTGGCGTATTCCTGCGCCAGACCGTTGACCTTGTTGGAAACGCCTTGAAAGAACGGCTTCGGCACAGCCCGGATGCGTTCATCCGTGACGCTGTACAGTTTGTGCCCTGCGATTTCTACATCCCGAAGTTGCTCCGGCGCAGCCTTTTTGTAGGCCCACACGGCCCGGTTGGACTGGCTGCGGCCAAACCCGGCCACCTGCAGGCGTTCGCTGCGGGTGGGTAGACCCACGGCCTTGCAGAATCTCGCATACTCGGCCTGCACGACCCGCAGCTTGATTTGATGCTTCTGCAGATCGGGGCTTTCGGTTTCTTCGTCGGCCAGAATCTGGCGCTTGATGAGCCGGATGCCGTTTTCGATGCGGCTCTGCTCCTGCCCGGCCTCGTACAAGGTGTACCGGTAGCCATTGTACACAACGCCGCGCTCGTTGTCATCCTTGAATTTTTGAAGCTGGGCTTCGGTGTACTGCGGCGCGTTCACGCCTAAAATGATGGGATTTGCCGTGTGCCCGCAGTTCAAGTGCCCGATGCGGCGCTGCAGGCTGTTGTTCAGTTTTTCAAATTCTGCATCGCCGTACTGCCGCCCCTGTATCGGCTCATGGTCGGGTGCGCAGGCGGCGTGGGCACTGATTTCCCAGCCGTCGCACCCCAGCGCGTCATGGTCGGCGTGCTGGATTTCATCATCCAACTGGCCGAGTTGATCCATGATGTACCGCCTGCAGGCGTACTCAATGCCAACGCTGCGCCCGCTCTTTTGTTCAATGGTGCGCAGGCCGCGCTTTGCCAGCGGCGTCACGGCGCGGCGGATGGCCGTGTTCAAGTCCAGTGTACCTGTGGCAACCTGCCGGAACGCAAAATCCATTGCGCGGGCGTAGGCCGTCTGCAACGGTTGCACCTTGCCCTCCGGCGTATCGGCCCACAGGTCACGCAGCAGTTCGCGGGTCTTGCTCTGGGTCATGCGGGTGTAGGCTTCAGTCATCCGCTTTAGGCTGCCGTTTTCATCAAGGCTCAGGCTCTTGTCGGCCACATATTCAAACAGGCTGGCAATGACTTCCTCGCTGATGCCGATCTGCTTCGATACGGCCTGCTCAATGGCCTTTTTGCCCTCGCCCAGTGCCTGCGCCCGATAAATCTGGTATTCGGCAGTGTCGGTGATAGCCCCGGCCTTCTGCACGCGCCTGCTGATGTCCTTGATAAGTTCATCAATGCAGGGCTGTGTCATGGCAAGGGCGGCGTCACTCAAGCCCGCACGCTGCTCAGCGGTCATGCGGCATCACCTCAACCTTCAAGGTCTTTCAACTCCGGCATATAGTTCTTGCGGATTTCGGCAAGGTCAGCTTCCGTCTCGGCAGGCAGGTCAAATTTCCACGCCAGCGCCAGTTCCGGCTTCAGCAGGCCCATCTGCACAAGTTCCTTGCGCTCCGTCCACTCTTGGTCGGCATCGTACAGCACACCGTTTCCCCATGTTACGGCAAGTTCGTCGGCATCCCATGCCGACGCATCGCACAGGCGGTATGCCTGCCCGATCTGGTCGCCGAGCCGGAGCGCCGCTTGTAGGGCGTCATAGTACAGATGCTGAAAATCCATAATGGACAGGCTATAATCGCCCGCGCTGGAATTGATCTCCGTCGCCGTTTTGCTCACAGCCTCGGCGTCGGAGAGGATGCCGCGCTTGATGCCCAACAGATTTTCGATAGCCTTTAAGTAGGTCTGCCGCCGCGCCTCGTAGCTTTCATTGCGCAGCGCAGGCGCAAAGGGCGTGATACCGACGCTCTGCTCGTTGCCGTCCAAACCGACGAACACATCATCGGTCAATGATTTTTTGCCGTTGTGGGTGCGCAAAATATCGGCACTCGCCACAACGCGCATCCTGCCCAACTCAAACTCACGGCTAAATTGCAGTTCATTTTCGTTGATGCGGTGGATAAGCCCCATTGCAGGCTCGTAGATGGAAACGCCGTCCGCGCTGCCGTCTACACAGTTTGTGATGGGCATCCGCAGGAACACCATGCCGACGCCATCAATGGGCACGGCAAAGGTGTACTCATCTTCCAGCCGCTCATATTGCGGCAGGCTTGCCAGCGGCACGCGCCGCCCCAGTGTGCTTTTGTTGTCGGAGCAGTACAGGCGGTACTGGATCGTGAGCCGCCCGGCAAAGGATGTGCGCCGCTCGACCAGCGTGTAAAAATGATGGTCGGCAGATACAGACTTCTCACACAGCGCCACATCCGAGGGGATGCCGCTTGCATCGCGGCCTAAAATAATGACGGAATCGCGTCCCACGATCTGCCATGTCAGCCGTCCATCCGGCACCGGTACAGGCTTTGCCCACGCCTCGCCGCCAATCATGGCCTGTGTCATAAAACTGGTCTTGCAGGCATCAAAGGTGCTGCGCACGCCGTCAAGGTATTTTTCCTTGGCACTGTCGGTATGCTGCAGGCTGCTGTCATACTCGCCGAAGGTTGCCTTGCACAGCTTGTTCACAATGGCATACGGCAGGCGCTGGCAGGGGTCTTCGGTTTTGGTCGGGGCACGGCCATACCATGCAGCATACCACTCTGCGATGGCGTGCTTCATGGCACTGCTGGTGGCATCCGTCATGCCCAGCGCCTCTTCAATGTTTTCGACTGCGTTGTTTGTCAGTGCGCGGATCAGAGCGCCCATCATGCTTTGCTTTGCGGTAGAAGGTGTGATACCCCGGCAGGGGCATCGCTTCGGGCATATTCTGCTGTGCCCACTCTTCCGTCAGCGCAATGCAGCGGGGCACGGGAAGCTGACTTTCATCAAGAAAAAGTGACAGAAAAACTCTCTCAATAGCCTCCGGCATCTTGCTCATGCCCTTGCGGGCCTTGCCGCGCATATCCACCAGTGCGCCATAGTCGCCCTCGCGGATGGCCCCCCACTTCCTGTAAAGCGTCTCCACGCTGATTTGACGGTCTGGCTCTTCCATCCGGCACAGCAGCACAAATTTTTCGTCGCACTCGGCTTTCTTCGTTCCGGCCCTGTTGCGGTAGGTCTGCCATCGGTCAACAGTTGTTATCCAGTACCCAATTTCACCGCGTTCCTCGGCAGTGTAGGCTTCCAGAGGTTTGCAGACGGCGGCTGGCTTGTCGGCCTTTTTCGCCTTGGCCGGGGTCGCCGCAGGCAGCGCGGCGGGCGCGTGCTCCGCAAAATATTTCTGCTGCGCCGCATCGGGCAGGCCGGAAAGCGGGAACAGGTACTCCGGCCTGTTCTGAGCGTTCATGTGGATTTGATAGGAAAGCGCACCAGATTGCGCCATTCTGCGGACATGTCGCATAGACACGCCCATCAAGGCACTGGCTTCCGATGCTTTCAATAACGCTTCCAAAAAATCACCTCTTTCTGACCTGCCATCATCAGGCTGTGTAGGTCATCTCACAGTGACGCCCCCGCAGGGGCGTTTCGGCTTGTTGATAAAATTGCTTTAGGCTGTTCATTTCCCGCCATTCATGTTATAATCACATCAAAAGGATGTGTAAAAATGAATGTATTCACTTGGTTTTCTGACAGAAACAACATTACGTTCCTCATTGCGATTGCTGGTTTTGCAATGTCGCTCTATAATTTTCTTCGCGCTCTGTGGGATAGGCGATGCGCACTTTCCATTGACTATGTGAATCACCACTGTTCTCCATGCAAAGGGCATACACGATTTGAAATCCGTATGAACATACAAAATCTGTCCTCAGCCCCATTGAGCATTGTTCGGATGTACATTATCTGTGATGGAAAGTCTTACAGCTTCGCTTTTCCTGCGCAAGAAGTAATGGAATTTACCCACACAAAGGGAGGTATCGAAACACGGCATTCAGAGGTTTTGTCACAATCCTTGCCGTTTACGATTTCCGGACATGGTGTATGTGGAGCATATTTTGCTGCTTACCTTCCGCCAGAACTCCAAAGCAAGCTGGAAGGAAAATGCAAATTTCAACTGGCCGTGCAAACGCCGCAAAAGCGTGTTGTCTTTGACATTGATGCGCATAATCCCGGTTTGGATTTTGAAGAGTACGGTTTCTTTACCAATGCTTAATAATCTCAGCCAAAACATTGAGAATGATGGAACCGATTGCCAGAATCAGCGCCCAGTCTTGGAGGGTCATAGCATTCACCACCCTTCGCCGCAATCGTCGGCACTGAACTGGCCCCCGGTGCTGTAATTCCACTGCAACTCGATACCCCGACCCGGCACATCGTACAGCGCAGGGCCGTGTGCGCAGCACTTCCAGCCGTCCTTCGGCCTGTGTACCCATGCCAGATCGCGCTCGGCATCATACCGATCCACCTTGTAAAACCCTCCGGCGTTGGGGTAAGTTTCCCCAACAATCGGCTTGTCCGGCAGCCTGCGGATGCGCTGGCGGCCTGCATCAATGTTCGTCATCGTCAAATTGCACCTCGCTTAAATACTGTTTACACGGCCTTTTACCGCTCTTTAAAATTAGGACAGCGGTAAAATCCTCGCGCCACGCCATCGGCCCGCTCCACCAGTTGATGGCGTCTTCCAGCGTGGTGTACTCCGGGCCGTAGGCTTCCTGTATGGCTTCAATAATTTTCATACCGCTCTCCTTGGCCTGCCATCTTCAGTACCGGGCGGCCATTCCCGGCAGACAGCCCCGAAGGACTGTTTCGGCTGTTCAATCTGCGTTTTCTCTGTTATACTGTTTTTATCCTGCTCGGCAGGAAATTTGCCTGTGAGGTGTTTTTATGTACATTCGTCTGACCTGTAAGCGATGCACGAACTCCTTCCGCGTTTTTGAATCCGACGTAGAGCAAGGAAAAAATATCAAGTGCCCCTTCTGCAAAGCCCCTGTGGGGAAGGAGCTGCGCAACAAAATTGCAACCATCTGCGACGAAGATTGTGATTTTGATGTTGCGATTGCTCCTTCGGCACACGTCAGCATTCGTGAATGTATGCTTACTTCAATGGGAAACGCTCTGAGCACTCTAAATGCAAATTCTTTGAAGGATGTTGCCAAAGCGTTTGATTCTGAGGAACAGTATAAAGTGGTGTACGCAATGATAAGTGGTGCCCTCATGGGCTATCACAATCAACTGCGGGAAAATCTCTTGGTTTATGGCATTGATGTCGGCGACTTAAAATAAGCCTTTGAGACTCCCCGTCGCAATCTCACGTTCGAGCATGCGTTTTGCTTCCATAAGCCGCCTTTGCCCCTCATCAGTGGTGAGCGCAGGCTTTTTAGTGCAATCATCTTCCTCGGAAAGTCCGGCTCTTCTGTCTTTTTCCTGCGAGCCATCGAAAAGAACAATCATCTTCAAAGCGTCCAGCATTTCTGCCGTCAGTGTCAGAAGCTCGGTATTATCTTTTGCCCTCTCCGAAGCATCACCCAGAAATCCTACCTGCTGCACGAGAATGTTTTTTACAATAAGTCTGTCGTTTGCTGCGAGTTCCATATTAGATCTTCCTTTCCGGCCTGCCATCATCAGTACCGGGCGGCCATTCCCGGCAGACAGCCCCGAAAGGCTGTTTCGGCTGATTATATGGATTATTGTTGGAACAAGTCATCCTTGTTCATGTCGGAAAAGAACCGTTTTTGGATTGTCTGAACCTCCGGCCATGTAAAAGGACTCTTGCCCGCCAACTTATTATTAAAAGATTTCGGGGTAACACCGATGGCAGCGGATATAGTCGCTTTCTTAATCCCTCGCTCTGTGATTTTTGCTTCTAAGAAGCTGTACTTCATGTCATGCACCTCCAAAGTTCCGAATTTGGAATCTTTTACTATAATATAATCCCTAATACGGAATTTGTCAACCTTTTTATCGGTATTTTAGTTCCGTATTTGGCACTTTTTTGTTGACGCTGGAATCGCAAACCGCTATACTGTTAATAATGAAAGGGGATTCAATATGGAATTAGGCGCTATTATTTCTCAAAAACGGAAACAGGCAGGACTTACCATAGATGAACTTGCGGAGCGCTCTGGCGTTCCCAAAGGCACATTGAATAAGATAATCAATGGCTACACACGCGATCCGCAAATTGAAACAGTAAAATCTATTGCACGCGCATTGGATTGCACGCTGGAAGATTTTGACGATTCACCCCGCGTGCGTACCTTGTCAACAGATGAATATGATTTAATTCAGCAGTATCGACTGTTAGATTCAGCAGGTCAAGAAGTAGTTCGATTTCTATTGACAAAGGAATTAGAGCGCCTGCAAAATCTTGGCGTGATTCCAACACCATGAGCAACCGTATCACAAGACGGAGAGGAATGTCTCGCATTTGTTGGGAAATAACGCCATGCGTTATACATGGTGTTCAAACATTATTTTTTGGTCGGACATCGTAGCAATTTCCGTTTTTAAATGATTTTCTTTTTTTGACGTTGTATCGTAATGGGACGGCGGATTTCAGTCGGACGCAAAATGTCCGACTGAAATTGTAAAAGGCGGTAGCCAGACTTATGCAGTGTGCATAGGTCTGGCCGCCGCCTTTTAAATTGTTTTAACGCCTGTTAAAACGCGATACTCCGATATTTAAGCGCTTATTTGAAACGCTTTTTAAACGCTGTTTAAACACTTTTCAAACGCCCCGCGCCCGCCGCGCTATCCAGCCGCCGATCCGCCGTTTTAACCCCCAAAATGGGCAAAAAAATTTTGCAAGCCCGCATCCCGCCAACTTGCAAAATTTCGCGTTCAATTCCGTTTAACCCTCATTAAAAACCGCGCTCTCGCGTCCTTTCCCGCCTTTTTCCACCTTTTTGCGCTCAATCTTCCCACCCCGCCCGCATTTCTCACTCTTCAAGAAAACTCACACAGGAATCCCTCCGCCTCGCTTGCGCTCGGCACCTCCCTTTGACAAGGGAGGCTTTCTTCGCGGGGCGTCGGGGACGCCGCCTCCTACATTCCTCGTTAAAAAACTAACCGCACAAATTTTGCGCTTTTCAGCTTGCAAATCTGCCCCTTATGTCGTACAATATAAACTAACGAAATACGGCAAAAGCAGGAGGAATTCCAAATGGAACACAGCAATCCGATCCTGATGGGCAACAACAGCCCGCAGAAATTCATCACCATCGGCGAGGTGATGCTGCGCCTGACCCCGCCGAACTATGAGAAGATCCGCATGGCCTCCGCCTTCGAGGCCAGCTACGGCGGCAGCGAGGCCAACATCGCGCTGGCGCTGGCGAACCTCGGCGTGGATTCCACCTTCTTCAGCGTCGTGCCCAACAACTCTCTGGGCAAAAGCGCTGTGCGCTGGCTGCGCTGCAACGACGTACACTGCACGCCGATGATCCTCTCCACCAAAGAGGAGACCCCCAGCCACCGTTTGGGCACCTACTATCTGGAGACCGGCTACGGCATCCGCCCCAGCAAGGTCATTTATGACCGTATGCACAGCGCCCTGACCGAGTACGACCTGACGAAGGTCGATCTGGGCGAGCTGTTCGACGGCTTTGACTGGCTGCACCTGTCCGGCATCACCCCGGCGCTGAACAAAAATTGTGCGGATTTCATCCTGCGCTGCCTGCGCACCGCCAAGGAGAAGGGCCTGACCGTCAGCTTTGACGGCAACTTCCGCTCCACGCTCTGGAGCTGGGAGGAGGCCCGCGACTACTGCACCCAGTGCCTGCCCTATGTCGATGTGCTGTCAGGCATTGAGCCGTACCACCTGTGGAAGGACGACGAGGATCATTCCAAAGGCGACTGGAAGGACGGCGTGCCCCTGCAGCCCAGCTATGAGCAGCAGGACGAGATCTTCCAGCATTTCATTGACCGCTACCCGAATTTGAAGTGCATTGCCCGCCATGTGCGCTACGTCCACTCCGGCAGCGAGAACAGCCTGAAGGCATTCATGTGGTATGAGGGGCACACCTTCGAGTCCAAGCTCTTCACCTTCAACATTCTGGACCGTGTCGGCGGCGGCGACGCTTTTGCCAGCGGCCTGATCTACGCGATGATGCACGACTACAAGCCGATGGACATGGTCAACTTTGCTGTGGCGTCCAGCGCCATCAAGCATACGATCCACGGCGACGCCAACATTACCGACGACGTCGAGAGCATCCGCAACCTGATGAACATGAATTACGATATTAAGCGGTAATTTGCACTAAGTAAAATCTGCCGACCCGATGTTGGGTCGGCAGATTTTGTTTATGGATGCGGAGCCTTCCCCTTCGGGGGAAGGTGTCTGCGGCCCCGCCCGCAGACGGATGAGGGGCGCGTGTGCGGAGATTGCCTGTTTACGGCAGGCAGCGGAAAACTGCGGCGGGGTGAAGGCACCCCGCCCTACACCTGACGATACGGTGCGCTGTAGGGCGGCATGCCCTCATGCCGCCGCGGTCATTGCTCCGTTTTTCCGTTCACCTCCGCGTTGATCCCGGCCCCAATGAACAGAAGATTGATGATCACATACAGCCACAAAATAATCAGAATGACCGCCGTCAGCGAGCCGTAGATATACGACAGACGCCAGAAATGCAGGATGTAAAACGAGAACACACGGGAGAAGACCAACCACCCCGCCGTTGCAAAGATCGTGCCCGGCAGCTGGCTGCGCGGCGTGCGCCGCCCGCCGGGGACGTAGGTGTAAATCAGCAAAAGCAGCCCGAACAGCAGCGGGACCGAGACGATCCGGCCAATGCTGGCCACCCGCTGCAGCGGGGCCACAATGGCCGCGTAATGGCGAAAAAACGGCAATGTATCGGCAAAGCGCGCAAACAGAGAGTGCATGCCCTGCAGCGCCAGCATGACAAAAAGCAGCAGCTCAAACACGAAGGTGTAGCCAATCGCCAGCAGGCGGTTCAAAAACGTCCGGTGCGAGCCGGGCGTCAGCCTTTGCAGGCCGATCTGCAGTGCGTTCATACCGCCCGACGCCGAGACGATGGTCGTCAGCACAGCCAGCGACGCAACAAACTGTGCAGACTGGCCGCTTAAATTTTGCAAAAGACCGAGGATGGCAGTCTGTATCTCGGGGATCTGCGGCAGGAAGTCCGCCAGCAGCTCGGCGACGCCTTCTACCGAGAAGCCGGGCACCAGGTTGACAAGCATCAGCACCCACATCAGCAGCGGGAAGGACGCCGTCAGCAGAAACAGCGTGGCGGATCCGGCGTAGACCGTCATGTCCAGCGCCAGGTAGCGGCGCAGTACGGCGGCGGTGATCTGTACCCAACGGGGCGGTTTTTGTTTCATGGCGGCTCCTTGTGGGGGGGATGTGTATGGCGGCGTGGTTGCGGGGCGAACAGTATTCATCCGCGGACGTGTGCGGTTGCGGCAAAGCTCCCGGGTCGATGACGGACATCGACCCCTACATTATAGTATAAATGCCCCGCGTGCGCAACCTTTGCCCCGGCGCAAAGCGGCCGTCACCCGGCGGGAGCTTGGCGGCCAATAAGGCCATACACAAAAAATTTACAGGCACAGCCGCCCAAAGCGGTTAAAAATATATCAAAAACACTTGCGCATTTTCGGTTTTATGCGTATAATAAGGATAAACCCCTTGGGGCGCGGTGCGCCCCGCCAAAAATGTGAAACATACCGAGAGGAGCTTTTACTATGGGTTTGGGTAAAAAGACCATTGACGATGAGAACTACGCCGGCAAGCGCGTACTGGTTCGCTGCGACTTCAACGTCCCGATGAAGGACGGCGTTATCACCAACGATAACCGCATCAACGCCGCACTGCCGACCATCAAGAAGCTGATTGCCGACGGCGCTAAGGTCATCCTGTGCAGCCATCTGGGCAAGCCGAAGAACGGCCCCGAGGCCAAGTTCAGCCTGGCCCCCGTTGCTGTCCGCCTGAGCGAGAAGCTGGGCCAGCCTGTTACCTTTGCGGACGATGACAATGTCGTCGGCGAGAACGCCAAGGCTGCTGTTGCCACCATGGGCAACGGCGAGGTCGTTCTGCTGCAGAACACCCGTTTCCGCAAGGAGGAGACCAAGAACGAGCCCGCTTTCAGCGAGGAGCTGGCCAGCCTGGCCGACGCTTACGTTGACGACGCCTTCGGCTCCTGCCATCGTGCTCACTGCTCCACCGCCGGTGTGACCGACTATGTCAAGGATACCGCTGTCGGCTACCTGATGGAGAAGGAGATCAAGTATCTCGGCAACGCCGTGAACGATCCCGAGCGTCCCTTCACCGCTATTCTGGGCGGCGCCAAGGTCGCGGACAAGCTGAACGTCATCTCCAACCTGCTGGAGAAGGTCGACACGCTGATCATCGGCGGCGGCATGGCCTACACCTTCCTGAAGGCCCAGGGCTACGAGATCGGCAAGAGCCTGTGCGACGACAGCAAGCTCGACTACTGCAAGGACATGATGGCCAAGGCCAAGGAGAAGGGCGTTAAGCTGCTGCTGCCCGTCGATGCCGCCTGCATCAAGGACTTCCCCGATCCCATCGACGCTCCCGTCGATACCGTGATCGTTCCCGTCACCGCGATCCCGGCTAACATGGAGGGCTGCGACATCGGCCCCGAGTCCATGAAGCTGTTTGCTGACGCCGTCAAGGCCAGCAAGACCGTTGTCTGGAACGGCCCCATGGGCGTGTTTGAGAACCCGACCCTGGCTGCCGGCACCCTGGCTGTTGCCAAGGCTATGGCCGAGAGCGACGCTACCACCGTTATCGGCGGCGGCGACTCCGCTGCAGCTGTCCAGCAGATGGGCCTGGGCGACAAGATGACCCACATCTCCACCGGCGGCGGCGCTTCTCTCGAGTACCTCGAGGGCAAGGAGCTGCCCGGCATCGCCGTCATCCAGAAGGCATAATTTGTAAGGATACCCGCAGGAGCGCGGCGGCAGAGCCGCCGCGCTTTTTATGTAAAGGCTTCCCTCTCGAAGAGGAAGTTATCGCCGCAGGCGACTGATGAGGGTCGAGTTTGCCATATTATCCCGTTGACGGGTCATATCCGCACACCCGCCCCTCATCCGGCGCTTCGCACCACCTTCCCCCGCGGGGGAAGGCTTATTATGGAAGGAGTAATCACCATGGATAAACAGAATCGTAAAGCCATCATCGCCGGCAACTGGAAAATGAACAAGACCGCTACCGAGGCCAAGGCCCTCATCAGCGAGCTGATCCCCGCTGTCAAGGACGCCGGCTGCGAGGTCGTCATCTGCGTTCCCTTCACCGATCTCGTCACCGCTGTCGAGATGACCAAGGGCACCAACATCCACGTCGGCGCCGAGAACGTCCACTTTGAGAAGTCCGGTGCCTTCACCGGCGAGATCAGCGCTGACATGCTGACCGACCTCGGCGTTGAGTACGTCGTCATCGGCCACAGCGAGCGCCGCCAGTACTTTGCCGAGACCAACGAGACCGTCAACAAGCGCACCAAGGCTGCTCTGGCCGGCGGCTTGAAGCCCATCATCTGCGTCGGCGAGAGCCTCGACCAGCGTGAGCAGGGCGTGACCGAGGAGCTGGTCCGTATGCAGGTCAAGATCGCGCTGAACGGCGTGACCGCTGACGAGCTGAAGAACGTCGTCATCGCCTACGAGCCTATCTGGGCCATCGGCACCGGCAAGACCGCTACCGCTGACCAGGCCGAGGAGGTCTGCGCCGCCATCCGCAAGGTCGTCGGCGAGCTGTACGGCGAGGACGCCGCCAAGGCCCTGACCGTCCAGTACGGCGGCAGCATGAACCCGAAGAACGCCGAGGAGCTGCTGAGCAAGCCCGACGTTGACGGCGGCCTGATCGGCGGTGCTTCCCTGAAGGCCGACCAGTTTGCGGTCATCGTTGACGCTGCCACGAAGGGCTAAATCCCCTTTTGTAGGGGCGGCATGTATGCCGCTCCTACAACCCTATTATTAAGGAGTCTACAAATTTATGTCTAAAAAACCTGTTATGCTCTGCATCATGGACGGCTTCGGCTGGACGCCGGACGAGACCTACGGCAACGCCGTGGCTGCCGCGAACAAGCCGAATCTGGACAAGATCTTTGCCAATTACCCCATGACCACCATCCAAGCCAGCGGCTTGGCTGTCGGCCTGCCCGACGGCCAGATGGGCAACTCTGAGGTCGGCCACACCAACATGGGCGCGGGCCGTATCGTCTACCAGCAGCTGACCCTCATCACCAAGTCCATCAAGGACGGCGAGATGCTCAAGAACCCCGTGCTGGTCAAGAACATGAAGGCTGCCATCGACGCGGGCAAGGCCATCCACCTGATGGGTCTGGTCGGCACCGGCGGCGTCCACAGCCATGCCGACCACTGGTACGGCGTGCTGGAGATGGCCAAGCACATGGGTGCGAAGGACGTCTACCTGCACTGCATCATGGATGGCCGTGACACCGACCCGCACAGCGGCAAGGGCTTCCTGGCCGACCTGCAGGCCAAGCTGGACAAGTTGGGGCTGGGCAAGATCGCCTCTGTCTCCGGACGTTACTACGCCATGGACCGCGACAACAACTGGGACCGCGAGGAGAAAGCCTACGCCGCGTTCGTCTACGGCGAGGGCAACCACGCCGCCAACGCTGCCGAGGCCATCGAGGCCAGCTATGCCGCCGACGTGACCGACGAGTTCGTCATTCCCGTTGTCACCTGCGAGGGTGGCCGCGTGCAGGACGGCGACACCGTCATCTTCATGAACTTCCGCCCCGACCGTGCCCGCCAGATGACCCGTATCTTCTGCGACGATGCTTTCACCGGCTTTGAGCGCCGCGGCGGCCGCAAGCAGGTGAACTATGTCTGCATGGCCGAATATGATGCCACCATGCCCAACTGCGAGGTCGCCTATCCGCCTGTGGAGCTGAAGAACGTTCTGGGCCAGTACCTGTCCGAGAATGGCAAGACTCAGCTGCGCATTGCCGAGACCGAGAAGTACGCTCATGTCACCTTCTTCTTCAACGGCGGCGTGGAGGCTCCCTACGAGGGCGAGGACCGCTGCGTGATCCCCAGCCCGAAGGTCGCCACCTATGACCTGAAGCCCGAGATGAGCGCCCCCGAGGTTGCTGCCGAGTGCGTCAAGCGCATCGAGAGCGGCAAGTACGATGTGGTGATCCTGAACTTCGCAAACTGCGATATGGTGGGCCACACCGGCGTGTTCGATGCTGCGGTCAAGGCCGTTGAGGCTGTGGATACCGCTGTGGATCAGGTGGTGTCCGCTGTGCTGAAGGCCGGCGGTTGCGCCTTCATCACCGCCGACCACGGCAACGCCGAGAAGATGATGAACCCGGACGGCACCCCCTTCACCGCACACACCACCAACGTGGTGCCCTTTGTGGCTGTTGGCTGCGGCGATGTGAAGCTGCGCGAGGGCGGCTGCCTGGCAGATATCGCTCCCACCATGCTGCCGTATATCGGTCTGCCCGTGCCTGCTGAAATGACCGGCAAGAGCATCATTGTGGAGTAATTGACCGTTAAAATGGCCGACGCGTTCGCTTTGGCTATGAATAGCGGAATTGTTATTCTTATATTTACAGCTCTGGAAAATCTGCGGATTTTCCAGAGCTGTTTTTTCACGTGAAAAGCCGATAAGATAAACTGCGTTTTTGGGTTTCGACCCCATTCTAAATCAAAAACTTTTCTTTTTTTCCCATCCGTGCTACAATAAAAATGAATTTTTGATTGTAGGAGAAGCGGATGGAAACAACGCATAAACAAATCGTTCTGGGCATCCTTGCCCATGTGGACTCCGGCAAGACCACCCTTTCGGAAGCCATGCTCTACCGCTCCGGCGCGATCCGCAAGCTGGGCCGTGTGGATCACAAGGATGCCTTTCTGGATACCGACACGCTTGAAAAAGCGCGCGGCATCACCATCTTTTCCAAGCAGGCCCTGTTGACGGCGGGCAATACGGATATCACATTGCTGGACACCCCCGGACATGTGGATTTTTCCACCGAGACAGAGCGCACCCTGCAGGTGCTGGACTATGCTGTGCTGGTGGTAAGCGGCACCGACGGTGTGCAGAGCCACACCGAGACGCTCTGGCGGCTGCTGCGGCGCTACCATGTGCCCACCTTTGTGTTCGTGAACAAGATGGATCTGCCCGGCAAGAGCAGGGAAGAGCTGCTCGCCCAGCTGAACCACCGTCTGGGCGAGGGCTTTGTGGCCTTTGATGTGCCGCAGGCCGACCGGGACGAAGCACTGGCCCTGTGTGACGAAAACCTGATGGATCGGATGCTGGATGCCGGGCAGTTGACCGATGCGGACCTCATCCCGGCCGTTGCACGCCGGCATGTGTTCCCGTGCTGGTTCGGTTCGGCGCTGCGGCGTACCGAAAACAATGTACTGGAAAGCGTGGATGCTCTGCTGGACGGCATCGACCGCTATACCCGTCCGGCTCCCGCGCTGGATGCCTTTGGTGCCAAGGTGTTTAAGGTGTCGCAGGATGAGCAGGGCACGCGCCTGACATGGCTGCGCGTGACTGGCGGCGAACTGAAGGTAAAGGCCCAGCTCTCCGGCGAAGCAGATGGTGAGCCGTGGGAGGAAAAGGCAAACCAGCTGCGGCTGTACTCCGGCGTAAAGTATACGCTGGCGGAAGCCATCGGCCCGGGGCAGGTGTGCGCCGTCACCGGCCTGACCAAAGCGCGCCCGGGCGAGGGCCTTGGCGCGGAACGCGACAGCGATGTGCCGGTTCTGGAACCGGTGCTGAGCTATCAGGTGCTGCTGCCGGAGGGGGCTGATGTGCACGCGGCACTGGGCAAGCTGCACCGGCTGGAAGAAGAGGAGCCGCAGCTCCATGTGGTATGGAACGAGACTTTGGGCGAGATCCATGTGCAGCTCATGGGTGAGGTGCAGCTGGAAGTGCTGCGCAGTTTGCTGGCAGAGCGCTTTGGCCTGAACGTGGAGTTCGGCCCCGGCGGCATTCTGTACAAGGAGACCATCACGGAGCCTATGGAGGGCGTGGGCCACTACGAGCCGCTGCGCCATTATGCGGAGGTGCATGTCAAGCTGGAACCCCTGCCCCGCGGCAGCGGGATGCAGTTTGCCGCCGACTGCCGGGAAGAAGTGCTGGACAAGAACTGGCAGCGCCTTGTGCTGACCCATCTGGAAGAAAAGCAGCACCTTGGTGTGCTGACCGGTGCGCCGCTGACGGACGTGAAGATCACCCTCATTGCGGGCCGCGCCCATCTTAAACACACGGAGGGCGGAGATTTTCGGCAGGCCACCTATCGCGCGGTGCGGCAGGGCCTGATGCTGGCCAAAAGCCAGCTGCTGGAGCCATGGTATGCCTTTCGGCTGGAAGTGCCGGTGGAGAACCTTGGCCGTGCCATGACCGATATCCAGCGCATGGAGGGCAGCTTTGACCCGCCAGAAAGCGGGGAAGAGGCTGCTGTGCTCACCGGTTTTGCACCGGTGGCCACCATGCGCAGCTACCCCATGGAGGTGGTGGGCTATACCCGGGGCCGGGGACACCTGACCCTGACGCTGGACGGCTACCGGCCTTGCCACAATGCGGTGGAGATCATTGAAGCTGTGGGCTACGAGCCGGAGCACGACCTTGACAACCCGGCAGATTCGGTGTTCTGTGCCCATGGCACGGGCTTTGTGGTGCCTTGGGATCAGGTGCGCAGCCACATGCATGTGGACAGCGGCTGGGGAAAAAGCAAAAGCCCGGAGCAGGAGACGCAGGCCGTGCCCCAGCGCCGGACAGCGGCTTACCGCGCAACACTGGAAGAGGATGCCGAGCTGCTCAAAATCTTCGAGCGCACCTATGGCCCCATCAAACGGGACCCGCTGGCGGCATTCCGCCCGGTGCAAAAGCGGGAACGCCCGGATTTTGATGCCCAGCAGTGGGAAATCCTGCCCGAATATCTGCTGGTGGACGGCTACAATATCATCTTTGCGTGGGATGAGCTGAACGCCCTTGCAAAGGACAGTCTGGAAGCGGCCCGCCACAAGCTGATGGATATTCTGTGCAACTATCAGGGCTACCAGAAGTGCAATCTTATTCTTGTATTCGATGCCTATCGTGTGCCGGGCAGCCCCGGCAGCATTGAGCAGTACCATAACATCCATGTGGTCTACACCAAGGAAGCCGAAACCGCCGATATGTTCATCGAGCACGTTACTCATGAGATCGGCAAGGGGCGGCGAGTGCGTGTGGCTACTTCCGACGGCATGGAGCAGATCATCATTCTGGGCCACGGCGCGCTGCGTGTCTCCGCCCGCATGTTCCATGAGGAAGTGCAGAATGTGGAAAAGCAGATCCGCAAACTGGTGCAGGGGGAAGCATAAAATGTCAACCGAGATCACATCCGAATTTGTCTGGCACAACATCCCGCCGCGCCCGCGCGACAGCCACAAGGGCAGCTTTGGCACCGTGTTGGCTGTGGCGGGCAGTGCATATTACCGAGGTGCAGCCCTGCTTGCCGCCGAGGGAGCTCTGCGCACCGGTGCGGGCATTGTGACGCTGGCCAGCGTGGAGCCGGTATTGGCAGCTGCGGTGGCCCGCCTGCCGGAATGCTGTCTGTGTCCCTGCGTGGCGGGGGCCGAAGGCGGCATCTCACCGGAGAGCATTCCACAGCTCCAGCGCCAGAAGGCGACGGTGTTGCTGCTGGGCCCGGGCCTTGGCAGCACAGCCCAGAGCACAGGCCGCGCGGCCGAGACACGCACGCTGGTGCAGAAGCTGCTGCCCGGCTTTGCAAGCAGCGCGGTGCTGGATGCGGACGGCCTGAACGCCGCCGCGCAGCTGCTGCCATATCTTGGAACACTCCCCCACCCGGCGGGAGAGCTGATCGTGACCCCGCACCCCGGCGAGATGGCCCGGCTCACCGGGCTTTCGGTGGCGCAGATCAATGCGGACCGTGAAAATACTGCCTGCCAGTATGCAGAAAAATGGAACGCTGTGGTGGTACTCAAGGGCTGCCGTACCGTGGTGGCTGCACCGGATGGCCGCGTGTGCACAAACCCTACCGGAAACCCAGGCCTTGCCCGGGGCGGCAGCGGAGATGTACTGGCCGGTATGACGGCGGCCCTGCTGGCCTGCGGCCTGCCTGCATACGAAGCTGCGGCCTGCGCGGTGTATCTGCACGGTGCCGCTGCCGACCGTGCCGCTGCTGCGCTTGGCGAGTACGGAATGCTGCCGCATGATATCTTGTCCCAGCTGGGCCGGATATTTGCGGAAAACCACAGATAAAAAGAAAAGGGGTGTCTCTCTGTCTGCCGAAGAGACACCCCTTTTAACATTGCATCACATCGCCAGCACTTCGGCCCACTTTTCCTCGGCTACCGGGATGCCAAGCTCCATGTTTTCCTTGCGGCTGCGGTGCTCACCCATGCCGGGGCAGCGCACCTCACGGCCCGGCTCTGCAGGCTCACTGGATGCCACATCGGCGGCAATGCGCAATCGGCATCAGGGCAGTGCAGGCGGTGAAAGGAGTACACGAGCACACACCGACAGCTATGTGAAAAAACAAATGAATATACGAACTTCATAATTTTTTAAGAGTTATTTTGTGAAAAAGTCATATTGAAAAACGAAAAGATGATTGATATACTGATACCACAATATCCAGTTGGACATGTTACTGGTAATGCAGGCAGGATCTGATGGAATGACGAATACCTTTTCTTTTGGGTGAATTGTAGCCAGATACTATGATTCCGGGAGAAATTGTACACGGGGTCATTCTGTTGGGTCTTTTTTCTTTTGTCCGCTTCGGCCGGGCGGCAGGGAAATGCCACCACACACAAGATAAAGGAGAACAAAATGAAGAACTACAAGCAGACTGCCTCCGACGTGCTGCGTCTGGTTGGCGGCGAGAAGAACGTTGTGCAGGTCGAGCACTGCTCCACCCGCCTGCGCTTCACTCTGGCAGACGCCTCCAAGGTGGATGCTGCAGCCCTGAAAAAGACTGCCGGTGTTATGGGCGTTATTTCCAGCGGCCCGCAGTGTCAGGTGGTCATCGGCAACGATGTCATCGAAGTGTACGATGAGCTGCTCAAGCTGGGCACCTTCAACGCAGGTCAGGCTGCAGCTCCCGCTGCCCCCAAGGGCAAAAAAGAGATCGGCGGCATTATTCTGGACTACATGGTCGGCATCTTCCAGCCGCTGGTCCCCGCCATTGCAGGTGCAGGCGTTCTGAAGGCTCTGATGGTGCTGCTGAGCACTCTGGGCCTGATGAGCAGCGGAGATATCGCCTATAAGGTGCTTGTCGGCGTGGCAGATGCAGCTCTGTACTACCTGCCTGTCATGGTCGCCTTCACCACTGCAACCAAGTTCAACTGCAACAAGCTGGTGTCTGTGGCTCTGGCTGCTGCCATGATCCACCCCAGCGTTTCCGCTCTGCTGGCTACCGAGGGCGGTGCTTACTTCCTCGGCATCAAGCTGCAGAATATCGCTTACGGCGGACAGGTATTCCCGGCTATCCTGACCGTCATTTTCATGTCCTTTATTGAAAAGTGGGCCAACAAGTGGTGCCCCAAGGCCATCCGCGTGTTCTTTGTGCCCATGCTGTGCTTCGGCATCGGCTTCCCTGTGGCACTGGTCGTCCTCGGACCTCTGGGCTACAACATCGGTGCTCTGCTGACCACCGTGATCCTGGCTCTGTACAACACGCTGGGCTGGCTGGCCGTTGCTCTGCTGGCTGCCGTGCTGCCCTTCATGATCTCCATGGGCATGCATAAGGCTCTGGTCCCCTACGCAGTTGCTTCTATTTCTGACCCTGGTTTTGAAATGCTGTACATGCCTGCTTCTCTGGCACACAACATCTCCGAGGGCGGTGCCTGCCTGGGCGTTGCACTGAAGACCAAGGACGAGAACCTGCGCGCTACCGCGATCTCCGCTGGTATCTCCGGCCTGTTCGGCATCACCGAGCCTGCTCTGTACGGTGTTACCCTGCAGCACAAGAAGGTCATGATGTCCGTTGTGGCCTCCAGCTTCATCGGCGGTCTGTTCGTTGGCCTGATGAAGGTCAAGGCATTCGTTGCCATGGGCCCCGGTCTGGCTGGCATGGCCATGTTCGTTGACCCGGATAACGGCAAGAACATCCTGTGGGCTGCAGTTGGTCTGGTGATCTCCGTTGTTGTTTCCTTCGCACTGTCCTTCTTCCTGTATAAGGACGAGACCCCCGCAGAGGATGAGACCGCTGCACCCGCTCCCGAGACTGCTGCAGACGCAGCAGCTGCGGATTCCACCATCAGCAGCCCCCTGCAGGGCAAGGCCATTGCTCTGGAAGAGGTCAAGGATGAAGTCTTCTCCCAGAAGATCCTGGGCGACGGCATTGCCGTGGTGCCCGAGAAGGGTGAGCTGTACGCTCCCGCTGACGGCGTGATCGAGTCCGTGTTCGGCACCAAGCACGCTATTTCCATGAAGACCGCTGCCGGTGCTGAACTGCTCATGCACATCGGCATGGACACCGTCAAGCGCGACGGCAAGGGCTTTGACCCGCAGGTCAAGGACGGCGAGACTGTCAAGAAGGGCCAGCTGCTGATGAAGTTTGACCTTGACGGAATCAAAGCAGACGGTTATGATGTAACTACCCCCATCGTCGTGACCAACGCCGATGAGTTCACCATCAAGACTGTGGCCGAGGGCGCTGTGGTGCCCGGTGCCGCACTGCTGAAACTGGAGGCAAATAAATGAGTTTCCCCAAAGGCTTTTTCTGGGGCGGCGCTGTTGCCGCGAACCAGGTAGAGGGCGCATGGAACGTGGATGGCAAAGGCCCCAGCGTGGCCGATGTTGCCACCTACAAGCCCAACACCGACGTGAAGGATTACAAGTCCCATGTTGCCATGGACGACGCACACATTGCTGCCGCCATGGCCGACCCGGATGATACCTATTATCCCAAGCGCCGCGGCATCGACTTCTACCATCATTACAAAGAAGACCTGAAGCTGTTTGCCGAGATGGGCTTTACCATGCTGCGCGTTTCCATTGCATGGACCCGCATCTTCCCCACCGGCGAGGAAGCCCAGCCGAACGAAAAGGGCCTGCAGTTCTACAGCGACCTGTTCGCTGAGATGCACAAGAACGGCATCGAGCCGCTGGTCACGCTGAGCCACTACGAAATGCCGCTGGCACTGGCCACCAAGTACAATGGCTGGGTGGATCGCCGCGTGATCGACTGCTTTGCAAAGTTCTGCCATGCGTGCTTTGAGCGCTACAAGGATCAGGTCAAGTACTGGCTCACCTTCAACGAGGTGGACAGCGTGATCCGTCACCCCTTCACCACCGCCGGCATCATCCCCAGCCGCGTGCCCGAGGATAAGATGCTGGAGACCTGCTATCAGGCTCTGCATCACCAGCTGGTGGCCAGCGCCATGGTGGTAAAGGACTGCCACGAGATCATCCCCGGCAGCAAGGTGGGCTGCATGCTGACCAAGCTCACCACCTATGCCCGCACCTGCGCACCCGATGATGAACTGGCTACTCAGGCAAAGAATCTGGAAAACCTGTTCTATGCCGATGTGCATGTCTGGGGCGAGTACCCCCGCCTGATCCTCAAGATGTTCGAGCGCAAGGGCATCCACGTGGAAATGCTGCCCGAGGATGCCGCCACCCTGAAGGCAGGCTGTGTGGACTTTGTTTCCTGCAGCTACTATATGACCATGACCGAGTCTGTGGACCCGAACGCAGAGCGTACCCCTGGCAACACCGTGCTGGGTGTCAAGAACCCGTATCTGCCCTCCACCGACTGGGGCTGGCAGATCGACCCCAAGGGCCTGCGCTACAGCCTGATCGAGCTGTACGACCGTTACCGCAAGCCGCTGATGGTGGTGGAGAACGGCATGGGTGCCAAGGACGTGGTGGAGGCCGACGGCTCCATCCACGACCCCTACCGTGTAGAGTACTTCCGCCAGCACATCAGCGAAATGGGCAAGGCCATCGATGAGGGTGTTGAGATGTGGGGCTACACCACATGGGCACCCATCGACCTGATCTCTGCATCCACTAATCAGATGTCCAAACGCTATGGCTTTATCTATGTGGATCAGGATGATATGGGTAACGGTACTCTGGCCCGCAGCCGTAAGGACAGCTTCTACTGGTACAAGAAGGTCATTGCTTCCAACGGCGAAGATCTGGACTAAGCGGCAGTCTTAAGGTTTCAACGGAAGGAGGAGGAACCGATGCACATTCTGAAGGTGCTGAACAGCAGTGTTGTGCTGGTGCAGGATGACAGCGGCGAGGAATCCATCCTGCTGGGCAAGGGCATCGGCTATGGCCGCAAGGCGGGCGAGCCCATTGAACGGCAGCCCTCAGACCGCGTGTTCCTTCCATTGTCCAACCCGGACGCACAGCCTATGCTGGAGCTGTTTTCCAGCATTCCGGCATCCTATCTGGAATTGACGCAGGATATTGTGGACGACGCAGAGCAGTCGCTGGGGGTCAAGCTTTCAGCGCACATCTATCTGCTGCTGACCGATCACCTGCATTTTGCAGTGGAGCGCCAGCAAAAGGGTCTTGTGGTGACCAACCGCATCTTCTGGGAAATCAAGCATTTTTATCCCAAGGAGTACGCGGTGGGCCAGCGCGGCCTGCAGAAGGTAAAGGCAAAGCTTGGCATCGAGCTGCCGGACGAAGAGGCAGGCAACATCGCCTTCCATATCGTCAACGCCCGGCAGGACCCGCAGGCCGGCTACGATGCCATGCGGGCAGCGCAGCTGATCGGCGAGCTGTCCAACATTGTCACCTACAGTATGCACTGCCCGGTGAGCACCGAGAGCATCCACTATGCGCGGTTCGTGAGCCACCTGCAGTATTTTGCCGAGCGGTTCTTCTCCGGCAAACTGATGGACAGCGAAGACGACTTTTTGTTCCAGCAGATGCAGCAGAATTATCCGGCAGCGGTGACCTGCGCGGAAAAAATACGCACCTTTGTGCTGCGCAAGTACGGCGTGTTTTTGCCCAACGAGGAAACCGCCTATCTGGCGTTGCATGTGGCGCGGCTGACGAGCGGCAAATAAAATCAGAAAAAGGGGAGAGCTGCCTTGCGGAAGGCGGCTCTCCCTTTGGGTTTTGAAAAAGGGAAGGGGAAAGGAAAAAACAATGGAGATAAGTCTGTTATTGATGCAGCAGATCGCACAGCTGTTCCTCATTCTGATCATGGGCTATGCTGTGGTCAAGGTAGGGCTGCTGAAGGCCAGCGACAGCCGGGTGCTCTCAGTGGTCATGGTGTATCTGGTCACGCCCTGCGTGATCATCAACGCATTCCAGATCGACGATACGCCGGAGATCCGCAAGGGACTTTTGTACTCCATGGCTATTGCGGCGGCTATCCATGTAGTGCTGCTGGTGCTCAGCGCCCTGTTGAGCCGCCCGCTCAAGCTGGATGCCGTGGAACAGGTGAATGTGATCTACAGCAACGCCGCTGCACTGGTGATCCCGTTGGTCAAGGCTCTGATGGGCGATGCGTATGTCATTTACTCCTGCGCATTCATCATTGTGCAGCTGGTGCTGCTGTGGACCCACGCCAGTTCCCTTTTGCAGGGCAGCAGTGCGCTGGACTGGAAAAAGGTGCTCACCAATATCAACATGATCGCCATTGCAGCCGGTGCACTGCTGTACTGGTTCCGTGTGGTGCTGCCTGCACCGCTGCAGAATACCATGAGCACAGTGGGCAACATGATGGGACCGATGGGCATGCTGCTGGCCGGTATGGCCATTGCAGAAAAGCCGCTGCGGGAGGTGTTCTGCACCCGCCGCAACTATCTGCCCACAGTGCTGCGTCTGGTGGTATGCCCGCTGGTGGTTCTGGTGCTGCTGTGGGTCTGCCATGCATCCAGCTGGGTGGCCGACGGCAAGAACATCCTGATGACGGTCTACCTTGCCGCCATCACCCCTGCCTGTGCTACTGTTACCTCCATGGCTCAGCTCTATGACCGCGATGCGGCGCATTCCAGCGCGCTGTATGTGCTGACCACTCTGCTTTCCATTGTGTCTATGCCGGTAATGATCGGCCTGTTCGATCTGCTGCTGTGATGAGCTGCGCTTATTCCCTCTGCCAAAATACAATAGAAAGGAACCAACCTCAATGAATCAACCCAGAGACAAGGGCCTGAACGGCAACGAAAAGATCGAGCAGGCGGTAGCCGCCCTGCAGCAGGAGCCAACACAGGAACAGCTGGCCCACACCCTTACCGTGATCCGGCGGCGCATAAAGGAGCATGGCCAGCTTGTCGTGGCGGTGGAGCCCAATCTGGGCAGTGAACAGATGCAGCTGCGGGCCATCCGGACGGCCGATGGCGCAAGCTGGTGGTATGCATTCACCAGCTTTGACGAGGAAATGAAGGGAGCCGAGCCGGTGCAGTCCACCTTTCTTGTGGATATGGACAAGCTGTTTGATGCAGCGCTTGCCGTGCCGGAGATCAGCGGCATCATCCTGAACCCGTGGAACCGCACCATCCAGCTGGATAAGACCCTCATCCGCATTATCAAGGGTGCATGAGTGCGCACCGCAAACCTGCGATACATGGAGAAAACAAAAATGTTCAGACCCATGAGAAGAGCCAGCCGCGCCATCCCGGAAGAAGCTGCAAAGCACCTGCTGCAGCAGTCCCGGCGGGGCGTGCTGGCAGTGAACGGCGACAACGGCTATCCCTTTGCGATCCCGGTAAATTATTACTACGATCAGGAGCACGACAAAATCTACTTCCACGGTGCAAAGTCCGGCCAGAAGGTGGACGCGCTGAAACAGAATGATAAGGTATGCTTTACCGTTTACGGCAACGAACACTTTGAGCCGGGCGACTGGGCACCTTATGTGCAGAGCACCGTGGTGTTTGGCCGCTGCCATCTGATCGACGATGCCGCTGCTACCGAGGCCCGCGTGCGGGAGCTTGGCATGAAGTATTACCCCGGCAAGGAAGAGGTGGAAAAGGAAATTGCGCTGGACATCAAGGCCGTGCAGCTTTACGAGATCACCATTGAGCACCTCACCGGCAAACAGATCCAGGAAAAGTAAAAATAAAACAGGGGACTGTTGCAAAATAAAAATGCGATAGCAACTTGCACAAAGAAATAGCACAAAATCAAAAACCCGGAGCCTTTTTTAAGCCGATTTGGCTGTGAAAAGGTTCCGGGTTTTGTGCATTGTTTTTTCAGAGAGCTATTTTGCAACAGTCCCGTATAGATCAGTTTGCAGGGAAAGGCCCGGCGGTTATCTGTGTTACGGGCGCTTGGGGGCCGCTTTGGTCAGCATCTGCTGGAACTTGCGGGCTGCCGTGTTCAGCGGGCGGTGATGGTCGTACACAAGGCAGATGGAGCGCTGAGGGATGATCTCCTGCAGATGCAGCTGCACGATCTCACCGCGGGCCAGTGCATCCTGTGCCATGGGCTGGGGCAGGAACGCAATGCCCAGCTCACTTTTGACAAGGGTCAGCATCTGGTCGGTGGTGGCAGCCTCGGTATCCGGCTTCAGCACCGCACCGTGATCCAGAAAGAACTGCCGGTAAAAGGCGCGGGTCATGCTTTCGTCGCTCAGGGAGATCAGCGGATAATTGTTCAGCTCCTTCAGCGAAAGGTTCTGGCTGGCAAGGGCAGTAAAGGTCCTGCCGCCCACAAGCACCTCATAAAAGGGCTTCAGCTCCACCATTTTCAGGCCGCTTTCCACCTCGGCAGGGGTGGTGATGACGGCAAAATCCACCTCGCCGTTTTTCACGGCCTGCAAAGCCTGCGGCGTGGAGTGGTTGGAAATGCGCAGCCGGATGCCGGGGTACTCGGTGTGGAACGCCCGCAGCTTTTCAGAGAGATAGATGTTCAGGGCCGTTTCCGTGGCGCTGATGCTGATGGCCCCATGCTCCAGGGTGGCACTGGCGCTCAGCTCTTCCTCCGCGTCCTGGATCTGCACTGCCGCCGAGGCAATACGGGAGTAGAGCAGCTCCCCCTCTGGCGTCAGGGTGACACCCCGGTTGGAGCGGATGAAGAGCACGCAGTTGAGCTGACTTTCCAGCCGGTTCATGGAGTGGGTGATGTTGGGCTGGTTGTTGCCCAGCACACGGGCCGCCTTGGTGAAATTCTGATATTTTGCTACATAGTAAAAGATTTTGTAGTATTCCCAATCCACATACATGGGGAGCTCCTCCTCTGTCATACGCAAATTACATTGCAGCTATGTACAAGATACGTTTTACACATTTTCTGCCTGCTAGTATAATCATACCGCACCCAAAAATCAAGCTGAAATTCCGACCCTGTGCCGGAAACAGATAAAAAGGAGAGCGAAGCATCGTATGCTTACCGCAGTTACTGGCATCAACTGGGGCGATGAGGGCAAGGGCCGCGTCATCGACCTGCTGGCTGAAAACGCTGATATCGTCGCCCGCTATCAGGGCGGCAATAACGCCGGACATACCGTTGTCACCGAGAAAGGCAAGTTCATCCTGAACCTGCTGCCCTCGGGCATCCTCCACCCGGAGGTGACCTGTGTGCTGGGCACCGGCATGGTGGTAGACCTGGACCATCTGGCGGATGAAATGGCCGCGATCGAGGAGCGGGGTGTGGAGATCAGCCCCAAGAACCTCAAACTTTCGGATAAGGCCACCATCTCCATGCCCTGGCACAAAGTACAGGATGGGCTGGAGGAAGACCGTCTGGCCAAGAATGGCACGGCCTTTGGTTCCACCCGGCGGGGCATTGCCTACGCGTACAGCGACAAATACCGCAAAAAGACCCTGCGTTTGGGCGACCTGCTCCACCTGGACGAGGAGCGCACCCAGAACCGCCTGCACATGATCCTGGACTCCAAGAACATGGAGCTGGCAGGCTGCTATCATCAGGAAAAAATGTCCTACGACGCGCTGTTCCACTGGTGTGAGGCGCAGGCTGCAAAGTTTGCCCCCTACATCTGCGATGTGGGCGCGTTTTTACAGCAGGCCCACGACAGCGGCAAGCGGATCGTGCTGGAGGCCCAGCTGGGCGCCATGCGGGATATTGATTACGGCATCTTCCCGTTTACTTCCAGCTCCAACACGCTGGCGGCTTACGCGCCGCTGGGGGCAGGCATCCCCAACTGCAAGCTGGACCATGTGGTGGGCGTGCTGAAAGCCTACTCCACCTGCGTGGGCGCAGGCCCCTTTGCGGCTGAGAACGCCATGGGGGAAGACTGGAACGAGCAGCTGCGCAAGGCTGGCGGAGAGTATGGTGCCGCTACCGGCCGTCCCCGCCGGGTAGGCCCCTTTGACTGTGTGGCCAGCCGCTATGGTCTGGCCTGCCAGGGCGCGGATAAGATCGCCCTTACCAAGCTGGACGTGTT